>Ga0172372_10002252_pt1 | contig 29518 bp, 12 predicted proteins | sample LakKiv5m_2_FD_114544 | JGI IMG/M metagenome (GOLD analysis project Ga0172372, IMG submission 114544) | Freshwater microbial communities from Kabuno Bay, South-Kivu, Congo - kab_092012_9.5m | ecosystem: Environmental > Aquatic > Freshwater > Lake | place: Democratic Republic of the Congo...
CAGTATTAAATATAGGTTTTCCTATCATTGAGATTTCGGTATCTCCGTATTCTAATGACATTATAGGACTTCAAGATTTGTATTTACAATTGGATATGACTAAAACAACTATTAATACTAAACCAGACAATATATCTTCCGGAAACGATGTTACTGGTACAAATTACCTAGTTACATCAAGTTATGCAAACGGAATTTTAGTAAGATAATTAAAAAAAGAAACATGATATCAACAGATCTGCAAAGGGTACAAATTCAAGATATAGTTGAAAGTCAACTTCCATCCTTCATGAGAGAAGACTTTCCACTTATAACTGATTTTTTAAAACAGTATTATATATCTCAAGAATATCCTGGAGCTTCTGTTGATTTAATACAAAATATTGATCAATATTTAAAATTGGAATCTTTATCGGATAATTCTCAATACACAGAATTATCTGGAGATATTTCTTTTTCGGATACGGATATTAATACTACTTTTAATTTAGATCAACAAATTTTTGGCACGTATGGATTTCCTGAAAAATATGGATTAATTCAAATAGATGATGAAATCATTCTATATACAGAAAAAACTAATACATCTTTTACTGGATGTATCAGGGGATTTAGTGGAGTCACTTCATATACTAATTTAAACTCAACAGATTCTCTAACATTTTCATCTTCAGAAGTTTCGGAACACACTTCTGGCACCAAAATTATTAATTTGAGTGCTTTATTATTTGAAGAATTTTTGAAAAAAATAAAATATCAATTTGCTCCGGGATTTGATAGCAGAAAATTAGATAATGATGTAAATGAAAGACTTTTTATATCGAGGACAAAAGATTTTTATCAATCAAAGGGAACAGATGAATCTTTTAAAATTCTTTTTTCTGCTTTATATGGAGAAAAAGTTGCTGTCATAAAACCAAAAGATTATCTTTTTAGACCATCTGATGCCGAGTATAGAGTAACAAAAGATATTGTTGTTCAATCGATAAATGGAAATCCACTAGATTTACTAAATCAAACTTTATTTCAAGATGCTTATGAAAATTACAATATACAAAAAGCTTATGCATCAATTACGAATGTTGAAAAAATTTCATATTCATCTCAAGAATATTATAAACTAAGTTTAGATTTTGATTATTCAAAAGATATCACTATTGATGGTAGTGTTTATGGTGAATTTTCAGTACATCCAATTACAAAAGTAATAAATTCAGTTTCTATTGGATCTTCAATTATTGATGTCGATTCTACAATAGGATTTCCTAATTCTGGGGAATTGATTGCAGAATCTTCTTCTGGTAACATAGATATACTCACATACGGATCAAAAAGCAATAATCAATTTTTTGACGTTGGATTAGCTAGCACAACAGAAAAAGGTATAACTTTTAATATAAACTCTAAATCAAATATCAGACTAAACGTTAGTGCTTATGGATACGTTGGATTTGGAACAACATCAAAAGTAGAAGTTAGAATTGGATCTGTACTTTCTGATTTAATAATAAACGATGATACTTATTATTTTTCAAAAAATGATACTGCTCTCATTAAATCGTTGGGAATAACAACAAGTGGTCCAAAAACAAACAGTTGGATTTATAATATTGCAACAAAATTTGATATTAAATCAATTGCATTAATTGATACTTCAGACTTTACTTATAATATTGAGACTTATGTTCCAAATAATTTTAATATTGGGGACATTCTTTTAATTACAAACAATGCATCTGAAATTAAAACATGTTCTGTAACAAACATAATAAATGAGTTTATATTTTCTATTAGTGGTCAGGGATTAATCAATGGAAATATATCAACAATTGAAAGAAAAATTTTAAAACCTAAAGTAAGTTCTTCTTTATCAAATTATTCATATATTGAAAATTATATTTCAAATGTACAAAATACTTATGCAAAATTTAATCAAGATGTTTTAGTTTCTTCCTCATCCTTACCCAATTATTACAATCAACCATTAAATTTTTACGATAAAAAAATAATATTAAACGGACAATACAGTGGAGAAATTTTTACTATTGATGATATAAATGATCATGGATATTATACTGGTGATGCAATTTATTACAATTCATTTACATTTCAAGATACAATCGATGGAACTTTAGTATCTACTACTAGTAAATTTCAAAATTTAACTCCAGGAATATATTATGTAAAGAGAGTAAATCAAAATCAATTTAAAATTGCAAGTAGTCCTGCAAATCTTTATAATAATAATTTTATTTCAGTATCAGGAATAGTTACTTCAAATACTTTTGAATATCTTGATTTTAATCAAAAAACTTTAAACCATCAAAATTTGTTGAGAGAAATTAAATCCCCAAATAATAAAAGTGATAATTACGTAACAAGTCCAGGAAAAACAGGAATATTAATTAATGGAGTAGAAATATTAAATTATAAATCCGAAGATGTAATTTATTATGGATCTTTACAAAAAATTGAAGTAACATCTGGTGGAAATAATTATGATATAGTAAATCCTCCAATTTTAACAATAACAGATGATAATGGTAGTGGAGCAATTGCTAATTGTTCGGTAAAGGGCAATTTAAAAAGAATTGATATAATTGATCCTGGTTTTGATTACCTATCAAAACCAATAGTTACGATCACCGGCGGAAATGGAAGTGGAGCAAAAGCATTAGTAAATACAACTTTTATAGATCATTCGGCACTATTTAATTCAACAGCACAATCGGCAAATGTTGGATTGTCTAATAATGTTATAGGTTTTTCAACATATCACAAATTTAGAAATGCGGAAAAAATAATTTATAAAACCGATGGTCAAAATGGTATATCTGGATTAGTTACGAATTCGCAATATTATGTTAGAACTATAGATGCCGTCACTATTCAATTGTTTAAAAATGAAGCAGATGCTATATCTGGAGTAAACACAATTTCATTAAATTCTTTTGGAGATGGTGTACATAGACTGCAATCTTTCAATAAAAAGCAAATAATTTCAAATATTGTAATTGAAAATTCTGGTTCAAATTACGAAAATAAGAAAAGGATAGTTGGTAATATCGGAGTTAATACTACATCTAATCAGATAAACATAAAAAATCATCAATACAATTCTGGGGATATTATTCAATACACATTTAATCAAATTCCAATAATAGGATTGAGTTCAAATACATCATATATTGTTACAAAAGTTGATGAAGATCATTTCAAACTTTCTAATGTGGGTTTAGGATCGACCGCAAAACTTTTCTACTACGAAACAAAGCAATATATTAGTTTTAAATTCTCTGGGTCTGGAACGCATATTTTTAATTATGAACCAATTTCTGTAACTATCGAAGGCAAAATTGGAGTTACAACTTTTTCTGATCAAAATTTTAATGCAATAGTTCAACCAATTTTTAGAGGGTCAGTAGAATCAACACAAATTATCGATGGTGGCATAGGATATGGGTCGTCTGAAATTTTAAATTACAATAGACAACCATTACTCGATCTTTATAGTGGATCGAGTGCAGAAGTTTTGCCAATCGTAAATAATGGTCGCATTGTAGAAGTATTAATTACAAATGGGGGAAGTGGATATAATTCTCCGCCAGAGCTAGCAATTAATGGATCTGGAAAATATGGTAAACTGACTCCTGTTATTAAAGATGGAAAAATAACAAAAGTAATAATTGAAAATCCGGGAATCGGATATGAAAATAAAATTCGAGTTGACATAATTCAAAGTGGAAATGGTGCAAAGTTTAATGTAAATATTCAAAAATGGACAATAAATTTATTTCAAAAGTATTTGAATAGTATTTCAGATGATGATGGAATCTTAAGCAAATCCCTAAATGAAAACTTTGGTATACAATATACTCATTTGTATGCACCAAGAAAACTAAGAGAATCCATATATTCGAAAAATCAAGATAATGAAATTAAGTATGGTATATTTGATTTACAAAAAGTCAATGGTGAAGAAATAAAGTCTTCATATCATTCTCCAATTATAGGATGGTCCTATGATGGAAATCCAATATATGGCCCATATGGATTTTCTTCAAAAACTGGAGGAACAATTAGAGAAATGACCTCTGGATATCAGTTGGTAACCAAGTCAAATAGACCACCAATTTCAAATTTTCCGCAAGGATTTTTTGTTGAAGATTATGAATTTACAAATTCTGGAGATTTGGATGAACATAATGGACGGTTTTGTGTAACCCCAGATTATCCAAATGGAGTTTATGCATATTTTGCAACCATTAATCCGGGAAACGTTGAAAGTATTTTGCCATTCAAAAATTACAAAATACCAGTATTTCCATATTTAATCGGTAATACTTTTAAATCTAAACCAAACGAATTCAATTTCAATCCAGATTCAAATCAAATTACATATGATTTGAACAAAGATGAATGGTTTAGAAATACAACACCATATAATTTGACAGAAAATGCTGCCTATTATGAGTATCTTTTTCAACCAAATAAACTAAAATCACAAAAAGTTAATATTAATGAAGTTTCTACAGGTAGTATAAAATCGGTTGGAATTTTAACTGGAGGATTTGATTATAAAATAAATGATCAGATAATATTTAATCCTGAAGAAAATAATATTCAAAAAGCAAAAGCAAAGGTTTCTAGAATTCTAGGAAAACCTGTTACAAATATTAGTGTTGCATCAACAACTATATCCCAATTGGAGTTAATTCCATCCGATTCGAATGGAACATATGTTGCTTTTTCAACTTATCCACATAATTTATCAAATAATGATTTAATTTCATTATCCGGATTTAATACATCAATTAATTATTTGAATAATAATTTTAATATTGGTGTTAAAACTGAATCTTTTATTTTAAAATCTGGTGTAGGAACTGATGGAATAACTGGAGTAGTTACATATTTTAGTATATCGGGATTATTTGAAAATAATATTTTTTCGTTGAGAGAAAATGATGTTCTTACAGCAGATCAAGAAATAGTTAAAGTTATTAATGTAGATGTCAAAAATTCCAGAATTCGAGTTGTTAGATCTCAAAATAATACTATATCAGCAGCCCACACATCTTCAACTTTATTATATGAAAATTCTAGAAAATTTACTTTTAATTCAATACCAGAAAATAATGTAGAGTTTGAACTCAATAGAGAAATTTATTTTGACCCAAAAGAATCTCTCGGACTTGGATCTACGACCGGAGTTGGAATTGGAACAACCATATTCTTCTCCAATCCAGGAGCAGGAATAACTCAATTTTTTATTCCTACACAATCAATATACTTACCAAATCATAAATTAAACACTGGAGATATTTTAAATTATCAAACAAACGGCGGAACTTCAATTAATGTTTCAATGGGAGGAACTTCTCAATTCGATTTACCAAGTTCCTCAATTGTTTATGTTGGTAAAATTTCTGATGATTTAATTGGAATATCAACATATAGTGTTGGAATTGGATCTACTGGAACTTTTGTCGGAATTGCAAGCACCACTTCAAATTTTGGACTACTATTTTTTACTGGAATAGGAACGGGAGTCTATCATAGCTTTAAGACAATAAAGAAAAATATAATTTCAGCAGAAGTATCTAAAAATATTGTTACTGTTTCAACATCTTCAACTCATGGATTGAGTTTAAGTGACAAAGTATTTGTTGAAGTCAATCCATTTGTTACTACAAATATTATAGTAAAATATGATGATTATAACCGAAGAATGGTATTTAATCCAAAACCATTCACTGCAGCAGATGTGGACGTTGAAGAAAACTCAATAACAATTGCTAATCATGGATTTTTAACAGGAGATAAAGTAATTCATACCTCAACGTTTTCTTCTTTTGGATTAAATAATGAAGAAATTTATTATGTAATTAAAATTTCTAAAGATAAAATTAAATTATGCTCAAGTAAATATCAAACGACACAATTTACTCCTGAAGTTGTTGGTATAACATCTGCATCTTTTGGAACATTATCTACAATCAATCCAAAAATATATACATATAAAAATAATAGTTTAAAATTTGATCTTTCAGATGCATCACTATCATCTCAAAATGGATCTACTTTATATTCTGCATTTGATTTAAATCTTTATACCGATAAAAATTTTAAAAATATTTTTAATTCTTCAGAAAAAAATACTTTTTTTGAAGTTTCAAAGATAGGACAAATTGGAATTACTAGCAATGCAGCATTATTGTTAAAGGTAACAGAAAATTTGTCAAGACAACTTTATTATAATTTTACTCCAACCAATACTAATTTTATTTCGCAAAATAAAAAAGAAATTTACAATGACGAAGAGGTAGAAAGTAATAATCAAATTGAAATTATTAATAGTGCTTATTCTGGAGAATTTGACATTACTGGAATTGGAACCACATCAACATTTACTTATAATTTATCATTAGTTCCAGAATCAAATTCCTATGATATAAATTCGGCAAATATTAAATATTCGACAACATCACTTTCTGCATCTGGATCCATTGAAAAAATCTTTGTAAATTATGGAGGAAGTTTATATAAAAATATTTCAGGTGTTTCAACAATAGCATCAAATTTTGGATATGGTGCAATTTTAGAATCATCTAGTGATAATATAGGAAAAATATTATCTACTCAGATAGAAGATATTGGATTTGATTTTCCTTCAGATAAAACTTTAAGACCAGTAGTAAATCTTCCAGAAATCTTAATAGTCGATTCTTTATCATCATTTGATGAAATTGGAATTAGTTCAGCAGGAAAAAATTATACGATACCATCAAATTTGGTTGTAATTGATGGATTTACTGGAAAACAAGTTGAAGATGTGGATTTAAAATACAATATTGGTGATACTAAAGTTAAAATTTTAAAAAATACTTTTGGTATATACAATGTCCCACCAAAAATTATTCCAGTCAGCAATCCGAATGGGGTAAAAATTAATAATATAAGTTACAATTCGACAACTAAAAAAGTAACAGTTGGATTAAATACTGGATTTAGTGATATTTCTCCATTTTCCGTAGGGGATAAAGTTTTGATTGAGAATATTAGTGTAGGAGTTGGTTCTACTGGCATAGGATATAATTCTTCAAATTATGGATATTCCTTGTTTACTTTATCGGAAGTTTATATTCCTCTAGGTGGAAGTGTAGGAATAGTTACATATAGCCTTGATGGATACATAGATGAAGGTTCAATTCCTGGCAATTTTGATTCTGTCAATTCATCTGGAAGAATAATAGCAGAAAAGGATTTTCCAGTTTTTGATATTAAATTGAAAAAAAATAATTTTATATTAGGAGAAACTGTAACATCACAAAATAATATTGGTGAAGTGGAAAGTTGGAATAATGAAATCGGTCTTTTAAAGATTTCAACAACAAAAGATTTTAGCACAGGAAATATAATAAAAGGTCAAACATCCAAAACTCAAGGATTAATCAGAAAAAAAATAGATTTTAATGCAGAATTAAAAACATCAGCATCATCAATAGTTAAAAATGGATGGCACAAAGAAACTGGATTTTTAAATTTTAATACGGAGAGAATTGCTGATAATAACTATTATCAAAATTTTTCATATTCCTTAAAATCAAAAGTTCCATTTGAAACTTGGAAGGATTCTGTCAGTTCATTAAATCATTCTGTCGGATTCTTAAAGTTTAGTGATTTGATCATTGAATCAGAAGACTTAAATTATAACGGAGTTTATTCTGATTATTTTGGATCAACTATTGATGTAATTACTGATATATCAAATGAAATTGATTTAGATTGTTATAATAATTTTGATTTAGTCACAGAAAATTCTTTAGATATTAATGGTGCAAAAATTATATCTAATGAAATTTATTTTGGTTCTAAAGTTTTAACTGACTATTTTGAGTCTTTTGGAAACAGAGTTTTAGTAATTGATGATATAAGCACACAATTTAATAGCACACCAAGACCCACTAAATTTTCTGTTGTTGATACCTTTGACATATCGCATAAATCTAAAAAATATGTAACTTATATTAGAGATAAAAGGTTTACTGATGAAAGACAAGTAATGTTGGTGAGCCTTTTACAAGATGGGTCTTTTGGATTTTTGAATCAATATGGAAGAGTTGAGAGTGTTTTAGATTTGGGTAGTTTTGATTTTAATATTTCGGGGTCTGAAGGTCAACTTTTATTTTATCCCACAAAATATTCAATTAACAATTATAATGTAAGTTTTGCTAGTTTTGATATTATTAGCCTTTCTACATCTGGAATAGGATCTACTAGTCTTGGCGATATTGTTGATATCAGAACAACTAAAACAGTAGTTCCATTGAACACTACGACAAGCATTGTTTCTATCGCATCATCATATAGAACTTCAAAAATTCTTATTGAATTAATGGGAAATAATGGTGAGTTTGAATTTGATGAAATTAATATGATTCATAATGGAACTAATGTAGACATTTTGGAATATGGTCAACTTACAAATACAACACTGAATAGATTTGGAACTTCAGGATTGGGAACTTACAATGCATATATTTCTGGAGGAAATACAATTTTAGATTTTATTCCAAATTCTGGAATAGCAGTTACCACAAATACATTAAGAATTTCTATATCAGATACTTCATCAACAGGAATAGGCACACAATATCTTGGATTTGATCTTGAAAATATTGCATTTATAGATTCTTCATATACAGCAATTTCATCATCACCTACACCTACGGAAAATATTATTGCAAAGTACAGTAATGTAGTGCCAAATGACCATAGTTGTTCATATTTTATAGTTAGTGTTGAGGATACTACGAATAATCAATATGAAATGTCGGAGGTCATTTTGTTAAATGATGGCAGTAATAGCAATGGATCGAAAACATATATTACACAGTACGGAAATCTTTCGACTAATTCTGGATTGGGGACTGTTGGTGCGGCAATTTCTACTACACACACAAATTTATATTTTACACCAATTCCAAACGCAAATGTAGAAGTTCGTGTTTTTCAAACAAGTCTTCAGTTGGTTGATTTGGAAGATAATCAATCTTCTTATATTGATTTAAACAATGCAACAATTAGTGCAGGGTTTGGTTTTTATCAAGGAACCGAAATTGATGTTAGAAGAGCATTTGATTTAACTCACAAACAAAGACCAATATTTTTAAGAAATTTTGATGGAGGAAACTCTTCAATCGTAAGTGTTTCTGAAGATACCATTACTCTCCCAGAACACTTCTTTGTAACTGGGGAAGAAGTTTTATATTCACATGATCCAAATTATGCAAGTGCGATAGGAATAGCATCAACTAGTTTTGTTGGTGTTGGAACAACAAATATTTTACCATCTTCTGTTTATGCAATTAGAGTAAATGATCAAAAAATAAAACTTGCAAGATCTGCAGAGGATGCTTTAAATTCAATCCCAATTTCATTGGATATAACAAACGTAGGAACGGGAACATATCATACATTTACTGCAAAAAATCAAAATACAAAATGTTTAATTGCCATCGATAACTATATTCAATCCCCGATCGTTTCTACTTCAGTCACTACTGGTATTACCACTCACATTGGATTAATTGACGACATTATTAAGGTTTCAGGAATAACATCATTTTTTGGTGGAGACTTAATAAAAATTAATGATGAAATTATGTTAATTAATACTGTTGGGTTTGGAAGCACAAATTCAATACTCGTTACTCGACCATGGATGGGGACTGGATTGTCAACTCACTCACAATATTCTAAAGTGACAAAGGTAATGGGAGATTATAACATTACCGACAATACTATTAATTTTATTACAGCACCTCAAGGACCAATTCCAATTGGATCGTCAACTAATCCTCCAAGTGAGAGAGATTGGACAGGAATTACTACATTTTCTAAGTTTCAAGGAAGATCTTTCTTAAGATCTGCACCGGAAAATAGTAACGAAGAAACATATGCAAAAAATTATGTTTTTGACGATATTTCTCAAGGATTTGATGCTACGCAAAAAATATTTACTCTACAATCAGAAAATCAAAATATTTCTGGTTTTTCGACCAACAATTCAGTAATACTCATCAATGGGATATTTCAAGGACCAACAGGACAATTAACAATACCTCAAGATTATTCTTTATCCGAAAGTTCTGGAATTACAAGCATAACATTTACCGGAACTGCGACTTCTGTTGCATATGATCCAAATAACGCAAGTATACCAAAAGGTGGAATAATTATATCGGTTGGTTCCACAAGAGGGTTTGGGTATCAACCATTGGTATCTGCAGGAGGAACGGCAATAGTTTCAATTGCAGGTACAATTTCCTCCATCAGTATTGGTAATAGTGGATCCGGATATAGATCAGGTATTCAAACTGTTAGAGTTGGTGTTACAACATCTTCCTTAGAAACTCCAGATATTTTTTATGTTGGAATTGCATCAGTTGTTGATGGATATATTGTGGGGGTTGCAATAACAAATTCCGGAATTGGATATACGATTTCAAATCCACCGTATGTTATTTTTGATGCACCACTTTCATACTCCAATATTTCTCTAATTTATAGTTCAGAATCTCCTTCTGGATTTGGTACTGAGGCAACAATTGATATTGTAGTTGGGCAAGGATCTAGTGTTATTGATTTTGAAATTAAGAATTTTGGATATAATTACGGACAATCTCAAATTTTAACAGTTGGGATTGGAGGATCTGTTGGAATTCCAACCGATACAACTAAAACTTTTGAAGAATTTCAAATTAGTATCGACAAAACTGCAACGGATGAATTTGCAGGTTGGCACTTTGGTCAACTTGAAGTGCTTGACAAAATTGAAAATCAGTTTAATGGAAAAAGAAAATCTTTTACTATTTCATTAAATTCTTCTCCAGTTACAATTAGATCAGCAAAAGGATCAAACATCGATGTTCAAACAACTCTTCTTGTCTTTTTAAATGATGTTCTTCAAGTTCCTGGAGAAGGATATACTTTCACTGGAGGGAGTGTGATAACTTTTGCAGAACCACCAAAAGGGTCTTCTAATGATGGTTCTGTAATTGGAGACAAATGTAAAATTTTATTTTATAAAGGAAGTGGTGATGTTGATGTGGTGTTCCGTGATGTTTTAGAGACAGTTAAAGTTGGGGACAATTTAACAATTAAAGACCAAGAAAAACGAATAGTAACTGAAATTATTTCATCGGATGCCGTTGAAACAAATTCATATAATGGTTTTGGTATTGATTCAAATCCAGCAAATCAAAGAATTGTTGAGTGGTGCAAACAAAAATCAGATAAAATAATTAATGGTAAAGTTGTAAGCAAAAGTAGAATTTTAAATGAAGCACTAATAAATCCTTCGACATATGTTATTCAATCTGTTGGAATTGGATCTACCATAGTATATGTTGAAAGTGTAAAATCTTTCTTCGATTCGGTAAAAGAAAACCAAACAACACCAAATAAACAAAAAATTATTTTAGTATCTCAAGATACAATCGTGGGTGCTTCTGCAACTGCAGTTGTTTCTGCTGCAGGAACTATCTCTTCTATAATTATCACAGATGGTGGAGTTGGGTATAGTACAAATCCAATCATAAGTATTGGAGATCCTGTTGGATACGGAGTTTCTACACCAAAAACAACCTATATCAATGGACAATCAATACCAGTAGGATTAGGTACAACTGCTTCAGCAACTTCAATTATTTCAGTTGGAGGAACCGTATCATCAATAGTAATCACAAATCCAGGTGCAGGATATACTAGTTCTAATCCACCACAAATTTTAATCGAAGTTCCTCATGTTGTCTATGAACTTAATACTTCAAATTCATATGAGGGTGACTTTGGAGTGATTGTTGGTGTTTCTACTACATCAGTGGGAGTTGCCTCTACTGCATTTGTTTTTGACTTATTCATTCCTATTAATTCTTATTTAAGAGACACTACTATTGTAAGCAGTGCAGCAACTATTAGTGGTATTCAAACTGGATATTATTTCGTTGCCAAAAATACAAACGTTGGAAGTGGTGTTACATCTCTATATCAAGATAATACCACTCTTGGAATTGCAACCCAATTCTTAGACATTGTATATAAAGTTGCTTCAGTTTCAACAGCTACAACAGCAGTTGCGGGTGTCGGTATTACATACGTAAGAAGAGTAATAGTAAGTATAAGTGATTTTGGAGATACTTCTGGAATTGGAGCAACAGAATTTTATGGTGAGTATTCTTGGGGAAGAATTAATTTAGGTTCTAGACCTAATGCCAAACCATTCCCCGCATATACATTAAATGGTTCTTCTGGAATATCAACTTCTTCTTCAATTACTAGAGTTCAACCATTAAAATATCTGAATTATATTTAAATAAATAGATAAAAAAATGTAAAATGTCAGCAATTATAACTGATCAACTTCGTATTTTAAATGCAAAACAATTTGTTACTAGTGTAGCATTAACTACTAGTTCTTACTACACATTTGTGGGGCTTCCAAATGCAACACAAGTTAGTTCTACTTGGGATACTACTCCACCAGACCCTAGAGATAATTTTGATGAAGAAAATAATTATTGGGATACGATAATTGCCCTCAAAAAAATAAATTCTTCAGACGTAAAACAAGTTGTAAGAAAAATAACTTGGCAATCTGGAATTACTTATGATATGTATAGGCATGACATAAGTGGAAGTGTTGGAAAGCAATCTAAACCATCAAATGCGACTAGTTTATATGATGCCAATTATTATATTGTAAACTCTGATTATAAAGTGTATATTTGCCTTCAAAATGGAACTGATCCAGAAAATCTTTCAGGAAAAGCATCTTTAGATGAACCAACTTTTACTGATTTAGAACCAAGAGAAGCTGGAACAAGTGGTGATGGATATGTTTGGAAATATCTTTATACTATTAAACCAAGTGATATTATAAAATTTGATTCAACGAATTTTATGCCAGTTCCATCCAATTGGGAAACTAATGTTGATGATGCTGCAGTAAGAAATAATGCAAAATCAAGTGGACAATTAAAAATAGTAACAATTTTAAATAGGGGGGTTGGATTAGGAACAGCTAATAGAACATACACAAGAGTTCCAATTAAAGGTGATGGAACAGGTGCTGAAGCAACAGTAGTAATTAATAATAATTCAAAAGTAGAATCAGTAACAATTTCTTCTGGTGGAAATGGATATACTTTTGGAACTTTGGATTTGGTTGGAGGTAATGTTCCAACAGGGACTATATCTCCAATTTTCAATGTAATTATTCCCCCACAGGGAGGACATGGTTCTGACATTTATCGAGAACTTGGTGCCAGAAATGCATTAATATATTCTAGAATTGAAAATGATACTGAAAATCCAGATTTTATTACCGGAAATCAAATTGCAAGAATAGGGATTGTACAGAACCCTAAAGCATATAACGCAGTACAAAATTTAGATTTAGATAAAGCCAGTGCAACTTATGCATTAAAATTAACAGGAGTTGGATATAGTTCAGCAACTTTTACTCCAGATTCTTTTATTACTCAAACCATTGGTATTGGATCAACTGCTGTAGGAAAAGTTGTTTCCTATGATCAAGTTACTGGAGTTCTAAAATATTGGCAAGACAGATCAACGTCTGGATTTAATACTGATGGAACACAAAACATTTCACCAGTTTATGGATTTCAATTAAATAGATTTACTTCAACTCTAAATGGTGGGGGATCAATAAGCATTATGGGTGGATCTTCGACATTATCAATACAAACCTCTTTTACTGGTGTTTCTACAGCAATAAATAGTAGAACATATTACTTAGGTCAATCGTTTATTCAAGGTGTATCTCAACCAGAAGTTGAAAAATACTCAGGAAACATCATTTATATAGACAATAGACCTTCTATAACAAGATCTATTAACCAAAAAGAAGATATTAAAGTCATTTTGCAGTTCTAAAGAATTATGACACAAGAAACAAATCTGAATGTAGCACCATATTTTGATGATTTTGATGCAAACAATGACTATTATAAAGTTCTTTTTAAACCTGGATATCCAGTTCAAGCTAGAGAGTTAACAACTTTACAATCCATTTTACAGAATCAAATTGAAAAATTTGGTCAGCACTTTTTTAAAGAGGGTGCTAAAGTAATACCTGGAAATACTGCATATAGCACTTCATATTATGCAGTTGAGTTAGAAAATATTTACTTAGGAGTACCAATATCTGATTATATCAATCAAATTTTGGGATCAAAAATAACTGGATTGACTTCTGGAGTAACAGCAGTAGTTGATAAAATAATATTAGCAAATGAATCTGAGAGGGGAAATACGACATTATATATTAGTTACTTAGAATCAAACTCGCAAGATAATTCTTCTTTACAATTTTTAGATGGTGAATTATTATCAGCAAATAAAACAATTACGTCATCCAATACTGTTATTGCTTCTGAGGAAGCATTTGCATCCACTTCGTCTGCAAATTCGACATCCATTGGATCAGCATTTTCAATATCTAATGGAATTTATTTTGCAAAAGGTCAATTTTTAAATGTAAACGACGAAACAATCCTCTTAGATCAATATTCTAATAAACCAAGTTATAGGGTGGGACTTTTAATCAATGAAGAAATTATTAACTCTGATATTGATTTCTCTTTAAATGATAATTCAAGGGGGTTTAATAATTATGCAGCACCTGGAGCAGATCGACTTAAAATAACAACTTCTCTACACAAAAAAAGTTTAGATGATTTTGATGATAATAATTTTATTGAATTAGCAACTATTGATAACGGTATACTAAGATCTCAAAAAAAGACAACAGATTATAATATTTTAGAGAATGAACTTGCTCGAAGAACATATTCAGAATCTGGAGATTATTATGTAACTCCATTTGATGTATCAATAAAAGAATCTCTTAATAATAATCTTGGTAATAGAGGAATTTTTAACGTAAATCAACAAACATATGGAGGACAATCTCCATCCGAAGATTTAGCTCTCTATCAAATATCTCCAGGAAAAGCATTTGTAAGAGGATATGAAATAGAAACGATTAGTTCAGCATTTCTGGATGTTCCAAAACCAAGAACAACAAAAACTTTAGAAAATCAATCAATAAACTATCAAACTGGTTCAACTTTAAAATTAAATAGAGTTTATGGATCTCCACAAATTGGCATAGGAAATACTTATGTTTTAAGTCTTAGAGATACTAGAGTTGGAATTGCTTCTACAATTGCACCAGGAAAAGAAATCGGAGTTGCTAGAGTTTATGATTTTAAGTTAGATTCTGGATCTTACAATTCAACAAATTCAAATATAAACGAATGGAATATATCTCTTTATGATATTCAAATAATTTCCGAAATCACATTAAACGAACCGATCAATTTATCTGTTCCAACTTTTGTTAAAGGAAAATATAGTGGAGCAACTGCATTCTTAAAATCTTCGGTTTCTGCTGGTGTTGCATTAACAGTTTATGAAAAAACTGGCAATTTTATTCAAAATGAACCATTTATTTTTAATGGAATAGAAAATACTAGAGTTGCAACAGCAATTACATCATACAATATTTCTGATGTAAAATCTGTTTTTGGAATTGTAGGATCTTCTTCTACATTTTCTGCAGATACAATTCAATCTACAATTTTAAATATTGGAATATCTACTATAAGTGTGGTTAATTCTTTAGGAATTAGTACAATTATCAGTACAAATCCAATATTTCCAAAAGGGTTGAAAGTTGGTAATCTACTAAAATTCAGTAACCAATCGGCAATTGATCCAATTTTTGCCTCAGTTGTTAGTGTGGCAACAACTCACGTAAGAATTTCTGGAGTAACAACTGTATCTGGAGTGTGTGGGGGACAACTTCCCCAGTCATCAACTCTTCAAGTTACAGACTTACAGTTAATAGCAACAGATTTGCAAGGATCTGAGGATAATTCATTTTACACTGAATTGCCAAAACAAAATATTTCTTCAGTAGATTTGACTAATGCAACATTAACTATTAGAAAATCTTATACGGTTAATATTACAAATAATCAACTATCAACGACAGTCCTTGCGGGAGAAAATGAAACCTTTTTACCCTTTGATTCAGAAAGATATTTACTTATGAGATCTGATGGGATTGTAGAAACTCTGACATCAGATAAAATTTCATTAACAAATGGTTCTACTGAGCTTCAAATTTATAATTTGGGTTCTAACAATGTAGGGGCTACTTTAGTTACAACATTAACAAAAATCAAACCAAAACAAAAAATTAAAATTAAAAATAGAGTAAATTCGATTATAGTTGATAAATCTAAATATATTTCTTCTGGAATTGGATCCACAACTCTAAACGATGGTCTTAATTATGGTAATTATGCATATGGAACTAGAGTGCAAGATGAAAATATATCATTAAATGTTCCTGATGTTGTTGAACTACACTCAATATATGAGTCAGTTGATACTTCTACTCCATCGGCTCCAACTGTTGAATTGTCATCAATAACTGGCCCTACTGGAAAAACATTAGATTTAATAATCGGAGAAAAATTTACCGGACAAACAAGTGGTGCAGTTGCGATATATGCAGAAAGAATTACAGATTCTAAGATTTCATTTATTTCAAAAAATAATATTAATTTTAAAGAGGGTGAAATTGTAGTTTTTGAAGAGTCAAATATTCAAGCTTTTGTTACGACTTTAAATACACCGAGTATCAATGTTTCTTTTAACTTTACATATAATAATGGACAAAATTCATCTTTTTATGATTACGGAGTAATTAATAGAAAATCGGGAGTAAAAGAACCTTCTAGAAAATTAAAAATTTATTTTTCTAATGGATATTATCAATCCTCTGATGATGGTGATATAACAACCGTAGATTCTTATTCTGGATTTGATTACACTACAGAAATTCAAACTGTCAATTCAACAAGAAATTCGGATATTATTGATATAAGGCCAAGAGTTTCCACTTACAGTGTTTCTGAAGGATCAAGATCTCCTTTAGAATTTTATGGAAGAACATTTACCCAATCTGGAAATTCTTCATCAAATATTTTAGCATCGAACGAGTCTATTATAACAAATTTTTCATTCTATTTGGGTAGAATTGATAGAATCTATTTAACAAAAGATGGAAAGTTTCAAATAAAGTATGGAACTCCAGCAGAAAAGCCGGAGAAACCAATTTCTGTAGATGATTCCTTAGAAATAGCATCTGTTTCTTTACCACCTTATCTTTATGATATATCTCAAGCTTCTATAACATTTCTTGAGCATAAAAGATACAGGATGGTTGATATAAAGCAACTTGAAAATAGAATTAGAACTCTTGAATATTATACTGCACTTTCACTATTAGAAACAAATACAAGTAATCTTTTTATTCCAGATTCTTCTGGATTGAATAGATTTAAATCGGGATTTTTTGTTGATAATTTTACGTCACTTTTGGCACAAGAAGAAAATTATAATTATAAAAATAGCATAGATATAAAAAATAAAGAATTGAGACCACAGCACTATACAGATTCAATTGATTTAATTGTCGGTCCAGTTGAAAATGTTGATCCAAACAGAGATTTGTCTACAGCAGACCCAGAAGGAATTAATATTAAAAAAACTGGAGATATAGTAACTCTAAATTATTCTGAGGTTGAATGGTTAAAACAGACATTTGCAACTAGATCTGAAAGTGTAACTCCATTTTTGGTTAGTTTTTGGCAGGGGTCTATTGAATTGACACCATCCTCTGATACTTGGGTCGATACGGTAAGAATTGAAGCAAAAATCATCAATACTGAAGGAAATTTTGCTGAAACTCTTGCTCTTGCTTCAAGAACGCTAAATGTAGATCCACAAACAGGGTTTTCTCCTACAATTTGGAATGCTTGGGAAACTACTTGGACCGGACAAGAAGTTATTCAAAACACAAGAGAAAGAACAGAAACAACAAATAGTGGTGGCCGATGGGGCGCAAGAGGACTTCGCGGAAATGGTGATTTAACTGGTGGTGAGTGGATTACTAATAGCACTACAACAGTATTTAAAGATACTTTGCAAGAAGTTAGAGACACTGGAGTTCAAACAAGAACTGGAACTCGAACTGTAGTTACTGAACAATTTGATAATACATCCGTTGGTGATAGAGTGGTCAGCAGAAACTTGATCTCATTTATGAGATCAAGAAATGTACAATTCGTTGCTAAAAAAGTAAAACCCTCAACACAATTATACGCATTTTTTGATGGAGTTAATGTTACTAATTATTGTGTTCCAAAACTTTTAGAAATTTCTATGATTTCTGGAGTCTTTCAAGTTGGAGAAACTGTAATTGGAACAACCAGACCCACAGGATCTTTGCAAATAAATTCGAGAACAATAGATCCAAAAATTACATTTAGAGTTGCTCAATCAAATCATAAAGAGGGTGCATATAATTCACCAACAAAATTATTTACTGTTAGTCCATATGATGCACAAACAATATCTCCTTCATATTCTTCAACATCAACAATATTAAATATTGATACCTTTTCATTATCAAATCACACTGAAGGTGGATTTAGTGGTTGGATAGAACCCAATATGATACTTATTGGGCAAACAAGTGGAGCTCAAGCAACAATTTCAAATGTTCGATTAATATCAGATATTTCTGCAACGTTAATCGGAAGTTTTTATATTCCCGACCCAAATTCATCAAGTAACCCAAGATTTGAATCTGGCAATAAAATATTTACATTATTGAATAATAATATTAATGATCAAAATAATGCAACGACTATTGCAGAAGAAGGATTTACATCGAGCGGAACAATAGAAACTGTTCAGGAAAATATTATTTCTGTAAGAAATGCAAGAATAGAAAATAAACAAGAATTTGAAGAGAGAGCAACTTCAAGAACAACTGGGACGCAAGTTATTTCCACTCAAGCGATTTCGTCAACTACAAGAACCAATACGCAAATTGTTTGGTATGATCCACTTGCACAATCTTTCTTAGTTGAAGATGAAACTGGAGTTTTCTTAACTAAGTGTGATGTATTTTTTAGTTCAAAGGATGACTTAGATATTCCAGTTACTTTCCAATTAAGAACAATGTCTGGAGGATTCCCGACGCAAAAAGTTATTCCTTTTTCGGAAATAATACTTGATCCATCAGAGGTTAATGTATCAGCAGATGGATCTGTTCCTACAACGTTTACTTTCAAATCTCCAGTTTACTTGGAAGGTGGAACTGAATATTCTATTTGTTTGGCATCACTTTCAACAAAATATAGTGTCTATATTTCTAGAGTCGGTGAAAATGATTTGATTACACAGACGTTTATCTCTAATCAACCTTATTTGGGATCACTATTTAAATCGCAAAATGCATCAACTTGGGAACCAAGTCAGTGGGAAGATCTTAAATTTACTCTTTATAGAGCAGAATTTGTTCCAAATGGGTCTATTGAGTTTTATAATCCCGAATTATCAGATGGTAACAATGAAATTGCAAGTTTATTACCAAATTCGTTGAATCTAAATTCTAGAAAAATTAGGGTTGGTTTGGGATCCACTTTACAAGATAATAATCTAACATTTGGAAATACAGTTCTTCAACTTGGTACTAATGCCTCAGGAAATTATATTGGAAATGCGGGTATATCCACGGGAACATTAAATATTATTAATTCCGGAATTGGTTATACTCCATCATCAGGAACTTTCCAATTTAATGGAGTTCCTCTCACAAATATTACAGGAAATGGTAGAAATGCAACAGCTAATATAACAATTTCTGATGGAGTTGCAATTGCAGCAACAATTTCCCAATCTGGAACTGGATATGTAATTGGAGATGTTCTCGGTATTGGAACAATAGGAAACAATTCATTGGGAAGAAATGCAAGATTATCAGTTGTTTCAATTGCAAACACCAACGAACTTATTTTGGACAATGTTCAAGGAAATTTCGTGATTTCTGGTGTCGGTAATACCATACAATATATCAATAATTCTGGATTGACAACTACCTTGAACGCATCTTCGGGTGGAAATGTTCAAATATCTGATATTAATATTGATAGTGATGGTCTTCACATTTTAGTGAATCATAAAAATCATGGAATGTATTTTGATAGAAATTATGTTACCATATCAAATACTCAATCCGATATTATACCAACACAACTTTCAGTAAATTATGATTCTTCGTCAACTTCACCAATTCAAGTAGACAGTATTTCAAATTTTGGTACATTCGAAAATGTTGGAGTTGGAACCACAAATCTTGGTTATATTTTAATTGGTGATGAAATTATTTCATATAGTTCTGTGTATGGATCCGTTATTGGTGGAAATATAACTAGAGGAGTTGATTCTACTTTATCCAAAAACTATCCTGCAGGAACTTTAGTTTACAAGTATGAATTGGGTGGAATTTCCTTGAGAAGAATTAATAAAACTCATAATTTAGAAAATGTAACTGTTTTGGATCCAATCACATTTGATTCATATAATATCAAGCTTGATATGGGTTCAAATGGAATTGGAAGATCAACGGGGGAAAGTTTTCCAATTCTTTATATGGGACAAACAAAATCTGCGGGTGGATATGCAATTAAAGCAACTCAAAATATTCCATTTGAAATTATTACTCCATTAATACAAAATGTAACTGTACAAGGAACATCTATAAATGCAGAGGTTAGAACAGTTACGGGATCTAGTATTAGTGGAAATGAAACTCCATTTGTAGATCAAGGATTTGAAATTGTTTCTTTAAATAAATCAAATTATTTAAATAGCCCCAGAATAGTTTGCTCTAAAATTAATGAAACAAATAACCTCAATAATCTTCCAGGAAACAAATCTCTAAATCTTAGGGTTAACTTAAACACTGTAGATTCGAGAGTAAGTCCTGTAATTGACACTCAACGAGTAAGTACGATCTTAACCTCAAATAGAGTAAACGATGTCATTTTAGATTTTGTAACTGACAATAGAGCAAATACGATCTCAAATGATCCTACCGCATTCCAATACTTATCTAAAGAAATTGTATTAGAAAATCCAGCATCATCATTAAAAATTATTGTTAATGCTCACACAAATTTATATTCAAATATAAGGGCATTCTATTCTATTAGTCCAACAGAAAACTTTACCCCAATATTTGTACCTTTCCCCGGTTACAATAATATCGATCAAAGAGGGCAGGTTATTGATATTGCAAATAATGATGGACTTTCTGATACTTATATTCCCCCATCAACATCTATAGGATTTTTGCCATCAGAAATTGAATATAAAGAGTTTACTTTTACGGCCGACCAATTACCTTCATTCAGATCATATAGAATTAAAATTATAATGACATCAACAAATCAAGTTTATGTACCTAGAATGAAAGATCTAAGAGTAATTGCCCTTGCATAATATAATTGAAATGGATTATTTAAAAGTAAATGGATACTCGCATCTTTATAGAGATCCAAGAACAAACTCTATTATAAATCGAAATATGTCAGAATATCAAGAGTATCTTTCTAAAAAAAATATGAAAAATGAAGAGCATCAAAAGATACAAAATCTTGAATCAGATGTTGTTAATATAAAGAATGATCTTAGTGAGATTAAAAATTTATTAAGGAGTTTAATTAATGAATCCAGATGACATTCAACTAGAAAATTTGAGTAAAAGTTTTGAATATGTGAAAGCATGTGCTGAAATTGACAAAATTTATGACATTGAGGATATAAAAACAATTGCAAAATCTTACATGAAATTATATCTTAAACAACAAGAAGTTTTATGTGACTTAATAAAACTCGATTCATAAATATTTAAAAGTAGAAAGTATAAATGGCTCAACCATCTACTCGTCAAGAATTAATTGATTATTGCAAAAGAAAACTGGGTTATCCAGTTTTGGAGATTAATGTCGCAGATGAGCAAATCGATGATTTTGTGGATGATGCTGTTCAATTTTTTCAAGAAAGACATTTTGATGGAGTCTATCCGACTTTTTACAAATATCAAGTAACTCAAAATGATATAGACAGAGGTAGAGCTCGTGGGGGTAATAATGGTGGAGTTGGAATTGCTACTACAACTGCAACAGCAAATATAGTTGGAACAGCAACAACTTTTACCTATGAAGAAAACAGTAATTATTTACAAGTTCCTCCTAATGTAATTGGAGTAAATAAAATATTCATGTTTGATGGTTCTAATACCATAACTCATAATATGTTTAGTGTCAAATATCAATTATTTTTAAACGATATTTACTATTGGGGCACAACTGAACTTCTAAGTTATGCCATGGTTAAAACTTATTTGGAAGATTTAGACTTCTTACTCAATACACAAAAACAAATAAGATTTAATAAAAGACAAGATAGACTATATTTAGATATTGATTGGGGTTCCGTTAGGGGTGGACAATATTTTATCATTGATTGTTATTCTACACTAGATCCAAATGACTATTCAAGAGTTTGGAATGACTCATTTTTAAAACCATACTTAACCTCACTAATTAAAAGACAATGGGGACAAAATTTGATCAAGTTTTCTGGTGTAAAACTGCCTGGAGGTGTTGAGCTTAACGGCAGACAAATATACGATGATGCTCAAAGAGAAATTGATATTTTGATGGAAAAAATGTCGAGTAACTATGAATTACCTCCACTTGACATGATAGGATAATGTTAAATCCTTTTTTTCTTCAAGGATCAAAAACAGAACAAAGTCTTGTTCAAGATTTAATCAACGAACAGTTAAGAATGTATGGTGTTGAAGTTTATTATATACCTAGGCAATACATTACTACAAATACAATAATAAGAGAGGTAATAGAATCAAAATTTAGTAACTCATATCCAATAGAGGCTTATATAGAAAATTATGAAGGATATGGAGATAATACACAAATTTTGTCAAAATTTGGAATACAAGCACAAAATCAAATTATTTTAACAATTTCCAGAGAAAGATTTGAGTTTTATATATCACCACTAATTAAAAATGTTCCAAATATAAAGTTATCTACAAGACCTAAAGAAGGTGACTTAATTTATTTTCCTTTAGGGGATAGATTGTTTGAAATTAAATTTGTTGAACACGAAAAACCATTTTATCAATTACAAAAAACTTATGTTTACACTCTAACTTGCGAATTGTTCAGATATGAAGATGAAATTGTTGATACTGGTATTGAAGAAATAGATGATAATGCGGATAATAACGCAAATATTGAAAGTCTTACTTTGGTTTCTTCTGGATCTACGGCTCTTGCATTTACTTCCATTCAAAATGGATCTGTCACCTCTATTATAATAAGAAATAGAGGGGAAGGATATACAACAACGCCAATTGTTGCAATTTCTTCATCACCAATTGCTGGAGGAACTGCGGTTGGAATCGCAACAATGATAGGGGGGATAGTTGATTGTAATGGAACGGCATCATTAAAAGTTCAATCTGTTCAAATAATAAACCCAGGATATGGATATACAATTGCTCCAGGAATAGTATTTATTGGTGGTGGAGGATCTGGAGCTGCTGCTACAACTAAGATATCTGATGGTGCAATAGGTATTGTTACTATAACTTCTGGTGGATCTGGATATGTAACTGCTCCATCAGTTACATTTAGTTCACCTGGAATTGGAACAACAGCAAGAGGAACTACAACAGTAAGTACTTCAGGAACTGTTTCCTCAATATTAATTACTAATGCGGGATCTGGTTATACTTCTATTCCAAATATAACTATAGGTTCTCCTTATATGATTGGAATCGGAACTTTTATTAACAATGAAACAGTAACTGGATCTAGTAGTGGAACAACAGCATTGGTTAAAAATTGGGATGCTCCTAATGGAAAATTAGATATTTACAGAAAAAATGGTTATTTTACATCTGGAGAAACTATAGTAGGATCATCAAGTAGCGCAATTTACCAAATAAAATCTTCATCTACGTTTGCGGCTACTTCAGATTTATATCCACAAAACAACCAAATAGAAAATGCGGCGGATGCAATTTTAGATTTTAGTGAGTCCAATCCTTTTGGAAACCCATAAATATAACTAATCGTACATATTAATCAAGATTCATCATGTTTGAGTACTTCTATCACGAAATATTGAGAAGAACAGTAATATCATTTGGAACTTTATTTAATAGTATTTCTATACAACATAAAGATTCAAATGGAAATGTTAGTAGTATGATTAATGTGCCTTTAGCATATGGGCCAACACAAAAGTTTTTAGCAAGATTAGAACAATCCCCAGATCTCAATAAACCAATTCAGGTGACTTTACCAAGAATGTCATTTGAATTTGTAGGATTAAATTATGATGCATCTCGCAAAGTAACAACAACACAAACTTTTATAACTTCTAATGTTGACAATAAAACTGAAGTAAAAAAAGTTTACATGCCAGTTCCATATAATATGCAATTTGAATTAGGCATTTATACAAAATTGAATGACGATATGTTGCAAATTATTGAACAAATACTTCCATATTTTCAACCATCATATAATCTAACTGTAGATTTGGTTGATGAAATTGGGGAAAAAAGAGACATTCCCATCATAATAGAAAATATATCAATGAGTGATGATTATGAAGGAGACTTTACTACAAGAAGAGCATTAATTTACACGATTAGATTTACTGCCAAAACTTACCTATTTGGTCCAGTTTCTTCAAGTGCAACTAAAGATATTATTAAAAAAGTTTCTATTGGATACGTCTCTGGAGATACTACAAAAAATCCAACGAGAGATTTAACATATTCCGTTGAACCAAGAGCTATAAAAAATTATACTAATATAGTTACTACAAACTTAACATCTGATATTGGATTAGATACAACCAATATTTTAGTAAATGATGCTTCAAATATATCAGAAAATACCTATATTATTATTAATGATGAAGAAATGTATGTTGATAAAAAAACAAATAACAATTTAGTCGTAAAAAGAGGTGCAGACGGCACAACAATAACATCTCATGTTTCTGGGTCTGCTGTCAAAAAAATCACATCCACAGATAATTCACTTATTGAAATTGGAGATGATTTTGGATTTAGTGGAACTTTATGAAGATGACAAAAAAATATGACAAATTAAACGATGCTTTTAATGTCAGTGGAGAAATAATTTCTACAGAAAAAGAAATCATATCATCAGAAATTGAAAAAACAGAATCTTCTCCCAATGAAGTTTCAATGGAAGATGTCAAAAAAGATTATGAGTATGCTAGGGGAAACTTATATTCTCTAATAGAAAAGGGGCAAGAAGCTATTAATGGAATTTTAGAATTAGCACAAGAAAGTGAAATGCCCAGAGCATATGAAGTTGCAGGACAATTAATAAAAAATACTGGAGAAATAGCAGAAAAACTATTAAATTTACAAAAAACACTTAAAGATGTAGAAGAAGGTAATAAGCAAATTAAAGGGCCAACAACAGTTAATAATGCTCTTTTTGTTGGTTCAACTGCAGATTTGGCAAAGTTTTTAAAACAACAAACTCAAAATGAAAACGTTTAAGCAATTTCAAGAAGATTGGAATAATAAATACAAAAAGAGTATTGATTGCTCTAATCCAAAAGGATTTTCTCAACGTGCTCACTGTGCGGGAAGAATGAAAAGAGCAAAGGGTGAAGAAACAAAATCAAAGTCACCTTTCAGTGAAATGAACGATCCTCGCATTCCAAAAAAACCAGGACAACCAGATAAGTCTGATAAGCACTCAGATCTCTATACAGATGAAGATCCAAAAGGAACAATTCATGGTCTCGGTTTTAAAAATGTTCAGACTGCAAAACAGAGTGTATCAAAAATAAAAAACTCTGGAAGATCTCATGCTCATAAAATCCAAGCAGCAATTGCTATGGAGCAAAGAGCAAGAGTGGCAGGAAAAACTTCAGAAGCTGCTGTTTACAGAAAGTTCATCAACTCAATGAAAGAAAAAACTAAAGAAATGAGTGAAGAAGGTCTCCGTGATTGGTTTGGTAAATCTAAATCGAAAGATGGTAAAGGTGGTTGGGTTAATGTTGTAACTGGTGGCACTTGTGCGAGTGATGAACCTGGTGAAGGAACACCAAAGTGTGTTTCCTCCGCAAAAAGAGCAAGTATGACAAAAGCGGAAAGATTGTCTGCTGCGAGAAGAAAGAAAGCAGCAGATCCTGGGCAACAAGCAAAGACCGGTGCTGCAAAACCAACCTATGTTTCCACAGATTCACCTAAAAAGAAAATGAAAGAAGAAATGGACGTGCAAGAAGCAAAAGATAAAAAAGGTAAAGGTAGTGGAACAAAAGATGCTTGCTACCATAAAGTAAAATCACGTTACAGTGTCTGGCCTTCTGCATATGCTTCTGGGGCATTAGTAAAGTGTCGTAGAGTTGGTGCTGCAAATTGGGGAACGAAATCAGAATCAACCATGAACGAAGAAGAAAGATATTGTCCCCTATGTGATAAAAGAGAAACGAGATCCGAATGTTCCTATGGTGGTAAGGCATGGGATAAAGTCTCTGTAAAAGATCATGAATATTCAATGGTTCGTTCTGAACTTGAAACACTGATGAATGCTGCACAAAGACTTAAGGCAAAAGTTGAAAATGGTGAGGGCAGTTTAGAAGCATGGGTTCAATCCAAAATTACCAAAGCAGCAGATTATATTGATACTGCAGCAGATTATGTTGCAAGTGGAGAAATGGAAGAACAAAAACTTGTAGATAAAATTAAAGGTGAGATTGTAGTTGAAAAATGTTGGCCTGGTTATAAGAAAAAAGGCATGAAAACAATGTTTGGAAAAAGATATCCAAATTGTGTAAAAGCAGAAGATGTAACCATTGAAGATGCTGATGGCAATACTTTTGCAGAAGTCGTTGATTTAATTCAACCCGAACCAATCAAAGGATTTAAATCTCAAATTGAAGAAGTAACACGTCTTCAATCACAATCAGGAAATATTATCGCAATTACTTTACTTTGGAGAGGAAAATATTACGGTATTAGAATGTTTTTTCCGCAGATAAAAACTCCGTCTCGTCAAGAAGTGAATGATGAAATTCAAAAAGTATATCCTGGAGCAAAGGTAGTATTTCACTCAATTTCAGAATTTACTCCAGGACAACCTTTAATTCAAGCAGGATTTCAAGGTGGAAGTGCCGGAAAACTTGGTTTTAATAAAAATTATGTAAAACCAATGGGAGAAGAAGTTGAGTATGAAAAGATTGATGAAGAAAGTCCTGCATGGCAAAGAAAGGAAGGCAAGAATCCTGAAGGTGGATTAAATAAAAAAGGAATCGCATCCTATAGAAGAGAAAATCCAGGCTCAAAACTTTCTATGGCGGTTACAACTCCCCCATCTAAATTAAAACCAGGCTCTAAAGCAGCAAATCGCAGAAAGTCATTCTGCGCTCGTATGAGTGGAATGCCTGGTCCAATGAAAGATGAAAAAGGTCGTCCAACAAGAAAAGCACTTTCATTAAGAAAGTGGAATTGCTGACATAAAAGGAGTTTATTATGAGTGATGTCTACCTTGGTAATCCACTATTAAAAAAAGCAAACACTCCTATTGAATTTACACAAGATCAAATTATAGAATTTCTTAAATGTAAAGATGATCCTGTTTATTTTGCCAAAAATTATGTAAAAATTGTTACTCTAGATAAAGGATTACAACCGTTTAGACTCTACCCTTTTCAAGAAAAATTAGTTAATAATTTCCATAATTATAGATTTAACATTTGTAAAATGCCACGTCAGACGGGTAAGTCTACAACTGTGGTATCTTTTCTTCTTCACTATGCCGTATTTAATGATAATGTAAATATTGGTATTCTTGCAAACAAAGCAGCAACGGCAAGAGAACTTCTAGATCGTTTGCAAACAGCATATGAAAATCTACCAAAATGGATGCAACAAGGAATTATCTCCTGGAACAAAGGTTCTCTGGAATTGGAGAATGGAAGTAAAATCTTGGCTGCTTCTACTTCTGCAAGTGCTGTCCGAGGCATGTCGTTCAATATCCTCTTCCTCGACGAATTTGCTTTCGTTCCAAACCATATCGCAGATTCCTTCTTTGCATCTGTTTATCCTACTATTACTTCTGGTAAATCAACGAAAGTTATCATAGTTTCAACTCCACATGGTATGAATCATTTCTACCGTATGTGGCATGATGCTGAACGAGGTAAGAATGAATATGTCTTTACTGATGTTCATTGGAGTGAAGTTCCGGGAAGAGATGCGGCATGGAAAGCACAAACTATTGCAAACACTTCCGAACAACAATTTAAAGTTGAGTTTGAATGCGAATTTTTAGGATCTGTAGATACTTTAATTGCACCATCTAAACTAAGAAACCTCGTATACGATGCCCCTAAGACCCGTAGTGCTGGTCTAGATGTTTATGAGGATCCTTTAGAAGATCATGATTATCTTATCACTGTAGACGTTGCTAGGGGTGTTGGGAATGATTATTCAGCCTTTACTGTAATTGATATAACACAATTTCCACATAAGGTTGTAGGAAAATATAGAAATAATGAAATTAAACCAATGCTTTTTCCGAGTATTATTGAAGAGATTGGAAAAAATTATAATGAAGCATATATTTTGTGCGAGGTAAATGACGTTGGAGATCAAGTAGCTAGTATTCTTCAATATGATTTGGAATATAAAAATCTCCTTATGTGTTCTATGAGAGGTAGAGCAGGACAAATTGTAGGACAAGGATTTTCTGGGAAAAAAACTCAACTTGGAGTAAAAATGTCCAAGACGGTTAAAAAAGTTGGGTGCCTCAACCTTAAGACAATGATTGAAGAAGATAAATTATATCTAAACGATTATGAAATCATATCCGAACTTACAACATTTATTCAGAAGCATAATTCATTTGAAGCAGAAGAAGGTTGTAATGATGATCTTGCAATGTGTCTTGTAATTTATGCCTGGTTAGTTGCACAAGATTATTTTAAAGAACTTACTGATCAAGACGTTAGAAAAAGATTATATGAAGAACAAAAAAATCAAATAGAACAAGACATGGCACCTTTTGGATTTATTTCTGATGGTTTAGATGATACGAGTTTTGTAGATGAAGATGGAGATAGGTGGTTTTTAGATGAGTATGGAGATCGTTCTTATATGTGGGAATACATATAAAATGGAATTAGATAAACAAATACGATTAGGTCATTTATTATTTAATGATAGAAAATGCAGAGTATGTGGAGAAATAAAAAATTTAGTAGATAGTTTTTATAGAACTCATAAAGAAAGAGGATCTGTTGCATCTTCGTACTCATACGAATGTAAAGAATGTACAATAAAAAGAATTGGGGTTGGAAGAAAAACTGCAAATCAACACATTTATTGGCAATATCCAGATTGGTAATTGTTCACCCAAGATTTCCCCACTGAAAATAAAAAAAATAATAAATATCTTTTAGATAAACTGAC
>Ga0172372_10002255_pt1 | contig 29487 bp, 27 predicted proteins | sample LakKiv5m_2_FD_114544 | JGI IMG/M metagenome (GOLD analysis project Ga0172372, IMG submission 114544) | Freshwater microbial communities from Kabuno Bay, South-Kivu, Congo - kab_092012_9.5m | ecosystem: Environmental > Aquatic > Freshwater > Lake | place: Democratic Republic of the Congo...
ACATCAAATCCGACAAGCGGTTCAAGAACTGACGCGGCGTGTCGTTCAGCGCCTCTTCTGCGCCCAGCGCCACCACGGCGCGTTCAGCGCGTCTGGCCACGGTGCGGCAAACATGGGCCCATGAAGCGGCACGACTGCCCGCCGGGAGAATGAACTCTTGCAACTTGGGCAAGGCGGCATTGTGATCGGCCAAGGCATGGTCCAAGGCCAACACCGCTTCGGCTTTGAGCAATTCAAAGCCAGGAATGCTCAGCTCGCCGCCCAAGTTGAACAACTGGTGCTGTACCTCCACCAGCAAGCTGCGCACACCGTCAGGCAGGTCTTCACACAGCAGCACGCCGATGTGGGAGTTGAGCTCGTCCACCTCGCCCATGGCGTGCACGCGCAAACTGTTTTTGCTGACCCGGCGGTTATCGCCCAAACCAGTGGTGCCATCGTCGCCGGTGCGGGTGGCGATTTGAGTGAGTCGGTTGCCCATGTGTTTTTCCTGAAGTTGACGTATTCTCGCAGGCCAATCAAAACTGAACATCTTTTGAGGATTGATGAAACACCGGTGCCACGCTCTGTTCAAGCCCTGCCCCGGACGAAGGCTGTTGCGTTGTCTATGTCTTTCAACTTCGGAGTCCATGCCATGACCAAATACCTGCTGTTTTTGTTGATGCTGCTCTCAAGCCCTTGGGCCTTGACGCAAACCCTGCCCGCCACCACCTTGCTGGACGCCCAAGCCGGCCAAGAGGTGGAAAACGATGAGCTGTGGGTCAGCCTGTCGGTGAGCCGCGACGGCTCGAACCCGACCGACATCATCCAAGCGGTGCTGGCCAAACTGAATGCGGCCGTGGCACAAGCCCGCAAGCTTGACGGCGTGCAGCTGCAAGTAGGCAACGTTCACACCACACCGGTGTGGGGGCCCAAAGGCAAAACCAACCAATGGACGGCCCAGGCTGAACTCAGCTTGGTGTCCACCAACACCCAAGCTTTGGGGCAACTGGCCTCCGAGCTGAGCAGCCTGATGCAACTCAACGGTATCCAGTTCCGCCTCTCCAAAGACAAACGCTTGCAAGTAGAAAAAGCCCTGCTCAAAGACATGGCCACCCAATTCCAAGACCGCGCCAGCAGCATCGCTGTCGCGTTTGGTTTCAAGTCGTACCGGATTCAATCCTTGAATTTCAACCCCAAGCACGACCGCCCTTACCCCATGCCCATGGCGATGGCCCGCAGTGTGGCTGCCGACGCCGCGGCCATCAACATCCCGAATGAAGGCGGTAAAACATCGGTGTCTGTGGGTCTGCAAGCCAGCATCGAGTTGTTGCCATGAAACTCGGCGCTGCCCGGCTTCCTACAATGCGAGCATCTCGATGCACCCCTTGAAGGATTCATGCACAGCCGACTTGACCAGGCCAGCTTGGCCCATCTGCAAACCTGGCAAGGTCGCAGCGAAATGCTGCATGACACCCTCACCAGCGCCCCGTTGCAAGGCTTGAGCGCCCTGCTCGACCGTGACAGTGCGCCACCCAGCGTGGGCGACTTGGTGCCGCCACTGGCACACTGGTTGTTCTTTTTACCGCTGCACCGGCAAAGTGAGATCGGCCCCGATGGCCATGCCAAGCGCGGCGGGTTTTTACCTCCGGTGCCGCTGCCGCGGCGCATGTGGGCCGGTGGGCGGTTGCAATGGCACCAGCCGCTGCGGGTGGGAGACACGCTCCAGCGGGTTTCAACCATCGCTTCAGTCACCCGCAAAACCGGGCGCTCTGGCGAACTGCTGTTTGTCGTGGTGACGCATGACATTCACAACCAGCACGGATTGTGTTTGCATGAAGAACACAACATTGTTTACCTGCCTGCGGCAACGGCAGGCGATGCACCCGCTGTCGCCGCCGCGCATGAAACAAGCCAGCCCCTCTGGCAGCGCGAATGGCTGCCCGACGAGGTGATGCTGTTTCGCTACTCCGCGCTCACCTTCAATGGTCACCGCATCCATTACGACCGCGACTACTGCCAAGACGTGGAAGGCTATCCTGGCTTGGTGGTGCACGGCCCTTTGATCGCCACCTTGCTGCTGGACCTGGTGCGCCAGCACACCGATCGCACGGTGCGGCAGTTCAGCTTCAAAACCCTGCGGCCGACCTTTGTGGTGGCCCAGCCTCGCCCCCTGCGGGTCAACGCCCATCCGCTGGCGGATGGCCGCAGCTTGCACTTGTGGGCGCAAGACCATGAAGGCTGTTTGACCATGCAAGCCTCGGCCAGCCTGGCCTGACCCGATTTGGAGCACGCATGAAACACAGCCTGCCACCCCCCGATGCCCACCAAGCACTGCGCAAGGCCCTGCGCGACTTGTGTGGCCAATTTGATGCCAGCTATTGGTAACAAGTGGATGAAGCACGCGGCTACCCCGAGCGTTTGTGAAGGCCTTGACCGAGGCGGGGTGGTTGGCTGCATTGATTCCCAGCGACTACGGCGGCTCGGGCTTGGGGCTGACCGAAGCCTCGGTGATCATGGAAGAAATCAATGTCTCGGGTGGCAATGCAGGAGCCTGCCACGGCCAGATGTACAACATGGGCACGCTGTTGCGCCACGGCTCCGCCGCCCAAAAAACCCGCTACCTGCCCAAGATCGCCCGTGGCGAATGGCGCTTGCAATCGATGGCCGTGACCGAGCCCAGCACCGGCAGCGATACCACGCAACTGAAAACCACCGCCGTGAAACAAGGTGACCGGTATCTGGTCAACGGGCAAAAAGTGTGGATCTCCCGCATTCAGCATTCCGACCTGATGGTGCTGCTGGCCCGCACCACCCCCTTGTCCGAGGTGCCGCGCAAAAGCGAGGGCCTGTCGATTTTCATCGTTCATTTGGATGACGCGATCGGTCGCGGTATGACGGTCAAGCCGATTCGCAACATGGTGAACCACGAAACCAACGAGGTGTTTTTTGACAACCTGGAAATCCCCGCCGACAACCTGATTGGCGAAGAAGGCATGGGTTTCAAATACATCTTGGATGGCCTCAATGCCGAGCGCACGTTGATTGCCGCCGAGTGCATTGGTGACGCCTATTGGTTCCTCGACCGCGCCCGCCGCTATGCCTCAGACCGCGCGGTGTTTGGTCGCCCGATCGGGCAAAACCAAGGCATTCAATTCCCCATGTCGGAAAGCTACATGGAAACCGAAGCGGCCAACTTGATGCGCTTTCATGCCTGCGCTTTGTTTGACGCTGGCCAGGCCTGTGGCGCCCAAGCCAACATGGCCAAGTACTTGGCTGCCAAGGCCTCTTGGGAGGCGGCCAAAATGTGTTTGCAAACCCATGGCGGTTTTGGTTTTGCATCTGAATATGACGTCGAGCGCAAATTCCGCGAAACACGGCTCTACCAAGTCGCGCCTGTGTCCACCAATTTGATTCACGCCTATGTGGCCGAGCACCTGCTTGACCTGCCGCGCTCTTTCTGAGTTTTGTTCCTAGAATGCGCCTTCCAGGAGACTTGCCATGAATGCACCCAGCACCGCCCAACACCTGATGCCCCATGTTCAACAACGCGACGTGCCGCAAACCTTGCTGGACGCCTTGAAGGCGCACTTTGGGGATCGTTGTTCAACTGCCTTGGTGGTGCGGGAACAGCATGGCCGTGACGAGTCCGCCTACACCTCCGTGCCCCCGCCCGCAGCCGTGGTGTTTGCCGAATCCACCGCCGATGTGTCCAAAGCAGTGGGCCTGGCCGCAGCCCAGAATGTGCCGGTGATTCCCTTTGGTGTGGGCTCGTCCTTGGAAGGCCATTTGTTGGCCGTGCAAGGCGGCATCAGCATCGACGTGTCCCGCATGAACAAGGTGCTGGCCATCAACGCCGAAGACCTGACCGTGACGGTGCAACCCGGCGTCACACGCAAACAACTCAACGATGAGATCAAAAGCACGGGCTTGTTTTTCCCGATCGACCCCGGTGCAGACGCCAGCATTGGCGGCATGAGCGCGACCCGCGCCAGCGGCACGAACGCGGTGCGCTACGGCACCATGCGTGAAAACGTGCTGGGCCTGGAAGTCGTCACCGCCAGCGGTGAGGTGATACGCACCGGCACCCGCGCCCGCAAGTCGTCGGCGGGTTACGACCTGACGCGTTTGATGGTGGGCAGCGAAGGCACCTTGGGCGTGATCACCGAAGTCACGTTGAAGCTCTACCCCCTGCCTGAAGCGGTGTCGGCGGCCACCTGCTCCTTTCCCAGCATCGAAGCAGCGGTGCGCACCACGATTCAAATCATCCAAATGGGCATCCCGATTGCCCGCGTGGAGTTGATCGATGCCAACGCGGTTCGCATGGTCAACAACTATTCAAAGCTGAGCTTGCCCGAGCAACCCATGCTGTTGATGGAGTTCCACGGTTCACCTGCCAGCGTGAAAGAGCAAGCTGAAACCGTGCAAGAGATTGCCGCCGAGCACGGTGGCCATGCGTTTGAATGGGCCACCACACCCGAAGAGCGCACCCGCTTGTGGACCGCGCGGCACAACACCTACTTTGCCGGCATCCAAAGCCGCCCGGGTTGCCGCGCTATCAGCACCGACACCTGTGTGCCCATCTCGCGCCTGGCCGATTGCTTGCTCGATTCAGTGGCCGAAGTCGACGCCTCGGGCATCCCCTATTTCTTGGTCGGTCATGTGGGCGATGGCAATTTCCACTTTGGTTATTTGATCGACCCTGAGAGTGCGCAAGAGCGCGCCACCGCCGAGGAGCTCAACCACAAGTTGGTCGCCCGCGCCCTGGCTTTGGAAGGCACCTGCACCGGCGAGCACGGCATTGGTTTGCACAAGATGGATTTCTTGGTCGCCGAAACCGGCGCGGGTGCCGTGAACATGATGCGCAGCATCAAACACGCCCTAGACCCGAAGAACATCATGAACCCCGGCAAAGTGTTTTTGTACTGAACTTCCCCGCCCGATCGCCCAGTGCGGGGGTCGCCGGCCGCTCACCGCCGCAAGCGGCCGGCGACCCCCGCACTCAGCGCTCGTGGAAAGCAAAGTTCAAGCACCATTGGCGCCACGTTCAATCACCACCGTGCTGTCAAGCAACCCACTCGAATGGTTCAAGTCGGACTGCGAGATCAGCACCGACAAATCGGCGCCTTTGAGCTGGTGCAACACCTCTGAGATGCGCATGGACAGCGCCGGCGCCACGCCTTCAAACGGCTCGTCCAACAACAACAAGCGCGTGCCCACCGCCAACGCCCGGCCAAGGGCCACCAGTTTTTGCTGACCGCCCGAGAGCAACAAGGCGCGGCGCTGCGCCATGTCTTGCAACTCGGGTAACACTTGGTAGACAAAATTCAAGCGATCCTGCACCTGCAATGTTGGGCTGACCCACAAGGGAATCAGTATGTTTTCTTCGACGGTGAGCTCGGGCACCAAGCCACGGTCTTCCGGCATATAGCCCATGCCCAATCCCGCCCGCGCTTCCGGCGGCATGAACGACAAGTCTTGACCCGCCCAATGCATTTGGCCTTGGCGCAACGGCAAGTGCCCCATGATGCTGCGCAAGGTACTGGTTTTGCCCGCGCCATTTCGCCCAACCAACCCCACCATGTGGCCTTGGGGGACCCGCAGGGAAAAGCCTCGCAACACTTGCGCCGATGCAATGTCCACATGCAGGTCTTGCAACTCAAGCATCGGGTTCCCCAGTGACGTAACGGCGCACATCGGCATGGGTCAGCGCCACCGAGGGCAGATCATCGGCAATGATGCGGCCGCTGTAAAAAGCAATCACGCGTTGGCAATAGCGGCTGACGATGTCCATGTCGTGCTCAACAAACAAAGCCGTGAGGGCCTGGCCATCGAGGGCCTGCATCACCGTGTCCATCATCGGAAATTTTTCTTCCGCCGCCACGCCACTGGTGGGCTCGTCCAGCAACAAGAGTTTGGGTGAACCCATCATGGCCAAGGCAATGTCCACCAACTTGCGTACACCCCCCGGCAACTCGGCCACCAAGCGATGGCGGTGGGACAGCAGGTTGAAGCGTTCCAACACGGCTTCAGCGCGGTCACGTGACGCCGCGCTGTGCGCGGGCCGCCACCAAGAGAGTTGGTTGTCATGCGTGGTTTGCGCCACCAACATGTTGTCCAGCACGCTCATGCTGGCGTAAAGCTGTGGAATTTGAAACGACCGCGCCACGCCCAAACGGGTGATGTCGCGTGGCGTCATGCCGATGATGTTGTGCCCATCCAGGGTAATTTGTCCGGCGTCGGGTTGGATGTAGCCGGTGATCATGTTCACAAACGTGGTTTTGCCCGCGCCGTTGCTGCCGATCAGACTGATGCGTTCACCCGCTTGGATGTGGATGTGCAGGTCTTGGGCTGCGACCACCGCACCAAATTTTTTTTGCACGCCTTGTGCACTCAGCAGCCCGCTCATGACATGTCCTGCGGCGATTTGCTGCGCCACAGCGAGCCCAGGCCGTGCGGCAAGAAGCGGATCACCAAAAGCAAAAACAAGCCGAGCGCGAACTGCCAGGTGGTGGGGAAATAAGCGCTTGAAAACGACCGCACCACCTCCAACACCGCCGACGACAACATGACAGCCAAAACACTTTGGCTGCCCGCCAAAATAGCGACAAACACATACTCGCCCGAGGTGGTCCAGTAGCTGAAGTTGGGGTCGATGTGGCCCAGCGCCATCACCGCCAAGGCGCCGCCCATGCCCGCCAAAAACGCGGCCAACACAAAGTTGATGGCCATGGTTTGCGCCACCGAGCCGCCCATGTACTCGACCCGCAATTCATTGTCACGAATAGCGCGTGTGACCAAGCCCCGCGTGGAGGCGAAAAACACCTTCGCCCAAACCAGCGACACGGCGGCAAAACACATGGTGACCGCCAGCAAGGTGTAACTGACCGCTGCGTCCGGGAGCGTTTGACCCAGCAACGTGACGCGACCCATGTTGATGCCGTCGGAGCCGCCCAAGGAGTCTGTTTTCACCAAAATACCGTAGCCGACCATGGACAGCGCCAGCGTGAGCATGGAGAAAAAGATGCCACGGTAGCGCGCCAACAAGGGCGCAAACGGGGCGGTGATCAGCATGGCAGTGACGCCACCCAACAAGGGCAACAGCAGCGCATCGGTCCATTGGAGATGTTCAAACACCAAGGCAGCGGTGTAGCCACCCAAGGCCGCCATCAGGCCCTGACCAAAAGCCACGACACCGCCACGCATCAAAATAACCAGGCCCAGCGACACCAAGCCATTGGCCATCGCCATGGTCAACATGAACTGCAGCCACTTGGGCAGGAAAAAACCTGCGCCCAAACAACCGAGCAAGACCAGCTCTGCAGTGAACAACAATTTGCCCATGTCTTAAATCTTTCGCGCTTGAATACGCTGGAACAAGCCTTCGGGTCTGAACATCAGCACCAGGGCCATGACCACATAGACCGAAAACAACTCGGCCACCGGCATCAGGTGCACCGCCATGGCGCGGGCCATACCGACGATCAGGGCGCCAATGGCGGCGCCCTCGATGCTGCCCAAGCCGCCAATGATGACGACTGCAAACGAGATGATGATGACGCCGACCGACACCCCAGGCTGCACCGAAATCATGGGCGCGGTGAATGCGCCGCCGAGGGCCGCCAAAAAAAGGCCAATGGCAAAGGCCACCATGTAGACGCGCGAGACCTTGATGCCCATGCTGGCCGCGATTTCGGGGCTGTGGATGACGGCGGTCACGATCTTGCCAAAACGGGTGCGGTTCAAGCCCCACCAGACCAGGCCACCAACCAACCCCGCCAGGACCACCAGCAACAGGTCGTAACCCACATAGCTTTGACTACCGATGTCGATGTTGCCAAACAGGCCATAAGGCTCGGACACGTAATAGGGGTTGGCGCCCCAAATGAGTTTGGTGATGTCTTCCAACATCAGGAACAGAGCGTAGGTGACCAGCACCAACAGCACTTCATCCCGGCCGTAAAAAAACCGCAACAAACCGCGCTCGGTGAGGGGCGCGACCAAGGCGGCCAACATCACCGCAGCCAACAACATGGCCAGCAGGGAGAAATACGGCGGCAAGTTCCAGTCGGTGGCCAAGGCCACGGCTGACGCGGCCATGTAGGCTCCCAGCGCATAAAAACTGCCGTGCGCGATGTTCAAAATTTTGAGCACGCCAAACACCAGCGTCAAGCCCAAAGCTACGATGAACAGCCAGGAGGCATAGCTCAGGCCGTCCACCAAAATCGTCAACGCCAGTTGCATACAGAACCCGTCAGTTGGAAGTGCAGCAGTTTATTTGCACTTGGCACCGGCAAAGCCCGACTTCAACCAGTCCTCGGATTTCACATTCAGAGGGGGGTTCACACATTCCGCGTCAAAGCGCTGGATGTCTTCGAGCATGACCATTTTTTTCTGCTCGCTCCACTTGGTGCGGCCAATGGCCGCGTCTTGGATGGCCTGTTGACCATTGGAGAGCGCCATGCGGATTTTGCCGGCCGGTGACATCCATTCGCTGCCGCGCAAAGACGCTGCCAGCATTTCGGTGCTGGGCTTTTTCCCATTGTTTTGCGCCATGGCTTTTTCGGCAGCGAGCTTCAAGCCCATGAGGGCTTGCGCCATGCGGTAGGGGGCTTGCACAGGGTAGACGTTGTAGGCCTTGCTGTAGGTGTCCCACCACCAGGTGTTCAACGGGGAAGGCGGAGCCATCAAACCATAGGCACCGCGCGCGCCCAGGATGGTGCCATCGGGCATTTTCTGCCCCAAGCCAGGCAGCACATGGTCCCCGGCGCTCAACACGACTTGGGATTTTTTAAACAATCCACGGGGCCCCGCTTGCAGGATAAAGGCCTGCAAGTCGCCACCCCACAAACTGGAATGGGTCAAGTCAGCGGGTTTGGACATCAGGGCCGAAATTTCAGTGCCATATTGGCCGGCGCCAAACTTGGGCAGCTGGTCGACGCTGGGCTTGGCCTCTGGATAAAGATTGGCCATGGACAAGATGAAGTCTTTGCGTGAGTCTTGGCCCCAAGCGTAGTCTTGGTTGATCAGGTTGAAGGTCTTCACGGGCACTTTGCGCGCCTTCAGGTACCGCGCCAAGGCCACGTTGTCCATGGTGGCATGGGCCGCGGTGCGAAACACATAGCGAAAACTGTTGTCCTCAAAAATACGGGGCGTGCCACAGTCATAAAGGATGAGGAATTTTTTCAGCTCTTCAGCCACAGGCGCCACCGCCAAGCAGTCTCCCGAGCCCACATAGCCGACCACCACATCTACTTTTTCTCGCTCGTAGAGGTTGCGCAACTCTTGCACTTGCTTGGTGGCGCCACCCGCCTCGTCCACATACATGGCTTCAATGGGCAGGCCGCCAATGCCAGGCTTGTTGTAGGGTGCGGGTGCCTGGCCTTTGTTGAAGGCTTCGATCAAGACCTTGGCACCATTGACCGCAGGAATGCCAAAACTCTCCGCCGCTTGACCCGATAAAAAGCTGACGATGCCGATTTTGAAGGTTTCTTGGGTGTGCCCCACGCTGCCCATGAGGCCCAAGGCCAAGAGCACGGCGCAATGACGCCAAGAACGACGAGCGGGGAAGTTCATGTAAAAAGCTCCTCAATAGCGATTGGTCTGGTGATCAAAGTTGGCCGTTAACCGTCAACTTTACAAGCTGACAGGATACCCCGAGCCGAGCAAGGTCAGGCGGGTGAAAACACTAGCTGCGCAATTTCTCAATCAAGCCATTCAACGCGTCGAGCGAGCCAAAGTCAATCGCGATCTCGCCCATTTGCTCGATTCGGCCATGGCGTTTGACTTGTTTTTTAACGCGGATTTCCACTTGCGCGGTGAGCATGTCCGACAGCTCTTCTTCTAGGCGTTTCAAGTCGCGGGCTTTTTCTTTCTTGGGCTTTTGCGTCACCAGTGAAAATTCAGCACCGATTTTTTTCACCAAGTTCTCGGCCTCACGCACCGACATTTTTTTCGCTGTGATTTGACTTGCCGCAGTGATTTGTGCGGCCCGCTCCAAGCTGAGCAACGCCCGCGCATGGCCCATGTCCAGATCGCCGGCCATGAGCATGGTTTGCACCGGCTCGGCCAGGTTCAAAAGGCGCAGCAAGTTGCTGGCCGCGCTGCGCGAGCGTCCCACCGACTGCGCAGCTTGCTCATGCGTCAGGCCAAACTCTTTGATCAGGCGTTGCAGACCCTGGGCCTCCTCCAGCGGATTCAAGTCTTCGCGCTGCATGTTTTCAATCAGCGCCATGGCGGCGGCGGCTTGATCGGGCACATCGCGCACCAGCACCGGCACCTCGCTCAATCCAGCGAGTTTGGAGGCGCGAAAACGCCGCTCACCAGCGATGATTTCGTACTTGCCAGCCTTCTCGCCATGGGCCAATCGGCGCACCAGTATCGGCTGCATCACGCCTTGCGCCTTGATGCTTTCGGCCAATTCGTACAAGGCCCCCTCGTCCATGCGGGTGCGCGGTTGGTAAATGCCGGCCACCATTTGATCAAGGTTCAGGGTGGAAGGAGGGCGCTCACTCGCAGCCATGTTGATGGATTCATTGGCCGTAGGGCCAAGCAATGCTTCCAGGCCGCGGCCCAAGCCTTTGATTTTTTTGGTTGCCATGGGGGTCTCTTTAGAGCGGTTGAGCTGATGTCATGAAAAGTTTTTAAATCGCTCGGTGAGCTCTTTGGCGAAGTCGATGAAGGCCTGGCTGCCCTTGGCCGCAGGGTCAAAGACCACGCCGGGCAAACCGTAGCTGGGCGCCTCAGCCAAGCGCACATTGCGCGGAATCAGGGTGTTGAACACCTTGTCGCCAAAGTGGGACTTCAATTGGTCGCTCACCTGTTGTTGCAAGGTGATGCGCGGGTCGAACATGACCCGCAGCAATCCAATGATTCTCAAGTCGTTGTTCAAATTGGCATGCACCTGTTTGATGGTATTGACCAAATCGGTGAGGCCTTCCAGCGCAAAGTACTCGCACTGCATCGGAACGATGACGCCGTGGGCCGCGCACAGACCATTCAGGGTCAGCATGGACAAGGACGGCGGACAATCGATCAGCACCACGTCATAGTCAATTTTCACCTTGGACAACGCCTCCTTCAGGCGTTTCTCACGCGAAGACAGGTTCACCAACTCGACTTCGGCACCGGCCAAATCTCGATTTGCGCCCAGCACATGGTAGGTGGCCAGGCCGGGCTTGGCGGCGGCTTCACCCCACACGCTGGGGGTGCGGGCTTGGGCGATGTCGGATTCGCCCAACAACACGTCGTACACCGAGTGCTTGAGTTGTCGCTTGTCGACCCCTGATCCCATGGTGGCATTGCCCTGCGGGTCCAGGTCCACCATCAAGACGCGCTGGCCGATGGCGGCCAAGGCTGCGGCCAGATTGATGGTGGTGGTGGTTTTACCCACCCCGCCTTTTTGATTGGCAACACAAAATATTTTTGACATGCTTGATTACTTTAGAAAAATGAGATGCAGGCCAAAGCCGGCCCAAACCACCCCAGCGAGTTGTTGCAACCACCGACCGAGCTACGGATGGTGCTGCATGCGGCTGCGCAATCGACGGGCCCTCAAAGCCCTCAGTGCCAGGTTGCTTAGACCGCGAATCGGCCCAATAGAGGTCGGGTCATGGGAAATGCCAAACATCAGGGCCTTGAGGTGTGCAGGGTGAACAGAGTGTAACTGCGGCAGCAGTCGTCGGGCTGTTTCACGTGAAACATGGACCGAACAATTGGGGTCAGATTCCATTGAGTTCAAATTGTCTTGCCAGCTGCACTGACGTCCATCGTGTCGCGAACGTCGCAGCCTCGCCGCGGGATGAACGGCACTGAGCCCAGCGCGGTGGTCAAGATGGCTTGAATTCGTTGGCGTCTGACCCCAATCGGTCCGCTTGCCGCCGCATCCACACGACACAACGCTGCGCCGGCAAGCCCGGCACCTGCAGCATCTGCACCTCGTCAACACGCACCCCTGGGGGAAGCGCGGCAAGCTCTTCATCAGGCACCCTGCCCTTCATGGCCAACCAAATGCCGCCCGGCTTCAATGCCGCCGCAGTCCATCGGGTGAAGTCGGCCAGTGAGGCGAAGGCGCGGGAACTGACCACATCAAAACCCTCGGTCAACGCCTCCGCCCGCGCGTGGATGCCACGCAAATTCGCCAGCCCCAAGCTGTGGGCCGCTGACTGAATGAAAGCAGCTTTTTTAGCCACGGTGTCCACCGCGCTCACCTGCCATTGCGGGCAGGCCACGGCCAAGACCACAGCCGGCAAGCCACCGCCCGCGCCCACGTCCAACACAGTTTGCAGTGCGGGCAGACGCGCCTTCAAGGGCTGCACCACGGCCAAACAATCCAGCAGATGTTGGGTCAGCATTTGCGCCGGATCGCGCACGGCGGTGAGGTTGTAGACCTTGTTCCACTTGCCCAGCAGGTCCAGGTAAGCCAAGAGTTGCTGCTGCTGCGCTGGGCTTAATGTCAAGCCGAGTTGGTTCAAACCCTCAGACAGCGCCCCCGACAACGGGTGGCTCACACCGACGCCTCGGTTTTTTCAGGGGCAAAGCCGCCATAACGGGCGCGCCGCAAATGGATCAGCAACAGGGAAATGGCGGCGGGCGTGACCCCAGAAATACGCGACGCCTGGCCCAAGGTTTCGGGCCGGTGCTTGTCGAGCTTTTGCCGCACTTCGATGCTGAGGGCGGGAATTGCGAGGTAATCAAGGCCCGGCGGCAAAGGGAGCTGCTCGTAGTGCGCGGCACGGGCCACCTCCTCGCGCTGGCGGTTAATGTAGCCTGCGTACTTGGCCGCAATCTCTACTTGCTCGACCACTGTTTCACGTGAAACATGGTCCAACACGGCCAAGTCAGGACTGGCAAAGCGGCCGCCCTCCAAGCTCATCAGGGCGTCATAGCCCACATCCGGGCGGCGCAGCAAATCGGCCAAGCTGTGTTCGTGGCTGATGGGTTTGCCCAAGACCCGCTCGGACTCAGCAGCTGCCAAGTTGGCCGGATTCACCCAAGTCGCCGCGAGTCGCTGTGTTTCACGTGAAACCGCATCCCGCTTGCGGCAAAAACTGTCCCACTGGGCGTCACCTATCAAACCCAGTTCGCGCCCTTTGTCGGTCAGGCGGGCGTCGGCGTTGTCCTCGCGCAATTGCAGCCGGAATTCGGCGCGACTGGTGAACATCCGGTACGGCTCGATCACGCCTTGGCTGACCAAGTCATCCACCAACACGCCAAGGTAGGCCTGGTCCCGCCCCGGCGTCCAAGCTTCTTGACCACGCACTTGCAGCGCCGCATTCAGGCCAGCGTACAAACCTTGGGCGGCCGCTTCTTCATAGCCGGTGGTGCCATTGATTTGCCCGGCGAAAAACAGCCCGTCGATTTGTTTGGTTTCGAAACTGCGCTTGAGTTCTCGCGGGTCAAAGTAGTCGTACTCGATGGCGTAGCCCGGGCGCAAGATGTGGGCGTTTTCCAAACCCTTCATGGAGCGCACCAAGTCGTACTGCACGTCAAACGGCAGGCTGGTGGAAATGCCGTTCGGGTAATACTCGTGGGTGGTCAGTCCCTCGGGCTCGAGGAAAATTTGGTGGCTGGCTTTGTCGGCAAAGCGGTTGACCTTGTCTTCGACGCTGGGGCAATAACGCGGCCCCACCCCTTCAATTTGGCCAGTGAACATCGGGCTGCGGTCAAAACCCGAACGGATGATGTCGTGGGTGCGCTCATTGGTGTGGGTGATCCAGCAGGCCATTTGCTGCGGGTGCATCTCTCGGTGGCCGCGAAAACTGAACACGGGCATGGCGGGCGACTCGCCACCTGCCATGCCGTCGCCCGGTTGTTCCAGGCATTGGCTGAAGTCGATGGTGCGCCCATCCAAACGTGGCGGCGTGCCGGTTTTCAAACGCCCTTGCGGCAGCTTCAATTCTTTCAAACGGGCCGACAAGCGCACCGCTGGCGGGTCACCCGCTCGCCCTGCCGAGTGGTTTTGCAAGCCCACATGGATCTTGCCATCCAAAAACGTCCCGGCGGTAAGCACCACGGTTTTGGCAGCGAAGCGCACACCCACTTGCGTCACAGCCCCCAACACCCTTGAGCCTTCGATCGTCAAATCGTCCACCGCTTGCTGAAACAACCACAGGTTGGGCTGGTTTTCAAGTTGATGACGGATGGCGGCTTTGTACAAAATCCGGTCGGCTTGGGCGCGGGTGGCGCGCACTGCGGGGCCTTTGGAGCGGTTCAGGATGCGAAATTGAATGCCCGCGGCGTCCGTGGCCAGTGCCATGGCCCCGCCCAGCGCATCCACCTCTTTCACCAAATGGCCTTTGCCAATGCCGCCAATGGAGGGGTTGCAGCTCATCTGCCCCAGCGTCTCGATGTTGTGGCTCAGCAGCAAGGTGCGGCAACCCATGCGGGCGCTGGCCAGCGCCGCTTCGGTGCCAGCATGACCGCCACCAACCACAATCACATCAAACTGCTCGGGGTAAAGCATCTGTCACCTTTGTAAACCACGCATTTTAAGTGGCACACCTGTTGCGCATACAGTGACACAATCCACACCAACATTTCAAAAAACCCGGAGACCAAGATGCACATCCCTTCCATGAAAGAGCTGGTGAGTGAAGAAGAGTGGACGCTGCGCTGCGAGCTGGCCGCAGCTTACCGCTTGGTGGCCATGTACGGCTGGAGCGACTTGGTGTTCACCCACATCAGCCTGCGCTTGCCCGACAGCGTCACAGGCGGCGAAGCGCAATTTCTGATCAACCCCTATGGTTTGATGTTTGATGAAATCACCGCGTCCAGTTTGGTGAAGGTCGACATGGGCTGCAACAAACTCTTGCCCACCGACTTTCCGGTGAACCCCGCCGGTTTCACCATCCACAGCGCCATTCATGCGGTGCGTCACGACGCCCAATGTGTGATGCACACCCACACCAAGGCCGGTGTGGCACTCAGCGCCCTAGCGTCAGGCTTGTTGCCCATCAGCCAACAATCCACCTTCATTGTCAACAACGTGGCCTACCACGACTACGAAGGCTTGGCTTTGCGTGGCGATGAGATCCCGCGCTTGCAAGCCGACTTGGGCGAAAAAAAATATTTGATCCTGCGCAACCATGGTTTACTGACCACCGGCAAGAGTGCAGCAGACGCTTTCTTGAACATGTACATCTTGGAAAGCGCGTGTCAAATTCAAATCGCCGCACAAGCCTGCGGCCCTTTGATCATGATCCCAAGCAGCATCACGGACAACATGGCCGAGGTGATGAAAACCGCCACCGCCGGTCAAGGCGCTGGCATCGCCTGGCCGGCCCTGATTCGCAAGCTCGATCGCACCGACAGCAGTTACTGCACCTGATCAACTTGACACGATCAACAGGCAAGGACATGCGTTGGTCCCCACCGCTGATCTCTTGATCAAACGTCAATATTTCCCGCGCGTAGCGCATTGCTCTCGATGAAGTCGCGCCGTGGCTCGACTTCGTCACCCATCAACATGGTGAAGACGCGATCGGCTTCAATCGCATCATCAATTTGCACGCGCAGCAAACGACGCACCGCCGGGTCCATGGTGGTTTCCCACAGCTGCTCGGGGTTCATCTCACCCAAGCCTTTGTAGCGCTGACGCGCGGTGGCGTTTTCGGCTTGCACGATCAACCACTTCATGGCTTGGCGGAAATCAGCGACGCGCTCGTCTTTGCGACGCTCACCCTCGCCGCGCTCGACACGCGCACCTTCGCCCAGCAAGCCTCGGAAGGTGTTGGCCGCTTCGGCCAGCGCTGCGTAGTCGGCGCCGTGCACAAAGTCTTGGGTGATGACGCTGCTCTTCACGTTGCCATGGTGGTGGCGGCTCAAACGCAGAATCGGTTTATCGGTGCGCACATCAAACTCGGCGGCCACTTCAGAGCCACTGCCCAGTTCACGCAACTTGATTTGCAAGGCTGCGGCAGAGGTTTGCGCCAGCTCTAAGCTGTCCAAGTTCAAAGAGACACCATCGGCCATGCCGCGCAAAGCCTCGGCGTCCATGATGCTGCTCAGGCGCGAAATGACCGCTTCGGCCAACTGGTGTTTGCGGGCCAACTCGGCCAAAGTGTCGCCCGTGAGTGTCTGCGGATTGCTGCCGCCTGTGTGCAGCGTGGCATCTTTCAAAGCCACTTTCAAGAGGAACAAGTCCAGCGCGAGTTGGTCTTTGATGTACTGCTCTTCTTTGCCCACTTTCACTTTGTACAAAGGTGGTTGCGCGATGTAGATGTGACCGCGCTCGACCAACTCGGGCATTTGACGGTAGAAGAAGGTGAGCAACAGGGTGCGAATATGCGCCCCGTCCACGTCGGCATCGGTCATGATGATGATGCGGTGGTAGCGAAGTTTGTCGATGTTGAAGTCGTCCGTGCCCGACTTGCCCGACTCAGCGCTCACCTTGCCGATGCCCGTGCCCAGTGCGGTGATGAGGGTGAGAATTTCATTGCTGGTTAAAAGCTTTTCGTAACGCGCTTTTTCCACGTTCAGAATCTTGCCGCGCAACGGCAAAATGGCTTGGAATTTGCGGTCCCGCCCTTGCTTGGCCGAGCCGCCGGCGGAGTCGCCCTCGACGATGTAGATCTCGCACAGGGCGGGGTCTTTTTCCTGGCAGTCGGCGAGTTTGCCTGGCAGGCCCATGCCGTCCAAAACACCTTTGCGGCGCGTCATCTCACGCGCTTTGCGGGCCGCTTCACGCGCCCGCGCTGCGTCAATGATCTTGCCGCAAATCATCTTGGCGTCATTCGGGCGCTCTTGCAAATAGTCGCCCAAGACCTTGCCCACAATGTCTTCCACCGGGGCGCGCACTTCGCTGGACACCAGCTTGTCTTTGGTTTGGCTCGAGAATTTTGGCTCGGGCACTTTCACCGACAACACACAGCACAGCCCTTCTCGCATGTCGTCGCCGGTCACTTCCACCTTCGCTTTTTTGGCCAGTTCGTTTTCTTCAATGTATTTGTTGATGACACGCGTCATGGCCGCACGCAATCCCGTCAGGTGCGTGCCGCCGTCGCGCTGCGGAATGTTGTTGGTGAAACACAGGACGCTCTCGTTGTAACCATCGTTCCATTGCATGGCCACTTCCACACCAATGTGGGTGCCTGGAATGCCGCCATAGGTTTCGGCAGGGCGCTCGCCTTCGGCGTAAAAAGCGTTCGGGTGCAAAATTTTCTTGCCCGAGTTGATGAACTGCACAAAACCCGCCACACCGCCTGCGCCCGAGTAGTCGTCGTTCTTGCCGGTGCGCTCGTCCATCAAGCGGATGCGCACCCCATTGTTCAGGTAGCTGAGTTCGCGCAAGCGCTTGCTCAGGATTTCATAATGAAAATCATGGTTTGAGGTGAAAATATCGGAATCAGGCAAGAAATGCACTTCGGTGCCGCGTTTGTCGGTGTCGCCGGTGATGCGCATGGGGGAAACCTCCACGCCATCAATGCGTTCAATCAAGCGGTTTTGCACAAAGCCTTTGGCAAACTCTATGGTGTGCACCATGCCATCGCGTCGCACCACCAGGCGCAACCATTTCGAGAGGGCGTTGACGCAGGAGACGCCCACGCCATGCAAGCCACCGGAGACTTTGTAGCTGTTCTGGTTGAACTTGCCACCAGCGTGCAATTCGGTGAGGGCAATTTCAGCGGCACTGCGTCTGGGTTCGTGCTTGTCGTCCATCTTCACGCCGGTGGGAATGCCGCGCCCGTTATCGGTCACACTGATGGAGTTATCAGAGTGGATGGTCACCACAATGTCATCACAATGACCTGCCAAGGCTTCGTCAATGGAGTTGTCCACCACTTCAAACACCAAATGGTGCAAGCCGGTCCCGTCAGAGGTGTCACCAATGTACATGCCCGGGCGTTTGCGGACCGCTTCCAAACCCTCCAAGATCTGAATCGAACTTTCGCCATAGGCTTGGTCCGCACCAACTGCAGGCGTTGCATCGTCTTGAGGTTCAGTGTTGCTGTTACTCATAGTCACCATTCATCACGCGCGAAAGCACGAAAACATATTCAAAGGAAAAACCGTGCTTTAAATGCGCATGGGCATGACAACGTATTTGAAAAACGCATTCTGAGGGATTGTGACCAGAACCGAGCTGTTGGAATCGGCCAAGTCCATGCGAACCATGTCGTCCGTCATGTTGGTCAACACATCGATCAAGTAGGTGACGTTGAAACCAATTTCAATGTTGTCACCGGCGTAGTCGATTTCAATCTCATCCACCGCTTCCTCTTGTTCAGCATTGCTGGAAGCCACGCGCAACAACCCGGGTTCGAAGTTGATGCGCACGCCTTTGAACTTGTCGCTGGTGAGAATCGCTGTGCGTTGCAGTGTGGCCAACAAAGCAGTACGTCCCAAGGTGACCGTGTTTTTGTGACTCTTGGGGATGACTCGGTTGTAGTCGGGGAACTTGCCCTCGACCAACTTGGTGACAAATTCTTTGCCATCGAACGTGAACCGCGCTTGGTTGCTGGCGAATTGCATTTGAATATCGCCTTCTTTGTCGGACAACAAACGCAGCAACTCCAACACGGTTTTGCGCGGCAAAATGACTTCCTGCTTGGGTACTTCAACTTCCAACGTGGCCGATGTGAAGGCCAAGCGATGCCCGTCGGTGGCCACCAAGCTGAGTTGCTTGCCTTCGGCGACAAACAAAATACCGTTCAGGTAGTAGCGGATGTCGTGCACAGCCATGGCAAACGAGATCTGCTGCAACAAGGATTTCAGCGTTTTTTGTGGAATGCTGAAAACAGGACCAAAGCTTGTGGACTCTTGCACCAATGGGAAATCCTCGGCTGGCAAGGTCTGTAAGGTGAATCGACTTTTGCCACTTTTAAGCAACAACTTGTTTTGGCTCGACTCCAAGCTAACTGTTTGATCCGAAGGCATAGAACGCAAAATATCAATGAGTTTGCGCGCGCCAACCGTGGTGCTGAAACTTCCGCTGTCACCACCCAATGAGGCATCAGTGCGGATTTGAATTTCCAAATCGCTGCTGGTCAGTTGCACATTGCTGCCCGTTTTGCGAATCATCACATTGGCCAAGATCGGCAAAGTGTGTCGTCGTTCAACAATGCCAGCAACGGACTGCAATGCGGTCAGTATGTGCTCTTGGGTGGCTTTCAAAACAATCATCGTTCCCTCATTTTCATTTCTTTATAGTCAATAGTGATAGTAGATAAGCCCTACCTGGTTCTGTGGAAAAGCCCATTTTCTACTGTGATTTCAAGGTGTTGCGTTGTTTCAAACATTGTTGTTAACCCTGCAGATTGCAGCAGCTTGGAGAGGGATAAGTTTGTAAAACAGACGGCCCATGTGGACAAGTCATGCTTTGTGCCAAAACAATGCACAGGGTTTGGACTAAACAAAAGCATTCTTTATCCTTTGAGTGTTTGTTCAAGCACATGCAGCTGCTGATTCAGCTCAGTGAGGGTTTGTCGTTCCGATGAAATCTTGCGTACGGCATGCAAGACCGTGGTGTGGTCACGTCCGCCAAACAGCTCGCCGATCTCAGGCAGGCTTTTTTGAGTCAATTCCTTGGCCAAGTACATGGCAATTTGACGCGGCCGGGCAATGGAGGCGGGACGTTTTTTAGAGTACATGTCGGCGACTTTGATTTTGTAATAGTCCGCCACGGTTTTTTGGATATTTTCAACGGAAATTTGACGGTTTTGAATAGACAACAAGTCACGCAATGCATCGCGTGCCAATTGAATTGAAATGTCCTTTTGATTGAAACGTGAATAGGCCAAAATTTTACGCAATGCACCTTCAAGTTCACGCACGTTAGATCGCACATTTTTGGCCACAAAAAAAGCCACCTCTTCTGGCATCTCTGAGCCTTCCGTTCGGGCTTTGTTGATCAAAATGGCCACCCGCATTTCAAGTTCGGGGGGCTCAATGGCCACGGTGAGTCCCGAATCAAATCGTGACACCAAACGCTCATGGATATCGGCCAAACCTTTGGGATAAGTATCGCTGGTCATCACGATGTGAGACTTTTTAGCTAAAAGAGCTTCGAAGGCATTGAAAAATTCTTCTTGAGTTCGGTCTTTATTGGCAAAAAACTGAACATCATCAATCAGCAGCAAGTCCAGTGAATGGTAATGCTGCTTAAACTCGTCAAATGTTTTGCGTTGGTAAGCTTTAACCACATCCGAGACAAATTGTTCAGCGTGGATGTACAAAACTTTGGCTTCAGGCCTGTTATGCAGCAATTGGTTGCCTACTGCATGCATCAAATGGGTTTTCCCCAAGCCCACGCCGCCATAGATGAACAAAGGGTTGTAAAGCTGGCCAGGGACGTTGGCCACATGCATGGCTGCTGCACGTGCCATGCGATTGGCAGAGCCTTCGACCAGCGTGTCAAAGCACAAACTGCTGTTGAGGCGGTTTTTAAAACCATTGGAACCGTGGTCAGTCATGCTTGGCGTTGAAAAACCAAGCGTCATCTCTTCGGTTTCTTGTCCAGAACGGTTGAAAGAGGGCCGTGTTGGGAGTTCTTTGGCCGCCAAAACAAAATCAAGTTGAATATTTTGACCGTACAGCTGGGACAAAAGGGTAGAAATTCTGGGGGCGTATTGGGCGCGTATCCAGTCCAGTTTGAAACGATTGCCCACGACCACGCTGACTTTGGCAAAATCCTCCGACACCATCGCTTGCAGGGGCTTTATCCAGGTGTTGAATTGCTGTTGCGGCAATTCTTGCGCCAATTGATCAATGCAGTTTTGCCACAAAGCTTGACCCGCGTCCGTGTGCTCAGGGCTCAGCGACATGACTTGCTCTCAGACCGGACTAAACTGTGGATAGAATTTTTGCAAAGGCGCATTTGAGGTACTTTATCAAAATTTTATCCACAGCACTTGAAAAGGCCGATCAGAGCCCAGCAAAGTAAACAGCAGATCAGCAAAGGCACCTTGGGGACCGTGCAAGGGCTTGAAAATTAGAGATAATCAACGGTTTCCCCAATTCCCAAGAAAAGACAAAGATGAAACGCACCTACCAGCCCTCAAAAACCCGCCGTGCGCGCACCCACGGCTTTTTGGTTCGCATGAAAACCCGTGGCGGTCGCGCTGTGATCAATGCACGCCGCGCCAAAGGCCGCAAACGCTTGGCTGTCTGAAGCCATTGACCGGCGGCGTGGAAAAAATCACGCATCGTTCGGATTTTGATGCGGTCATGGCAACGGGCGTAGCGGCAAAAACAGTGCATTTCGCGTTGCATCAGCAAACAAACGCAGACCACCCGCGCATCGGTGCCGTCGTTCCCAAGCGGTATGCCAAGCGAGCAGTCACGCGCAACACCATCAAACGCCAAATTTATGCCATTGCGTTCATGAGAACCAACACCTCGACAGTTGCACAGGTGGTCCGTTTGCGCAAAGAACTCGATCGCGGATTGTTCAAGAGCGCCAGCTCGGATCGACTCAAGCGAACCGTGCGCGCAGAGTTGCTGCAATTGTTTGCGCAAGTGGCGAAACCATGATGCGTGCTATTTTGATCACGATGGTCAAAACCTATCGCTTATTGCTCAGCCCTTGGCTGGGGTCGTCTTGCCGCTTTGAGCCGACTTGTTCCGTTTATGCCCTTGATGCGCTGCAGCAGCATGGCGCAGCCCATGGTGGCTATCTCACCCTCCGACGCATTGTGCGTTGCCATCCTTGGTGTGCTGGGGGACACGATCCCGTGCCAGCCACCCTGTTCACGTCGTCATGGTCCAAAGGCCCGGCGACACCCCCGTCTTCCTCAGAAAAAACCTTGCCATGAACGAAATTCGCCGCATCATCCTTTGGTTGGTTTTTATTTTTTCGTTGGCACTGCTGTGGGACCAATGGGAGATTAGCCATGGCCGAAAACCCATGTTCATGCCCAGCCCAACAAAAGCGACGCAACCGGCACCAACGGCAACTGTGACCAATGACCCGGCTACACCCTCTGCAGTCGTCAACAACATGGCCGTGCCGCAGCTGGATGATCAAAGCAACACGTTGAAAAGTGAGCGCATTGAGATCAGCACCGATGTCTTGAAGTTGACCTTTGATACGCAAGGCGGCAGTTTGCTGCGCGCTGAAATGTTGAAACATGCGGATGTTTTGCGACCGGGCCAAAATGTGGTTCTGTTTGATGACAGCAAAGAGCGGGTTTACCTGGGACAAAGCGGGTTGATTGGCAGTGCCGCTTCGACAGCCTGGCCGACCCACAAATCACTCATGCGATTTTCTGGCTCCACGGCGCTCAAAGAAGGTGAAGATCAACTGACCTTCCAGTTTCAATCACAAGACGGCGGCGAAGTCTCGTTGATCAAAACCTACACCCTCACGCGAGGCAGCTATGTATTGAAGCTGCAACATGACATCATCAACAACTCTGCTGCAGCCATCAACCCTCAGCTTTATGTCCAGTTGGTGCGCGACGGCAACAAGTTAGAGGGTGAGTCCGCTTTTTATTCCACCTTCACCGGCCCGGCTGTTTTCACCAATGAAAAGAAATTTCAAAAAGTGGATTTTGAGGACATTGAAAAAGGGAATGCTGAATTCGAGCAACAAACCAGCCAAGGCTATGTGGCCATGGTGCAGCACTACTTTGCCTCAGCGTGGCTGTTAGATGATGCACTAAACCGAACCAACTTTGCCCGCAAGATCGACACCAATTTGTATGCTGTGGGCATGATCGTTCCACTGTCCAGCGTCGGCCCCGGCAACCAACTCAGCCACACGACCCGCTTGTTTGCGGGTCCGCAAGAAGAAAAAATACTCGAGGCCACTTATGCCGGATTGGAGCTGGTGAAAGACTATGGATGGCTCACAATCTTGTCCAAACCCCTTTATTGGTTGTTGTATGAGCTGAATCGTTTGATCAACAACTGGGGCTGGTCGATTGTGGCCTTGGTGGTGGTGTTGAAGGCGGCTTTTTATTGGTTGAATGCTCAGGCCTACAGAAGCATGGGCAAAATGAAAGCCATCAACCCGAAAATCATGGAAATGCGCGAACGTCTAAAAGACAACCCGCAGCAAATGCAAATGGAGATGATGAAAATTTACAGGGAAGAAAAGGTCAATCCGTTGGGTGGTTGTTTGCCCATTTTGGTACAAATACCTTTTTTCATTGCGCTGTATTGGGTCTTGCTGTCGTCGGTGGAAATGAGAAATGCGCCTTGGATTGGTTGGATCGCAGATTTGGCCGCACCCGATCCTTGGTTCATTTTGCCCGTCTTGATGACCGCCACGTCGGTGTTTCAAACCTGGCTCAATCCCACACCGCCCGACCCGATTCAAGCCAAATTGATGTGGTTCATGCCGGTGGCTTTTGGTGTCATGTTCTTTTTCTTCCCAGCCGGCTTGGTGCTTTATTGGTTGACCAACAACATTTTGTCGATCGCTCAGCAATGGATGATCAATAAGCAACTGGGCTTGCACAAATAAGCTTTTCCTCACATGAAACGCAACCATGCTGGCACATCGTGATGACCCCATCATTGCGATTGCCACACCGCCGGGCCGCGGCGCGGTGGGCGTGGTTCGCATCAGCGGACAGGACCTGAAAGCCTACGCACAAGCCTTGTGTCAGCGCACACTGCAGCCACGTTATGCGCATTTGCTGCTGTTCAAAGATGACCAAGGAGAGAACTTGGATCAGCTATTGGCGCTGTATTTTCCCGCACCACACAGTTACACCGGCGAAGATGTGTTGGAGTTGCAAAGCCATGGCGGCACCGTGGTCATGCACATGGTCATGGCGCGTTGTTTCTCCTTGGCGCAATCCACCAATCCTGAAGGCAAGGCGTGGCTACCCCGGTTGCGCATGGCACAGGCAGGCGAATTCACACAGCGCGCCTACCTGAACCAAAAACTTGACTTGGCACAAGCCGAGGCGGTGGCGGATTTGATCGATGCCAACACCGAGGCGGCCGTGCGCAGTGCTGGGCGCTCCATGCAAGGCGCTTTTTCGGCTCAAGTCCATGCCTTGAAAAACGCGCTCGTGCACTTGCGGGTTCAGATCGAAGCCTGTTTGGACTTTCCCGAAGAAGACCTCGATTTCATCCACGACATGCAAGTCGCGCAGCAACTGGAAACCTTGTTGGTCCACACAACGGCGTTGACCGCCCAAGCCAAGCAAGGCGCCTTGTTGCGCGACGGTTTGAAACTGGTCATCGCAGGTCAACCCAATGCGGGCAAAAGCTCGTTGCTCAACGCCTTAGCAGGCGACGAATTGGCCATCGTCACGCCGATTGCCGGAACCACCCGTGACGTGCTGAGCCAGTCAATTCAGATTGAAGGCGTGCCCATTCATGTGTTGGACACCGCGGGCTTGCGCGACCATGCACAAGCCGGTGAAGTGGAACAAATCGGCATGGAACGCGCCTGGGCCCAAATCAAACAAGCCGACATCGTTGTGTTGCTCAATGATGTGGCGCGAACAGATGAGGCTTACCACCAGCAACAAGCGCAACTGCAGCAAGACATCGAGGCCTTGCTGCCCAAGCACACCAGTTTGCTGCTGGTCGACAACAAATGCGACATGCTGAGAACCACCTCGCGCAGCCAAGCTGTGCAAATATCAGCTCAAAAGGGCACAGGGTTGGATGCATTGCGCACCAAAATCTTGCAGTTGGCGGGTTGGCAAACCGGCGCCCAAGACGGCGTGTTCACAGCGCGAGTGCGTCATTTGGAAGCCTTGGCGGTGGTGGTGAAACACCTGCAGGCGGCGACGCGGCTGTTGGAGAACCCCAGGCCAGCATTGGATTTGTTGGCCGAAGAATGCCGATTGGCCCAACAAAGTTTGTCCAGCCTGACCGGTGAATTCAGCGCAGACGACTTGTTGGGGGACATTTTTTCCAACTTTTGCATTGGCAAATAACACCAGCCACTGATCGCATAATAGAAAACATGAAGCCTTTGAACGCCGAACAACAAACGCATCTGCTGAACCTGGGGCGACAAACCTTGGCCATCGAAGCCGAGGCGGTGCTCAAGATGCAGCAACGCTTGGGCGAATCTTTCATACAAACAGTTCAAGCGGTGTTGTCGGTGCGCGGACGAGTCGTTGTCATGGGCATTGGCAAAAGCGGCCACATTGGGCGCAAGATTGCCGCCACCTTGGCCTCTACCGGCACCCCCGCCTTTTTTGTGCACCCTGCTGAAGCCAGCCATGGCGATCTTGGCATGGTGACCCGGGATGATTTGGTGATGGCCCTGTCCAACAGTGGCGAAAGCGAAGAACTCTCGGCTATTTTGCCCATCATCAAACGACAAGGCCTGGTGTTGGTCGCCATCACCGGCAACAGTCTTTCCACTTTGGCCCAGCACGCCACCTATGTGCTCGACAGCAGCGTTGACAAAGAAGCCTGCCCCATGAACTTGGCGCCAACGGCCAGCACCACTGCACAGTTGGCGCTGGGTGACGCCTTGGCGGTGGCGATTTTGGATGCACGTGGTTTCAAAGCCGACGACTTTGCGCGTTCACACCCCGGCGGCAGTTTGGGCAGGCGTTTGCTCACGCATGTGAGCGATGTGATGCGCCATGGGGGTGCCGTTCCCTGTGTCTTGCCAGAGGCTACTTTCAGTGAGCTGATGCGGGAGATGAGCCACAAGGGCATGGGCGCCTCGGCCGTCGTCGATGCGCAAGGCCATGTGTTGGGCATCTTCACCGATGGCGATTTGCGCCGATTGATTGAAAAGGGCCTAGATTTGCGTCAACTCAAGGCCGCTGATGTGATGCACCCGGACCCCAGAACCATCAAAGCCAGCGCGCTGGCAGCAGAAGCGGCGGAATTGATGGAGCTCCAACGCATCACCAGTGTCTTGGTGGTGGATGCGCAAAGCCAACTCTGCGGAATTGTCAACAGCAATGACTTGATGCGGGCCAAGGTGATTTGATGAACGCCTTCCCTGCTTCGCTGCTGGCCCAAGCCAAAGACATTCGCGCTTTGTTGTTGGATGTCGATGGGGTGCTCACCGATGGCGGTTTGTATTTCACAGAACACGGCGAAACCATCAAGCGCTTTAACACCTTGGACGGCCATGGCGTGAAGCTGCTGCAACATGCAGGCATTCAACCCGTGATCATCACCGGACGTGACAGCGCCGCGCTGCGTGTGCGCTTGAACGCGCTCAATATTCATCAGGCGCATTTCGGTGTGGAAGACAAACACAGCGCTGCAGAGTCGGCTTTGCAAAGTTTGGGGTTGTCATGGGCGCAAACAGCGGCCATGGGCGACGACTGGCCCGATTTACGCATGTTGTTGCCTAGCAAGCTGGCTTGTGCGCCACCCCATGCACACCATGAGGTCTTGTCGCGGGTGCATTGGGTCACGACAGCACAAGCTGGGCAAGGCGCCGTGCGTGAAGTGTGTGATTTGTTGCTGCAAGCGCGCGGTGTTTACGCCTCGCTCCTGAATCAGGTCGTGCGATGAATCTGAAAAGTTTGCCCCTGTCCCGAATGGTTGTAACCCCTTGGCAGCGGCTGCGCCAAGTTGGTAACGCGGTCTTCGCATGGTTGCCGATGTTGCTGTTGGTCGCTGGTTTGCTGTGGTCCGTCTGGTTGGTGCGCAGCACGCCCGACACCGATGCGGCACCGTCCCTCAATCGGTCAACCCAGGGGGCTGATCACGACATTCGGGGCTTCACCTTGAAAATTTATGATTTGCAGGGGCAACTGAAATCGTCGATGACCGGTGCGTCGGCGGTTCATTCACCACAGACCATGACCACCTTGGTCGAAAAGCCAAGGGTCTTGATTTACAAGAATGGACAGATGACCTCGGCCAGTGCCGACCAGGCCTTGGCCAATGAAGATGGCTCAGAGGTGCAATTGATGGGCCAGGCCATCATTTACCGCGAACCTTCAAAAGAGGCGCCTCAAGCATTCGAGATGCGCAGCGAGTTTTTACACTTGTTCGCCAACACCGATGTGGTTCAAACCGACCTTCCGGTTGAGGTCAAAAGAGGTGACAACAGTTTCAAAGCCAACAGCATGCGCGCGGACAACTTGAACCAAGTGCTGGGGTTGACAGGCCGGGTCAAAGCAGTATTGTATCCGACCAAAGAAGAATAAAAAAAGGCCTCCGAGGAGGCCTTGGTTGGTTGGGGTCGATCAGTATTCGTTGCGACTACCACCACCGCCGCCATAACCGCCGCCGCCTTCACGGCGACCACCACCACCGCCGCCGTAACTGCCGCCGCCTTCACGGCGACCACCGCTGCCGCCGTAACCGCCGCCACCACCACCACCGTAGCCACCACCACCGCCGCTGCGGGGGGGGCGGGGCTCCATGGGACGCGCTTCGTTCACAACGAGACTGCGACCACCCAGGGGTTGGCCATTCATGCCGCTGATGGCGGCTTGCGCCTCAGCGTCGCTGCCCATCTCGACAAAACCAAACCCTTTGGAGCGACCGGTGTCGCGTTCCATCATGACTTTGGCGCTGGTGACAGTGCCAAATTGACCAAAAGATTGTTCCAAGTCGCCATCGCGCACGGAATACGGCAGGTTGCCAACGTACAGTTTGTTGCCCATTCAGGGACTCCATAAAAACAAATAAAAAAGCGATGGAGTCCCGATTGCACCTGTCCACGAAAGCCAAGAAGCGAAACTAACCGATCACCCACACACTGCCAGTTCACTCTGTGAAGACGGACAGCCCAGTTCATTATGAAACAGAAAATTGATTCAAAACCAAGTATTTATCCTCACTTGGTCGATAAAACCCACAAAAAAACCACAATATTCACCAACTGGTCTCGCGTTCTGGGCTGGAATTGATTTTATGGATGCTCAAATCCGCACCCTCAAACTCCTCTTCTTGGCTCAGGCGAAGACCCACTCCAACTTTCAGCAAACCATACAACACAACCGAGCACAAGACCGCCCATGCAATGCCAAGCAGGGTGCCCAGCAATTGCGCGGTGAAGCTGACGCCACCCAAGCCCCCCAAACTGGTGCTGCCAAACAAACCGGCGGCGATGCCGCCCCAGATGCCGCACAAACCATGCAAGGGCCAAACACCCAGCACGTCATCGACCCGCCATTTGTTCTGCGTCCAGGTGAACATGAACACAAACAAAGCACCGGCCACGCCGCCCACCACCAAAGCGCCCAGCGGGTGCATCAGGTCGGAGCCGGCGCAAACGGCCACCAGGCCGGCCAAGGGGCCGTTGTGCACAAAGCCTGGGTCGTTCTTGCCCAGCCACAGCGCGGTCAATGTGCCGCCCACCATGGCCATCAGGCTGTTGACGGCCACCAGCCCTGAAATTTTGTCGATGGTTTGGGCGCTCATCACGTTGAAACCAAACCAACCGACACACAAGACCCAAGCGCCCAAGGCCAAGAAAGGAATGCTAGAGGGCGGGTGAGCGGAGACATCACCGTCTTTGCGGTAGCGGTTGGCCCGTGCGCCCAGCAAAAGCACGGCGGGCAAGGCGATCCAGCCGCCAACCGCATGCACCACCACCGAGCCGGCGAAATCATGGAACTCGGCACCGGTGGTTGCTTTCAGCCACGCCTGGACCCCGAAATGCTGATTCCAAACAATGCCCTCAAAGAAAGGGTAAATGAAGCCGACGATGACAGCCGTTGCAAACAATTGAGGGTAAAAGCGAGCCCGTTCGGCGATGCCGCCAGAGACGATGGCCGGAATAGCGGCGGCAAAGGTGAGCAAAAAGAAGAACTTCACCAGGTCATAGCCGTTGCGTTCGGCCAAGCTGCTTGCATCGACGAAAAACGTCGTGCCATAGGCCACGCTGTAGCCCACCACAAAATAGGCCACGGTTGAAACGCTGAAGTCGGCCAAGATTTTGACCAAGGCATTCACTTGGTTTTTCTTGCGAACCGTGCCCAGCTCTAAAAACGCAAACCCGGCGTGCATGGCCAACACCATGATGGCGCCAAGCAAGATGAACAATGCGTCCGCGCCCTGTTTGAGTGCATCCATGTGACCTCCTGGGGATAGATGTTTGTTTTTGGTGCAAAAAAAGGCGCAAACTTTGTTGTGCACCATTTCAAAGCAAATTGCGCACCAAATGACATCAGGTTTGCTTGAAAACCGGGTCAAGAGAGGGTGTTTGGGCACATTTCAGCGGCAAAGAGGTTTGTTGGCTTCCTTGTCTGATCAAGGGCATCCAAAGCGTTTCAAGTTTTGCAAGAAGCGAGGCTGAGAAAGAGCCCTTTGAATAGTCGTTAAACTTCAAAGTCAGCGCCGATTTGAATCAGCTTGCGGGCGCATAAACAAATACTGCTAAAGACGTCCGTCGATCTGGCCGCGTTTTTAGCGATGCCGGATTTTTTTTGGATGTCATTCACCGTCACGCCCCAATCCATGTCGTTCAGCCAAGCCCTGCCGCTGCAAGGCGGTGGCAGCTTGCGCGACTACCACCTGAGCTATGAAACCTACGGCAGCTTGAACGCCGAGTGCAGCAATGCGGTGCTGATTTGCCACGCCTTGAACGCCTCGCACCATGTGGCCGGGAGTTATGCCGGCCAAGCCAAAAGCGAGGGCTGGTGGGACAACATGATCGGGCCGGGCAAGCCG
>Ga0172372_10002258_pt1 | contig 29470 bp, 20 predicted proteins | sample LakKiv5m_2_FD_114544 | JGI IMG/M metagenome (GOLD analysis project Ga0172372, IMG submission 114544) | Freshwater microbial communities from Kabuno Bay, South-Kivu, Congo - kab_092012_9.5m | ecosystem: Environmental > Aquatic > Freshwater > Lake | place: Democratic Republic of the Congo...
AGAAGGGTGTGCCCCGACTCGCCACGTGACCTCAACGAACCGAACCGCCGGATGCGGACCCGCATGTCCGGTGGTGTGGCAGGGGAACGGCGGGAGCATCCCGCCGTCCCCTATGCCGATTCTCTTCACGTTCGCTGCGGTCCCGATCGAGGTCACCGGCGGAACGTGACCGTCGAGAGGGGCACACCCTCGACGTCGACGATGGCGGCGGGAGCGCGGCGGCCCCACTCGTTCCAGACGTCGAGCTGCTGCTGCTTGAATTCGCCCTGGGGCTCGACGTGGGCGACGTCGGCGCCGCGCACCGTCGGCGACGCCGTGATGTCCCGCCGCAGCAGGCCGTCCTCGACGTAGCGGTGGTGGCTGTCGGCGTTGACGTCGCCGCCGTGGAGTCGGGCGCCGCGCGGGGCGCGCTCGTTGATCAGGGGCAGGGCAGGGCGGATCTCGTAGCCCCAGAACGTGCGCTGGATGCCGAGATTGGCCGCGCCGCGCGAGAACCCCGCGAGCTCGTTGTACGACGACAGGCCATGGGGCCAGACCCGCGCCGTCTGCAGCAGGCCGGGCAGGGCGCAGGCGACGCCGACGGCGACGATGACGACGGGGCGGCGCCAGCCCAGGCGGGCGAGGGCCTCCTCGAGGGCCCACACGCCGAGCACGACGACGAACGGCAGGGCGTTCATCCAGTGCTTGGTGCCACCAAAGATGGGGGTCGAGGGCAGCGCGATCAGGAACACCGGAAACGCCGCGTTGAGCCACAGCAGCAGCGCCGTCGATCCCGACGGGCTGCGGGCGACATCGCCGAGGGGCACGACGGCGCCGCCGCCGACGGGGCGGCCGGTGAGGCGCTGGCCGATGTGACGCAGCGACACCCCGAGCGCCAGCAGCGCGACGGCGACGCCGAGGATGAGCACCGGCGTCGGAATCGTGAGGCCCCACATGACGAGGGGAAACGACCACGGAAACGGCGGCGCCGAGAGCAGCTCGCCGAAATGCATGATGGGGTAGTGCTCATGCCGCAGGTGGAACGCGACGTAGGCGCCGAAGCGGCCGGCGACGTCGGGCCAGAGCCACGGCCACAGCAGCACGTAGACGACGGGGGCGATGACGGCGAGGGTGAAGAAGCCCGCGGGCAGTGACCAGCGACGGGATGTCGGGGCCTCGACCTCGGCCAGGGCCCAGTGCAGCACGAACAGCGCCGGCACCGGCAGCACGTTGTGCTTCGCGGCCGCGCAGACGCCAAAGACGACGCCGACGAGCAGCGCCCCCCGCAGCGTGTGGCGGAGGCGCAGCCACGCGAGCACGAGGCCGGCGTGGGCGGCGGTGACGGCGACGTCGAAGCAGGCGACGTGCATGTGCCAGAAGACGTGCGGCAGGCTCACGAACAGCAGGGCCGCGACGACGCTGCCGGCCTGCGACAGGCGGACGGCGCGGGCGAGGCCGTAGACGAGGGCGGCGGCGAGGCCGGCCACGATCCACGCCGGCAGGCGCATCGCGTTGTGGCCCATGACGTCGACGTCGAGGGCCACCTGCAGCGCCCGCGACAGCGCAAAGAGCCCCTTCATCAGGAAGGGATGCTCCGGGTTGTAGGCGAGGTGGGCGTCGATGCCGGCCCGCGACAGCGCCACCGCCGGCTGTGACACCAACTCGCGAAACCAGCCGGCGTAGAGCTCGGCGGCCTTGAAGTAGTAGCCCTCGTCCCGGGTGAAGCCGAGCCCCTGCGCCGTCGCGCCGACGACGAGCGCGACGACGACCGCGATGACCGCGGCGGTCGCACCGCTCTGCCGGGGCTCAAGGGACGACGACATCGACACCGTCGTGCCACGAATCCCACCGGCTCGAAAGGCGGCGCGGCGGTGCTATGCATCGGTCATGACCACGTGGCGCCCCCCGACGAGCACGCTGCCCTGGCGGTCCGGCGTCGTCGACGTCGACGGCGTCGAGATCGCGTTCGAGGAGGTGGGCGACGGCGAACCGCTGCTGCTCATCATGGGACTGTCGATCCAGTCGATCTTCTGGCCCGACGCGTTCTGCGCCGCCCTCGTCGAGCGGGGCTTTCGCGTCATCCGCTTCGACAATCGCGACATCGGCCTGTCGGGCTCGGCGGATCGGGGTCGGCCCGTGCGCATCACCCGCGACTTCCTCATGAGTCGGCTTGCGCCCCGGCGGCTGCGTCCGAACTACACCCTGCACGACATGGTGAACGACACCGTCGGGCTGCTCGACCACCTCGGTCTCCCATCGGCCCACGTCGTCGGCCTCTCCCTCGGCGGCATCATCGGCCAGATGATCGCGGCGACGACGCCGCAGCGCGTGCGCTCCCTCTCGCTCATCATGAGCCACACGAACCACCCGCTCTGGGGCATCCCCCACCCGGCGGTGCTGCTGCGCATGGGGCCGCCGCCGCCGGGCTCGACGCGGGAGCAGGTGATCGCGAGGAACGTCGAGAGCTTCCAGCTGCTCGGCAGCCCGAAGTACCGCCGCAGCGACGCCGAACTCCGCTTCGCCTTCACCGTCGCCGCCGAGCGCGAGCGCCGCGGCGACGACACGAGCGGCCTCGATCGCCAGACCCACGCCCTCTTCGCCACCGGCTGCATCGACCACCTGCTGCCGTCGATCACGGCGCCGACAACGGTGCTGCACGGCCTCGCCGATCGGCTCGTCGTGCCGCGCAATGCCCGCCGCGTTGCCCGGCTCATCCCCGGCGCCACGCTGCACCTCTTCGACGGCATGGGCCACGACTTCCCGCCCGCGCTCCTGCCCCGCTGGGCCGAGCTCGTCGCCGAGAACGCCGCGCGGGGCCGCTGAACGCACGACGCCGGCGCGAGGCCGGCGTCGGGCAGGACGATGCGGGGCGTGTCAGCGACGCTGGGCCTGGCCGGGGGCCCCCGGGGCCGCCCGCGCCGCCGGGCTCTGCGGCAGCCCCGGATCGACGAACTGCGGGGCCTCGGTGGGTGCCGCCTTCTGCAGCTCGTGGAGGTCCTTGTAGACCTCGAAGACGGTGAGGGCGAAGGCGTTGGCGTCGGCGCCGTTGCTGTGGAACTTCTCGGCCTTCAGGAAGTCGAAGGGGTTGTAGACGCCGCCGCGCTTGCTCGGGTCGATGCGGCTGTCGTTGCCCTCCCACGCCGCCCGATGGACCTGCCCGCTCTTCCACGTGCAGTTCGCCATGCGGACCCCCATCGCGAGGGTGTCGAGGCCCTTGTCGTCGAGCACCGCCTTGTTGTCGGGCAGGGTGTCGATGAGGTCCTTGAAGTAGTCGTCCTTGAGCGCGGTGTCCTTGAGGCCCTTGAGGGTGCCCTTGAGGTCCTTGCCCAGCACGCTGGCGTCGACGCCGAGATCCCGGGCCACGAGCGCGGCGATGTCGCCGAGGCTCGCCTTCTTCACGACGCCGACCGCGTTGGGGTCGAGGCTCTGCAGCGCCTTCATGGCGACGCCGCCGGCGGCCTTCATGGCGCTGTTGTAGGCGTCGGTGGCGGCCTGGGTCGGCTTGCCGTCAGCGCCGGTGGGCACCTTGCCCCCGTCGGTGAAGGCGGCGGCGAAGGCGTTGCCGGCGTCCTTCGCGGCCTTGATGAAGACCGGGGCGATGCGCTCGAGCTGGGCGGGCTTGCCCATGCTGTGGGCGGCGAGCAGGGCCGACTCCTTGCCGATGGCGGTGGCATGGACGTCGTTGCGCTCCTTGAAGGTGGGGGCGCCGAGCGCCTTGTGGGCGGTGTCGACGACGGCCTGGCGGACCTTCGCCCCGGCGTCCGTGAGGGTCATGCTGCCGACCTTCACGAGGCCGTCGGCGAGGACGCTGCGCTCGTTGGCGGACGGCAGCAGGGTCTGGTTCATGCGGGCGCCGACGACGCCCTGGAAGCCGTTGAGGTGGCCGAAGCTGGCGTTGTGGACCTGGGACTGCTTCGTGAACGACGAGGCCTTGATGCCGATGTCTTCGGCCCACTGCACGCCCTGCTGCACGGCCTGCGACAGCGTCTGCTGGACCTGCATCGGCAGGACCCGCGCCTCGGTGGCGATGGCCTGCAGGTGCTTCGGCGAGCCGAGCACGTCGGTCGAGCTCAGCTTGTTCGCCTGGGCGTAGGTGCGGGCAGCGTTCAGGACGTCGGCGTTGAGCGGCAGCATGGGGACCTCACGGCAGCGGGACCACGGTTGTAGCGCGTCGGGACCGGTTTCGGCGCCCGATCCGGATAGACGGGCCGGCGACGGTGCCCACCTTCGTGGGGTCCATCCATGCCAGGAGCCCGCCATGGCGACGTCGATGCGCAGCTGTCCCGCGTGTGGGGCGAAGAACCGGATCCCCGCGGGCCACCTGGCCGATGTCGGTCGCTGTGGGAAATGCGCCGCGTCATTGCCGGCCCAGGCGACCCCCGTCGACGTCGACGGCGCCACCTTCGACGCCATCGTCCGCGAGGCGAAGAAGCCCGTGCTCGTCGACTTCTGGGCGCCCTGGTGTGGGCCGTGCCGCATGGCGGCGCCCGAGGTCGAGAAGGCGGCGCGCGCGCTGCAGGGCGAGGCCATCGTCGTGAAGGTCAACACCGAGGAGCAGCCCCAGCTCGCGGCCCGCTACGGCGTGCGGGGCATCCCGATGTTCGCCGTCATCGACGGCGGCCAGATGGTCGCCCAGCAGACCGGGCTCATCGACGCCCGTCGTCTCGTGTCGATGGTGCAGGTGAGCTGAGCGCGAATGGAATCGGGGCACGCGTGGTTTGCTTGCGCCCGGTCCGGGCGCGAGGATCCCTCCCGTGCGTCGCTTCCACCGCCGTCTGCTGCTCGGGTCGATGTGTGCCGTCGCGGCGGGCGTCGGCGTCCTCGGACGTCGTCACCTTGCCCTCGGTGTGGCGCGGGCCAGGGACGCCGTCGGCCCGGCCGATCGCGTCGCAGCCGCCCGCGCCCGCATCGGCGACGCGGTCCGCGACAAGGCCCTCGCCGCCGGCGTGGCCTGGCCACCGCGGGAGCTCTACCTGCGGGCCACCAAGCACGACGCCGAGGGCGGCCGGGGGCACGTCGAGGTGTGGGGTGGGGATGGGCGCGGGCCGCTGAAGCTCGTCGTCCGGCACCCGCTCTGTGCGATCTCGGGTGCGCTCGGGCCCAAGCGCCGCGAGGGCGACCTGCAGATCCCCGAGGGCTACTACCGCGTCGCCGCCCTCAACCCGCGCTCGTCGTATCACCTGTCGTTGCGCGTCGATTATCCGAACGCCTCCGATCGCATCCGCAACCGCCGCCTCGACGCCACGGCCCCCCTCGGCGGCGACATCATGGTGCACGGCAGCTGCGTCACCATCGGCTGCCTCCCCATCGAGGACGGCCCCATCGAGGAGGTCTACCTCCTCGTGAGCGAGGTCTTCCCGCAGGCCACCGTCCCGATCCACATCTTCCCGCGCCCCCTCGACGACGCAGGGCTCGCCGCCCTGCTCGCGACCTCGCCTGCCGACGAGGTGCGGGCCCTGTGGACCGAGCTGCATACCGGGTGGCAGGCGTTCGAAGCGACCCGTCGCGTCCCCGCCGTCCGCGTCGACGACGACGGCCGCTACCTCGTCACCCGCCGGGGCTGACGGGCACCGGACCACACATCGCCGGCTGCGGCAGCTCGCAGGCCAGGTCGTTGGCGCCAGCGGCCCGCAGCTCCAGGCAGTTCTCGGGGTTGCCGCTGCCATCGGTGTTGTTGGGCTCGCCGGCCATGAAGGTCACCCGGACCGGGTCGCCAGCGTCGTCGACGAAGGTCCCTTCCACGGCCGCGTCGGTGCCGATCATCCAGGCCGAGAGGAACGCCTGCCGACCGAGCTCCTGCTCGGCGCGGTCCTGGTCCGCCGCCGTCGGGAACAGGGCCAGCTGCGAGTGCTCGCGGCAGCCGAGGGTCCACTCGGCGTGATCGTACTGTTCGGAACAGAAGCGCCAGGTGAGCCCGTTGTTCGTGTGCGTCGTGCAGGCACAGCCCCAGGCGAGGGCGTCGTCGCCGTCGTCGCAGTCGGGGACGTCGGGCAGGGGGCCCGTCGGCGCCGTGAACGAGCCCGGCGCCACGCACGACACGCGCGCCGCGGGTCGGCCGTCGCCATCGACGTCGACGACCGTGACGACGGCGTCGGCCACCGCGTCGTCGCCGTCGTCGCAGTCGGCACCGCGGACACAGCCGGGGCCGAAGCCATCGCCGTCGAGGTCGACGCACCCGTTGGGTGGGGGAATCCGCTCGCAGACGATCCTCGACGTCATGGCGCAGTTGGTGTCGTTCCAGCCGGAGCTGGTCGCCTGCACACAGTCCTGGCCGGCGACGCCGGTGTTGTTGGGCTGGCCGCTGGCGAAGAAGGAGCGGTTGGCCGCCGTGCCGTCGAGATGGACGAAGGTGTTTTCGGTGTCGCGGTCGGTGACGTCGACCCACAGCGGGATCTGCTCGGCGAGCGTGCGCACGCGGGTGTGCCGCGCCGCGGTGCGGACCGACAGCAGCCGATGGCCGGGACGGGCCGCACAGAAGGCGACGGCCTCGTCGAACGGCAGCTGCTCCCCACACAGCAGGGCTTCCCCGGTGTTGCCTTCGAGCGCGACGATGTCGCAGCCGCAGGCGCCGCCCTCGTCGATCGCGCCATCGCAGGTGTTGTCGAGGCCATCGCAGATCTCGACGGGGCGGGTGTGGGGGTCGCCCTCGTCGCAGTCGTCGCCGCGCGGGCAGCCGGGGCCGAGGCCGTCGCCGTCGAGGTCGACGCACGGTTCGCCCTCGCCCTCGCCTTCGCCCTCTCCTTCGCCTTCGCCCTCGCCTTCACCTTCACCTTCACCCTCACCCTCACCTTCGCCCTCGCCCTCGCCCTCGCCCTCTCCTTCGCCCTCGCCCTCGCCCTCGCCTTCGCCTCCTTCGCCTTCTCCTTCACCTTCACCCTCACCCTCGCCGCCGTTCCCGTCGGCGACGCAGATCGCGTCGACGCAGCGCTGCTCGTCAGGGCAGCTGTCGTCGGTGGTGCAGGGGATGTCGCCGCCCACGAAGGAGAGCACGGAGCACCCTGTGATCAGGGGCAGCAGCAGGGCGAAGGGCAGGCGCATGCGGACAGTCTAGCGCGTCAGTCGACCAGACAGACGGCGGGGCGGTCCTCGGTGCAGGAGGCGTCCTCGATGCCCGAGGCGGCGAGGCGCAGGCAGTTCTCGGCCGTGCCACCGTCGGGCTCGCCGGCGGCGGCGTCGTGGATGGTGACGACGGCGCCGTTCTCGTCGACGAAGCGGCCCTCCGTGACCACATCGCTGCCGGCGACGAACGACGGCGACAGGCCCTGCTCGACGAGGCGCGCGGCGACGGTGTCCTGCTGCCCGGGGCTGGAGAAGACGGCGAGACGGCCGACCTCGCCACACAGGCGGGCCGCGGTCGGGTGGTCCCACGCGGCGCTGCAGACGCGGAAGTTCCCGGCGAAACCCAGCGCCGTACACCCGCAGGCGAGCTGCAGCGTGTCGTCGCTGTCGTCGCAGTCGAGAAACGCCGGCCCGGTCCCCGGCGGCGGCAGCGCCGAGCCCGGCGCGCTGCAGCGGGGTGCCATGTGGGGGAGCCGGTCGCCGTCGATGTCGGCGGCGAAGAACGACAGGTCGGCGGCGGCGGCGTTGCTGTCGTCGCAGTCGAGGCCGCGGGCACAGCCGGGGCCGAAGCCGTCGTCGTCGACGTCGGTGCAGCCCATCGTCGCCGGCTGGGGCTCGCAGACCGTCTGCAGCAGGCGGTCGCAGCGCTGGTCATCGAGCCCGCCATTGCGGAAGGCCGCGCAGTCCTGGCCGAGGAGGCCCAGGTTGTTGGGCTGGCCGTCCGCGAAGTGCGCCGCTGAGACGGCCGTCCCATCTGCGCGCACGAAGGTCCCCTCGGCAGCGCGGTCGGTGGCGTCGACCCAGACGCTGCGCTCGCCGATGAACGCCAGCAGGGCCGCGTGTCGCGCGTCGTTTCCGTCAGCGAGCAGGCGGCGGTGGCGGGCGGCGCAGAAGGCGCGGGCTGCATCGAAGGTCAGTCGCTCCCGACACACAAGCAGCGTGACGCCGTCGACGACGGCGGTGTCGCAGCCGCAGGCCAGGTCCTCATCGATGCGGCCATCGCAGGTGTTGTCGACGCCGTCGCAGATCTCGAAGGGGCGCGTGCGGGGGTCGGCGTCATCGCAGTCGTCGCCGCCGACGCAGCCGGGGCCGAGGCCGTCGCCGTCGAGGTCGACGCAGGGCTCGCCTTCACCCTCGCCCTCGCCTTCGCCTTCGCCCTCGCCTTCGCCCTCGCCTTCGCCCTCGCCTTCGCCTTCGCCCTCGCCCTCGCCTTCGCCTTCACCCTCGGCCGGTGCAGCGACGACGCAGCGGCCTTCGACGCAGCGCTGGTCGTCGGGGCAGCTCTCGTCGCGGGCGCAGGGCACGTCGCCGCCCACGAGGGACAGCACGGAGCAGCCCGACAGCAGCACCAGGAGCAGGGCAATGCGCAGCACGTCTGGAGTGTAGCCGGTCGTCAGGAGACGGCGTCGATGGCGAAGGTCCGGGCTTTGCCGGCGATCACGACGTCCACCAGCTCGCCGGCCCTGCGGCCCATCACGGCCCGCGCGAGGGGCGCCTGGGGCGTGATCACCTGGACCCGCCGCTCGTCGACGCTGAGGCCGGTGCCGGCGCCGGCGGGCAGCACGAGCGACCAGGTGACGGCGTCGGTGTCGTCGTCGCGCAGGGCCACGAGGGCCCCCATCGCCACCGTCGGCAGCGACGAGGGCAGGGCGAGCGCGAGGGCCTTGAGGGCCTGCAGGTCCCGTTGCAGCTCGACGGCGCGGGCGGCCTGGCCGGCGGCGAGGTAGCTCTCGACGAGGCCCCGGGTGTCCTTGCTGTTTTCGGGCTTCGCCTCCTCGTGGGTGGCGGCGTCGTGGGCGTCCTTCGCCGCCCGCAGCACGGCGTCGAGGTCATCCTGCAGCCGCATGATCAGCTGCTGGACGAGGGCCGCCTTCGGCGACGTCGACGCACCGGCCGCCGCCGACGTCGCTCCAGCCGACGTCGACGGCGACTTCGTCTTCTTCGTGGCCATGTTCAGCCGACGACCTTGAGGCCGCCGCCGCCGTGCCCGCCGTCGCCGAGGGTCTCGGCGAAGAAGTCATTGCCCTTGTCGTCGACGACGACGAAGGCCGGGAAGTCCCGGACCTCGATCTTCCAGACGGCCTCCATGCCGAGCTCGGGGTACTCGAGGACCTCGACCTTCGTGATGCAGTCCTGGGCGAGGCGCGCCGCCGGCCCGCCGATGGAGCCCAGATAGAAGCCACCGTGCTTCTCGCAGGCTGCGGTGACGGCGGGGCTGCGGTTGCCCTTCGCGAGCATCACGAAGCTGCCGCCAGCGGCCTGGAAGGCGTCGACGTAGCTGTCCATGCGGCCCGCCGTCGTCGGACCGAAGCTCCCCGACACCATGCCGTGCGGCGTCTTGGCGGGACCGGCGTAGTAGACGCAGTGGTCCTTCATGTAGTCGGGCAGGCGACCGGTCTCGTGCAGGCGCTCCATGAGCTTCGCGTGGGCGATGTCGCGGGCGACGACCATCGGACCGGTGAGGCTCACGCGCGTCTTCACCGGCAGCGCCGACAGCGTCTTCCGGATCTCGCTCATCGGCTGCGTGAGATCGATCTGGACGACGTCGCCGCCGAGGGCGCCGCCGTCGACGTCGGGAAGGTACTTCGCCGGATCGGTCTCGAGGGCCTCGAGGAACACGCCGTCCTTGGTGATCTTGCCCCAGGCCTGCCGGTCCGCCGAGCAGCTCACCGCGATGGCGATGGGGCAGCTGGCGCCGTGGCGCGGCAGGCGGATGATGCGGACGTCGTGGCAGAAGTACTTGCCGCCGAACTGCGCGCCGATGCCCGTCTTCTGCGTGAGCTGCAGGACCTTCGCCTCGAGCTCGGGGTCGCGGATCGCGTGGCCCTTCGTCGCCGAGCCCACCGTGGGCAGCCCGTCGAGGGCGCGGGCGCTGGCGAGCTTCGCCGTCTTGAGGGCCTGCTCCGCCGACGTGCCACCGATGACGATGGCGAGGTGGTAGGGCGGGCAGGCGGCGGTGCCGAGGCTCTTGATCTTGCTCTCGAGGAACTTCAGCAGCGCGGGCTCGTTGAGGACGGCCTTGGTCTCCTGGAACAGCAGCGACTTGTTGGCGCTGCCGCCGCCCTTGGCCATGAAGAGGAAGTGGTACTCGTCGTCGTCGGTGGCGAAGAGGTCGATCTGCGCCGGCAGGTTGTTGCCGGTGTTCTTCTCATCGAAGGTCGTGAGGGGCGCGAGCTGCGAGTAGCGCAGGTTCGTGTTGACGTAGGTGTCGTAGACGCCGCGGGCGATGGCTTCCTCGTCGCCGCCGCCGGTGAAGACGAACTGGCCCTTCTTGCCCATGACGATGGCGGTGCCGGTGTCCTGGCAGGAGGGCAGCACGCCGCTGGCGGCGATGCTGGCGTTCTTCAGCAGGTCGAGGGCGACGAAGCGATCGTTCGCCGAGGCCTCGGGGTCGTCGAGGATCTTCCTCAGCTGGGCGAGGTGCCCGGGGCGCAGCAGGTGGGCGATGTCCTTCATCGCCGCCGTCGTCAGCGCCGTGATCGCCGAGGGCTCGACCTTGAGGAAGGTCTTGCCGAGGGCGGAGAAGGTGCTCACGCCCTCCTTCGTCAGCAGCCGGTACGGCGTGTCGTCGTGGGCCTCGGGGAAGATGGGGCTGAAGTCGAAGGTCGGCATGCCCCGCTCCTACTGCGCCGGACCGGCGAGGTGAAGGCGCGGCCGACGACGGCAGCGGAGGTGCGACAAGACCCCACAACGGCGCAGCCGCGTCGTCTTGCGCCGCAGGGCCCGGCCGGTCCACCGTCGCGCATGCGCCTCCGGTCCGTCGTCGTCGTCTCCGCCTCTGTCCTCTTCCTCGCCAGCGCGGGCCACGCCGAGGACCCCGCGCCCATCCCGTCGTCGCTGGAGGAGGCCGCCGCGCAGCACGGCCCCGTCTCGCCCGGCAAGGTCGAGCCGATCCTGCCGTCGGATCCGACGACGCCGACGCCGCCACCGGCGTCACCGCCGGCGCCGCCGGCGCCGCCGGCGCCGCCGGCGCCGCTCACGGCCGCGGCCGCGGGTGAGGTCGAGAAGGTCGGTGAGTGGGACATCGTCGAGGTGACGTCGCCCCGGCGCCGCCCCGGTGGTGGCGAGACCGGTGACGCCTGCGGCTACGAGCGGGATGTCGTCGTGCAGCGGACCACGCCGGTCCTGCGGCGCGGTCCCGCCGTGCTCGTCGTCGCCTGCGCGAAGAACATCGACGGCCTGCCGGTGCCTTCGACGCCGACGCTGCGCCTGTCGACGGCGCTGTCGTTGCCGCCGAAGCTGGCGACGTCGTCGGGAGTCTTGACGCTCGCGCATGGCCGCCTCGCCCTCGACACCGAGCAGCTTGACCTCGACGCCGTCGCGGCGGTGCTGACGCCACTCGCGCCTGCCCTCGAGGAGTGTCACGCGAAGGCCGGTGGTCCGGCCGGCGACCTCACCGTGCGCATCGCCCTGGTGGCCGGTCAGGCGACCGCCGTGACGTCGACGGAGGGCAGCCTCAAGAACGGCCTCGTCGAGCGCTGCCTCGTCGACGTGCTGCGCGCCGCGCCGCTGCCGCCGCCGGTGACGCCGTCGGGCATCGGCGTCACGCCGGTGCAGGGTCGGCTGAAGGCGACGTTCACCTTCGAGCAGAGCGGCCCGGGCGCCGGCGACGCGCGGCCCGTCGTGCGCCCTGTCTGCAAGGACGGTGAGAACCCCGTCATCACCGACGGCCAGCCGAGCTGCACCGTGCGCCAGAAGGCCCACCCCTGCGCGCCCGGCGAGATCAAGAAGACCCGCGAGCAGCTCGCGCCCGGCGAGGAGCCCTGCTTCGATCTGCCCGTCGAGCGTGGCGTGCCGTTCCTCAAGGGAGAGCTCACGTCGATGGGCGACGTCGTGCTCGTCAACGAGCGCACCAGCTTCGGCGTCGGTCTCGGCGTCAATGCCATCGACGGCGTCTACTTCGCCGTCATCCGCCCCGACGTGAACCTGCAGTTCGGCAGGTTCGAGCTCGGCCTCGGCGCGCCGCTGCGCTTCGAGATGTTCAACCTGCAGACCCTCGACCTCCTCGGCGGCGACCCCCTCGGCAGCGTGACGGGCAACTTCGGCCGCTTCCGCACCGAGGACTGGGACCAGGTCGAGGACTTCGTGCGCCCGCTCCGCTACATCAGCTGGGGCCAGAAGGAGGACCGCCTCTACATCGACGTCAACCGTGTGCACGCCATTTCCATCGGCCACGGTCAGCTCGTCCGGCGCTACGCGCCCAACATCGACATCGACGAGGACAATCTCTTCGCCCAGGCCGACGGTTACAACGACTGGGGCGGCGTCGAGCTGATGGCCGGCCCCTTCCCGATCCCGCGCCTCGTCGGTGGCCTCGCCTTCATCAAGCCCCTCGGCATCGTCAACTCGTTCTCGCCCATCGGCAAGGACGACAGCTGGCTGCGCGAGGTGGCGTCGTCGTGGTCGATCGGCTTCTCGTACGTCACCGACCTCAACAGCCCCACGGGACTGGAGACCCGCGCCGGAAGCGACGGCGAACGCCGGCTGATCGTCGACGCCGCCAACCAGCTCGTCTGGCGCAACAAGGCCAACCCCGTCGGCGACGTCGTGCAGGGCATCGGCGTCGACAGCGAGGTGAAGGTCTTCAAGTCGAGCGCCGTCGACATCAAGGTCTATGGCGACTGGTCGCAGCTGTTCTTCCCCGGCGACTCCTCGTCGGCGGACGCCTTCGCGCCGTTCACCGGCGGCGGCGCCACCGTGGGCGGCCTGATGCGGGTGAGCCTCGGCGACAAGCCCGTGCGTTCTCTCGAGCAGGAGGACGAGGAGACGAAGGCGGGGCGCAAGCCGCGCGAGAAGAAGGCCGCCCACGGCCTGCGTCTTCGGCTCGAGGGGCGCAGCTTCGCGCCGACGTACCTGCCGAGCTACTGGAACACGCTCTACGAGGTCGACCGCTTCCAGTTCGGCTTCGCCGCCGACCGGCGGACGCTGCCGACGAAGATCGCGTACCTCGCCGGCCAGCAGGACGAGCCCTGGCGCGCGGGCTACTACAGCGAGCTGAGCTACGCGTGGGTCGACGTGCTCGGCGCCACGATCGCCTTCGAGGACGCCTATCCGCTGGGCGCCACCACCACGCCGGTGCGCGGCCGGAACCTCGCGCTCCACGTCGAGAGCAAGGGCCTCGGCTGGGTGCAGCTCTTTGGCACCTATCACTTCCGCAACTTCGAGTTCAGCGAGCTCGACCAGCTGCTGTCGTTCTCGAGCGACAGCGAGATCCTGTTTGTCGGCGGCCGGCTGCAGCTGCTGCCCATCCTCTTCCTCAACGTCGGTGCCCAGCGGGCCTTCCGCGTCGGCTTCGGCGACGCCGACGACGACGATCCGGACAGCCGCGGCCAGCGCCTCACCTCGGTGGGCCTGCAGAACGCCTGGACCGTCGGCGGCGACCTCGAGCTCGGCTGGCAGTTCTGAGGGGGCTCGCCCCCGCGGACGGGCCTGCTACCATGTCGCCATGTCCGTCCTTCGCTCCGTCGTCATCGGCCTCTTCATCTCGGCCTTCGTGACCGCCTGCCCGGCGACGGTCACGCCGGACTGCACGGTCTCGAGCCAATGCGCCGACGGCGAGCTCTGCGTCGAAGGCCAGTGTGTCCCCGACGACGGCCGGCCGCCGCTGCCGGTCGGCGAGGGCGAGGGCGAAGGCGAGGGCGAGGGCGAAGGCGAGGGCGAAGGTGAGGGCGAAGGCGAAGGTGAAGGAGAGGGCGAAGGCGAGGGCGAGGGTGAAGGTGAGGGCGAGGGTGAAGGCGAGGGCGAAGGCGAAGGCGAAGGCGAAGGCGAGGCCTGCCCGGGCGGCTGCGACGCGTTCCAGACCTGTGACCCCGACACCAACCAGTGCGAGTTCGTCGGCGAGGTCTGCGACACCTTCCGGCCTGGCAACACCGCTCCGGCGTTTGCCGATGCCAACGACTTCGACCTCGGTGTCGCCGGCAGCAGCCCCCGCTACGACCGGATCTCCACGGGCCAGGCGACCGGCGCCCACTTCGCCGACAACTTCTTCGTGACGACGACGGTGCTGCCGGCCCTCGCGGCGCTGCAGGCCGACGCCACGCCGCCGTCGCCGGTGGAGCTCATCGTGCGGATGACCTCCACGGACTTCGACCCCTACCTGTTCCTGATGGACGAGAGCACCTGCCAGGTCATCGACGAGAACGACGACGCCGGCGGCACCACGGTCTCCGAGGTGACGATGAACCTCCTCACCATCCAGGCCGATACCAACATCGTCGCCACCAGCTTCGCCGCCAACGCCCAGGGCAGCTACGACCTGCGCGTCCGCCCGACGCTGTGCGGCCTCGAGGTGCAGGACGCCACGACGTGGAACAACTGTGCCCGCGCCCTGATTGGAGCGGACTGTACGCGCAATCCCTGCGAGCGGACGGCAAGCAACGGGTTCACCGGCCGCTTCTGTTGCGTGAACTCGACCTGTCGCAGCGGCTTCAACAACGGCGCCGTCATCCAGAGCGAGCCCGACGCCGCCACCTGTCAGTAGCGGCGAGGCCACACCCGCGGCAGCGCGCAGGGGTCAGCCGCGGGGCTTCGCCGCCCGGATGGCGTCGGCCATGCGCTCGGGTTTTCTCCCCTCGAAGAGCTGCAGGTGGGCGCCGTCGACGGTGACGACGGAGATCGGCCCCTTGATCCAGTCGCGCCAGCCGTGGGTCGGGTCGTCGAAGCGCGTCGCCGGCCAGTCGAAGGTCGTCGCCGCCTTCAACAGCAGGGCCGGGATGTTGGTGCTGCGACGCGGCCGATACTGCAGCTGGGCCATGGCGAGCGCGCCCCACAGCGTCCGCATCTCCTGCTGCCGGGCCTCGTCGAGCTCGCCGGCGCCGACGTCGGCGTCGTTGGCCAGCCGGTCGGCGAGGCCGAGCTTGAGGTAGAGGCGTCGACGCACGTTGCCGACGCGCTCGCCGACGTAGCGGCGCTTGCCCGCGAGGTCGCGCTTGAGGAACTCGTCGGCGTGGAGCATGGCCCGCTCGTGGACGGGCAGTCGGCGCGGATAGCCGGGGGCGAGCACGTCGAAGAACACGAGCAGCTCGGGTGCCACGCCCCGCTCCTCGAGGCGCAGCGCGAGTTCATAGGCGACGTAGCCGCCGAAGCTGTAGCCGCACAGCACGATGGGCTTCTTCGTGAGGCCCCGGGCATCGAGCTCCTCGAGGTAGGCCGCGGCGATCTCCTCGACGCGCTCCTTGGGGATCTCGCCGCTCTCGCCGCCGATGGCGCGAAAGCCAAAGGTCGGCGTGCGCTCGCCGAGGAGCGACGCGAGCTTCTGGAAGGTGAAGACGTGGCCGCCGATGCCGGCGATGAAGAAGACCGGCGTCTCGTCGCCGCGCTCGTTGAGCACCACCAGCGACGATGACGGTGGCAGCGCCGCCGCCGCCGCGTTCGCCGTCGCCGTTGCCTCATCGATGCTGCGCGCGAGCTTCTCGATGGTGTTGGCCGAGAACAGCCGCGACAGCGGCACGACCACGCCGAGCTGCTTCTTGATGCGGCTGACGAGCATCGTCGCGAGCAGGGAGTGCCCGCCCTTGTCGAAGAAGTTGTCGTCGACACCGAGGTGCTCGGTGCCAAGGACCTCGCGCCAGATGGGCAGCAGGGCCTTCTCCGTCGGCGTCTGCGGCTCCCGCAGCGTCGCGCTCGCGGTGGCGGTGAGCGGGTCGGGCAGGGCCTTCCTGTCCACCTTACCGTTCACGCTCACCGGCAACCCCTCGGGGAGGACGACGACGTGGGAGGGCACCATGAAGTCCGGCAGCAGCGAGGCGGCGTGGTCCTTGACGGCGGCGGCGGTGACGCTCGTGACGCCCTTCTCGGGCACGACGTAGGTCACGAGGACCTTCGCACCCGACGGGTCGACGCGGGCGACGCTGAGGGCGTCCTTCACGCCGGCGAGGCGGCCGACGACGGCGTCGACCTCGCCGAGCTCGACGCGGAAGCCGCGGATCTTCACCTGGAAGTCGGCGCGGCCGAGGAACTCGAGCTCGCCGGCGAGGGCGCCGTCGTCGTCGTAGTAGCGGGAGAGGTCGCCGGTCTTGTAGAGGCGGCCGTGGCCGGGGCGGGGCACGTCGAGGGCCTTCGCCTCGTCGAGAAACGGGTCGGCGATGAAGCGCTCGGCGGTGAGCTGCTCCCGGCGCAGATACCCCGACGCGAGGCAGGTGCCGCCGATGTAGAGGTCGCCCGACACGCCGGGCGGGACCGGGTGCAGGCGACGGTCGAGCACGTGGTAGTGGGCGTTCTGGATGGGGCGCCCGTAGGGGATGCTCGTCCACCACGAGGGCACGTCGCCGATGACGTAGAAGTTCGACCAGATGGCGGCCTCGGTGGCCCCGCCGAGGGAGCGCAGCTGCAGATCGCCGTGGAAGGTCCGCCGCATGATCCCCGGCAGGGCCACGGGGATCCAGTCGCCCGACAGCATGACGAGACGCAGGCGTCGACGCGCGCTGCGCTCGTCGGCGCTGGTGGCCTCGCCCGGGAAGAAGTTCACGAGCCGGTGCAGGGCCGCCGGGGCCGAGTCCCAGACGGTGATCTCGCCCGACACGAGCCGCCGCACCATCGCCTCGGGGTCACGCAGCTCCGTCGATGTCGCCACACGGATCGAGGCGCCGGCGCCAAGGGCGCCGAAGATGTCGAACACGCTGAGGTCGAAGCACACCGACGTCACCCACAGGAGCCGGTCCGCCGACGAGAACGAGAACTCGCGGTTCACCCACTCCAGCGTGTTCACGACGGCCTCGTGCGTGAGCACGACGCCCTTGGGCTGGCCCGTGCTGCCCGAGGTGTAGATCGTGTAGCAGACGTCGGTGGCCTCGCCGGTGCGCGCCGGCCGTGCCGTGGATTCCTGCTGCAGCGCCGTCCGGGTGTCGTCGTCGTCGACGATGACGGCGACGGCGTCGTCGGGCAGCAGCCCGCGCAGGTCCCGCTGGGTGACGACGACGGGGGCCCGGGTGTCCTCGAGCATGAACGACAGGCGATCCCGCGGATAGTCGGGGTCGAGGGGCACATAGGCCGCGCCGGTCTTGGCGACCGCCAGCAGCGCGACGACGAGGTCGAGGCGGCGCTCCAGCAGGATGCCGACGTAGCTGCCGCGGACGGCGCCCTCGCGGCGCAGCCGATGCGCGAGCTGGTTCGCGCGGGCCTCAAGGCCGGCGAAGCTCAGGCTCTGGTCGGCGCCGCCGTCGCCCTCGGCGCAGACGACGGCGAGGCGGTCCTGGAAGGCCGGGTCGTCGGCGCGGGCCTCGAAGAGCTCGTGGATGAGGGCCTGGTCGGAGAAGGGTCGCGCGGTCTCGTTGTGGGCGCCAAACAGCACCGCACGCCGCTCGTCGTCGGGCAGCAGGTGGACGTCGCCGGTCGTCGCGGCCGTGCTCATCGAGGCCAGCACCGCCTCGAGCCAGCGCATGAGGCGCTCGATGCCGAGGTCGGCGAAGCGGCCGCGGTCGAAGAGGACGCGGACCTCGAGTACGCCGTCGCCGTCACCCTCGCCGTGATCGAAGACCGTCACGCTGAGGGGGAAGGTCGGCTGCTCCTCGTAGTGGAAGTGGCGGCGCGCGAAGGCGCTGTCGGCGCGGCGCAGGGTCGCGTTGAGCTCCTGGTTCTCGAACATCAGCAGCGTCGAGAACAGCGGCGTCCCGCGCGGCACCTGTCCCTGGCCGATGACGTCGACGAGGGGCGTGTGCTCATGGGCGCGGACGTCCATGCTCTGGCGCCGCAGCTCGCCGAGGAACGCCGCGAGGGGCTGGTCGTCCTGCACCTTCGCGCGCACCGGCAGCGTGTTGATGAAGAGGCCCACCATGTCGTCGGCGCCCTGGCCGTCGAGGGCGCTGCGGCGGCAGGCGCGGGTGGTGCCAAAGACGACGTCGTCGTCGCCGGTGAGGCGGTTGAGGCACAGGGCCCACGCGGCCTGCACGACGGTGCCGAGGGTCGTGCCGCTCGTCGCGGCGAGGGTCCGCGCGGCCTTCGCCGTCGCCGGCGCCACGATCCGCACGAGCTCGCCGTAGCCCCTGCGCTCGTGGCCCGCCTCGGCCCGGCGCAGCGGCGGCAGCGGCGTCGGCGCGTCCTTGCCGGCGAGCAGCGCCTTCCAGAACGGCAGGCTCTGCGAGAAGCGCTGGCGTCCCGTCCAGGCGACGAAGTCCGAGAACGGCCGCGGCACCGGGGGCAACGTCGTCGTCGGATCCACCCCGCGGCGGATGGCGTCGTAGGCGGAGAAGACCTCGCGCAGCACGATCGCGAAGCTGCGCCCGTCGAGGAGGATGTGGTGGAAGGTCCAGCAGGCAAAGGTCCGGGCGGCGCCGACGCGGGCGACCGTGAGCCGCAGCGGCGGGGCGTCGAAGAGGTCGAAACCGAGCTGGCGATCGGCCCGCAAGAAGGCCCCCACCCGGGTGGCGCGGGCAGCGTCGTCGAGGTCGTGGCCGCCGATGCGCCAGTCGGTGACCTTGACGGGCAGCGTGAACGCGGCCAGGGCCTCCTGCATCGGCGTGCCGTCGTCGTCGATGAAGCGGGTCCGCAGCATCGGGTGCCGGTCGACCACGCGCTGGAAGGCCCGCGTGAACGCGTCGACGTCGAGGTCCTCCTGCAGGTCCATCGTGAGCTGCTCGACATCGAAGCCCCCGCCCGGATCGAGCCGGGCCTGGAAGAGCATGCCCGCCTGCAGGGAGGTGAGCGGGGAGCGGGCCGCCGCAGCGGAGGGATGAATATCCGACGTCGTCACGTCTTCGCCTTAGCACAACGCCGCGATCGCATGGTCACCGACCGGGCGGTGGATGTCGCACGTCGCGGCAGGTCTGGCCTTCGGCCCGGCCGTCGCGGTAGCCCGAGGTTGGTCCATGCCCCCCGTCGGATTCCCCCTGCACCTGCCGCGCGCCTCGCTGCGCCTGCGCGTCATCGGCGATGGCCCCCTGCCGGTGCTGCTGGTGCATGGCTGGATGATGTCCTCTGGCATCTGGGACGACGTCGCCAATCTCCTCGACACCGGGGGGCGGCGCTTCCTGCTGCTCGACCAGCGCGGGGCTGCCGGCGCCACCGCTCGCGACGGTGCCCACGGCCTCCGCGACCTCGGTGGCGACCTCGTGGACCTCCTCGACGCCCTCGCCCTCGACCGCGTCGTCGTTGTCGGCCATTCGATGGGCGGGCAGCTCGCCCTCTGGCTGGCGGCCCAGCGTCCCGAACGGATCGCCGGCGTGTGCGCCATCACACCGGTGCCGCCGGCGGGCCTCGCGCTCTCCCCCGACGCCCTCGGGCTCTTTGGCGCCGTCGGTGGCAACGCCGACGCCGCCCGCCGCGTGTTGGAGCTCGCCACCGTGCGAGCGAGCCCGACGACGGTGGACCGCCTCGTGGCCCTCGCCATGGAGGTCGACCCCGCCGCCGTTGCGCCGATGCTCACGGCCTGGACGACGGGCGCCCCCGTCGATCTCGCCGACATCCGCGCCCCCACCCTCGTCGTCGCCACCGATGACCCGTTCCTGTCGCCGGACTTCCTGCGCGAGGCCCTCGTCGAGCGGCTGCCTCGCGGACGCCTCGCCGTGCTGTCGGGCCCCGGCCACTACCCGCAGCTTGAAGCTCCGGCCGCCCTCGCCGTGGTGCTCAACGCCTTCCTCGAGACCATCCCGACGGTGGGCCCATCGCCCTGAAACGACGACGGGCGCCCGCTGGGCGCCCGTGCCGTGGTGGGGGTCATGAGGCTCAGCGTCGACGGCCGAAGCCACCGCCGCCGAACGAGCGCCTGGGCGCCTTCATCGGCGTCGACGTGCCGGGCTGCTTGAGGCGCGAGCTGCCCGCGCCCGAGCCCGTGCTCTTGAGCGACGACGACGGCGCCTTCGCGTAGCCGGACTGCGACAGCTTCGTCGCCTGCGGCGCCTTGCCGTGCTGCTGGGTGTAGCTCTGGGCCGCCGCCGACGGCGTCACGCCCGCGCCACCAAAGCCCGTCATCGCACCGCCCATGTACGGCGGCGGGTAGTAGTAGCGGGGGCCGAACAGCATGTTGCCGATCGCGATGCCGGCCATCGCCGACATGAACGGCGACCACGTCGAGCTCTCCTGCCGGATGACGACGGGCTGGCCGTTGCGCTCCTCGACGACGTTGTGGGTGTACTGGATGGCGAAGCTCTGGGGCAGACGGGCGACGGCGCCACCGACGATGGGGCCCGTGACGACGGAGCCCGGGGTCGCGGCAGCCGCCGGAGCGGCGGCGGCCGGAGCGGCGGCGGCCGGCGCGGCGGCGGCCGGCGCGGCGGCGGGGGCAGCGGCCGCCCCGTCGGCAGGAGCGCCCGTCGGGGCGGCAGCCGGGGCGGCCTCCGGCGGGGCCGGCTGGTCGACGTCGAGGCGCGCGCTCGTCTTGCCGGCGGCCACCTCGGCGTCGGTGAGGCGGGCCATCTGCAGGCTCGTGGCGACGACGACGGGCGGCCGCCCCGGCGGCGGGTTCACGAGGAAGACGCGGTAGGCGCCGTCGGCGTCGTCGTAGGAGATCGACTGGATCTCGTAGCTGCCGGCGGGCAGCGGCGGCGTCTCCTGCACCTTCGGCGCCGGCTCGGGCGGCGGCTCCGAGGGCGCAAGACAGGCGGCGGTGCCACCGAGGACGAGGGTGAGGCCGAGGGTGAGCAGGGCGGTGTGGCGCATGGCGGGTCCTTCAGGTCAGAGGGTGGAGAGCTCGGGGAAGAGGGCGAGCATCTGCTCGTCGGTGAGGCGGTCGTCGGGGTGGGCCGGGGCCACGTGCAGGTGCACCGACGTGAGGGCGTCGCTGCTCGCGAGGGCCACGAGGCCGCGCAGCACGCGGGCGAGGTCGAGGCGGTCGTGCAGCTCGCGCTCGATGTCCTCCCGCTCGCCGACGTAGCTCGCCTGCAGCATCACCACGCAGCGGCGCTCGCGGCTGGTGCCCTCGCCGGCAGCGCGGGGCGTGACGTCGCCGCCGTCGGCGCTGCTGCGGTAGCGCGAGGAGAGATCGGCCCACACCTCGTTGACCTGGGCGGCGGCGTCGCCCTCGTCGTCGAAGACGTCGCCGCCGAGGGCGGCGGCGGTCCAGCTCGGCTCGTGGTCGAGGAGGGCCCGCGACACCTCGGCCAGCCTGTCTGCGGCGACCTCGAAGTCGCCGTCGCTCTTCACGATGGCGTTGGCGGCCCGCGCCGTCGTCGTGAGCAGGGGCAGAAACGCGTCGCCATCGACCGCCACGAGGACGGTGGCGACGACGTGGCGCTGCTTCTTCTTGCCGAGACCGAAAATCATGATCGCGAGATACCCACAGGGGCCGCGACGTCAACGAAGCGGTGGCGGCGCCTCACCCCGACGCGCCGGTGTAGCTGCGCAGCGCCCGCAGCCAGAAGCGGCGGCAGGCGACCAAGGCGACGGCGGCGATGGCGGCGCTTCCAAAGAACCAGCCCTGATTGGAGCGACCCAGCAGGGCCTCGGCCGGCACCGTCGTCAGAAACGCCACCGGCACCAGCCAGGTGAAGACGAAGCGGTAGGCGAGGGGATAGGCCGAGATCGGGAAGCGGCCGGCGTCCATCAGCCCGCGCAGCACCTCGGTGGCGTTGTAGATCTTCGTGAACCAGATGGCCGTCGTCGCCAGCATGAACCACAGCGAATAGAGCAGCACCGCCGCCGCCACGAGGGGGACGACGGCGAGCAGCGCTGCTGGCACGACCCGGTCGGCGCCGACGAGGCCGACGACGATGAGCACGACGCCAAGGACGACGTCGGTGAGGCCCCACGGCGACAGCACCCGCAGCGACACCTGCAGCTGGGCGTCGACGGGCCGCAGCAGCACGAACTCCAGTGTGCCCTCGGTGACGTGGGTGACGATGCGCGAGAGGTTCGGCGTGAGCACCGCGCCGACGACGCCCGTCCACAGCGAGAACAGCCCGAGCACGACGGTGACCTCGGGGATGCTCCAGCCGACGAAGCCTGCGCCCTGCCGGTAGAAGAGCCAGATCGAGAACGCGGCGCCGGCGAGGTTGCCGACGGACGTGAGGGCGGCGACGACGAAGTTGCCGCGGTACTCGCTCTCGGCGGCCAGCGACGTCGACCAGAAGGCCCGCAGGATGGTGAGGGTGCGCCGCACGTCCATGTCAGGCCCCCATCGACGAGTAACGGCGCAGGCCGAGGCGCCAGCCCAGACGATTGAGGACGACGAAGACGACGAACCAGCCGAGCATGACCAGCACGCCGCGGTGCAGGGTGTCGCCGTCGAGGCCACCCATCAGCGCCCGGGCCGGCAGCCAGATCATGTAGGGGAAGGGCGTCCACATGACGACGTCGCGGAGCGCCGGCGGGAAGGCCTCGAGGGGGGCGATGGCACCGCTCACGAACATGTAGACGAGCATGTGCAGCGTCTCGATGGCGCTCGCCCGCTCGAGCCAGAAGCAGGCCATGGCGACGGTGTATTGGATGGCGAAGCGCAGCAGGAAGGCGCCGACGACGAGGGCGATGAACAGCAGCGCCTGCGACGGCGACGGCACGAAGAAGGCCCCCGGGTAGAGGGCGAAGAACAGCACCGCGAGCAGCGCGACGAAGGGGCCGCGGGCGAGGCGCTCGGCGACGTGGCCGGCGAGGTGCTTCCACACCGGATCGATGGGCAGCAGCAGCTGGGGCGAGAGCTGGCCCTTCTGGATCTGCTGCTCGAGGTCCCACAGCACCCAGACCGCGGTGAACTGACGGACGAGGAAGACGCAGAAGAAGTAGCGGACGACGTCGCCCTGGCTCATGCCGACGTCGGCGCGGGCCGAGGCCTCGTACCAGACCCCCATGAGGATGAACGACAGCGACATCGACAGCGCCCACAGCACGAGCTCGGCGCGGTACTCGACCATGTAGGCGTACTGGCTGCGCAGCAGCCCGACCGCCCGGCGCCAGATGGTCGCGAGCGGCGATGTTGTCGTCGTCGTCGTCGTCGTCGTCGTTGTCATGCTGGCGGGCCGCCCAGCTCGCCGGTGATCACGCGGCCGATGACATCCTCGATGGGAGGCTCGGTCACGCTGAGGTCGTGCGGCGTCACCACCGCGAGCAGCTTCTGCAGGGCGGGGGCGAGGGCCGCGGGCGGCACGGCGAAGCGCACGAGCCGGCCATCGCTGTCGAGGTGGCGGAAGGCCGCGCACCGTTCGTCTTCGTGCACGGCCCGCAACACCCGCTGCACCACCGCGTCGTCGACGACGTCGGAGAGCTCCAGCGCGATGCGCTTCTCGGGCGCGAAACGGGCGGCGAGGGCCTTGAGGTCGCCGTCGAAGAGCAGGCGGCCGGCGTGGATGACGAGGACCCGACTGCACAGCGCCGTGATGTCGGCCATGTAGTGCGAGGTCAAAAGGATGGTGGCGCCGGTGTCCTCGTTGTAGCGCTTGAGGAAGTCGCGCACGGCGGCCTGGGCGTTGACGTCGAGGCCGAGGGTGGGCTCGTCGAGGAAGAGCACCCGGGGCCGGTGCAGCAGCGCGCTCAGCAGCTCAGCCTTCATGCGCTCGCCGAGGGAGAGCTTGCGCACGGGCTGATCGAGGAGCGTGGTGAGCGACAGCAGGGCTGCGAGCTCGTCGACGCGGGCGCGCCAGACGGCGTCGTCGAGGCCGAAGATGCTCGCCTGCAGGCGCAGGCTCTCGCGGGCCGGCAGGTCCCACATGAGCTGCTGCTTGTTGCCCATGACGAGCGAGATCGTCCGCAGGAACGCAGGCGTCTTGTCGAAGGGACGATGACCGTCGACGACGACCTCGCCGGCCGACGGCAGGAGCAGCCCCGACAGCATCTTCAACGTCGTCGTCTTGCCGGCGCCGTTGCCGCCGAGGAAGCCGACGCGCTCGCCGGGCTCGAGGCTGAAGCCGACGCCGTCGACGGCGACGACCTCCTTGTACTGCCGACGGAAGAAGTGCCGCAGGCCGGCGAAGTCGCCCTCGCCCTTGTGGGGGACCTTGAAGGACCGCGACAGCCCGCGCGCCTCGATGATCGGAGCCATGCTGCCTGCCTTGTCGTCGTCAGAAGCGCATCGACTGCGGGTCGCCGGCGGCGCGGTCGAGGGACGGCGTTGGCGTCTTCAGCGGCGGCGGCGGGTCGCCGATGGGGGCGTTGCCTTCGTCCCCAGCGTCGTCGCCGTCGCCATCCTTCGCGTCGCCCTTCGTCTTGCCGTCGGCCTTCGCCTTCGCGTCGGCCTTCGCCTTCGCCCTCGCCTGCTCGGCGGAGCGGCGGGCGAGGGTCTCGTTGTGGCGTCGGGCGAGGGCCTCCCGCTCCTTGAACGACATCTCGGGCGCGACGCCGTCCTGCCACAGCATGAAGCCGGCGCCGCCGAGGCCGAGGCTGCCGCACAGGCCGATGCCGGCGATGCCACCGGTGATGGCGCCGATGCCGACGGGGATGAACGGGATCGACGCCAGACAGCCGCAGGCCGAGAGGGCACCGCAGGCGCCGGCGGTGCCGTACATGACCATCGGCACGGTGTTGTCGGCCTCCTTCACGAGCTCGCCGCGGCCGACGTGCTTGAAGAAGTCCGGGCCCTCCAGCGGTCGGCGATCGAGGCCGATGAGGAAGCGCTGGGCGACCGGATCGACCTGCACCCACTGCTCGGGGTCGACACCGTCGGGGACGCCGAGCCGCTCGGCGGTGATCTTCTTCAGGGCCTCCTGGCCGTGCTGGCGCCAGTACTCGGCGCCGCGCGGCTCGCCGATGGTGGCGAGGACCTCCTTCACGAAGCGGGTGGGGATCGCGAAGTTGAGGGCCTCGGCGTCGCGCACCTTCATGTAGGCGACGCCGATGACGCGGCCGCACTCGTCGGTGACCGGCCCGCCGCTGCTGCCCGGCGACACCGCCGCCGTGATCTGGATCCGCGGCGCGCCCTCGATCTCGCGCTCCGCGGACACGATGCCGTCGGACATCGTCGCCTCGAGCAGGCGCGGCGAGCCAAACGCGTAGACCTTCGCGCCACGCTTCGGCACCTCGTCGAGCAGCGGCAGGGCCCGCCCGTCGATGGCGGCGGCCCCCTCGGCCGGCGGCGCGAGGCGCAGCACGGCGAGGTCGTTGGCGAGGTCGGCGCCGACGATGCCCTTCACCGGGTACGTCTCTTCCGACGACGACAGCTTGATGCGCAGCGAGCGGCTGCCGTTGACGACGTGCCAGTTGGTGACGAGCAGGTCCTTGTCGACGAAGAAGCCGCTGCCGGAGCCGATGATGCCGCCATCACCGTCGGCAAGCACGGTGACCGTCGAGGCGATCACGCGCTCACCGAGCTCCACCGTCGAGGGACACGACGCTGGCGCCGCCGTGGCCGGCAGCGCCGCGAGCGCGGCGACGAAGAGGGCGTGGACGACGAGGAGACGGGACGTGGACATCGGTCGCTCCTCAGGCCAGCCCGAGGGCGGCGTCGGGCAGGAACGGGCGGGTGAGGTTGTCGGCGCCATCGGCGGTGACGTGGATGTTGTCCTCGATGCGGACGCCGCCGAAGGGCACGAGCGCGTCGACGAGCTCCCAGCGCAGCCCGCCGCCGTCGGGCAGGGCCCGGGCCTCGCGCAGCAGCGAGGGGATGAAGTAGCAGCCGGGCTCGATGGTGAAGACCTGCCCGGGCGTGATGTCGGCGGTGTTGCGCAGGAACGGGTTCTCCGTCTTTGGCGCCACGAGGCGACAGCCGACGTCGTGGGTCGCGACCCCGAGGGAGTGGCCGAGGCCGTGGGGGAAGAGCTTGCGGGTGGCGCCGCTGTCGACGAGGAAGTCGACGCTCACGTCGTGGCGCGCGAGGCCGAGCCGCTGCAGCACGGCGGCGATCAGGCGGTGGCTCTCGTCGTGGAGGGCCTGATAGGGGCGGCCGGGCTTCACCATCTCAACGAGGCTGCGTTGCACGCCGTTGAGCTCGGCGACGAGGGCGGCAAACACCGCGACCACGCCGTCGCCGCCCTTCTTCACGACGGTGCGGGTGATGTCGGCCTGCAGGCCGAGGCAGGTCGCGCCGGCGTCGAGCAGGAAGGTCCGCGCCGGATCACGGCGTCGGCTGTAGGCGACGTGGTGGAGGGTGGCGGCGTGCTCGTCGAGGGCGACGATGCCCTTGTAGGGCGCGTCGGCGTCGTCCTGGGCGGTCTCCTGCAGGTAGAGCAGGTGCAGGTCGAGCTCGCTCGGGTCGCCGGCGAAGAAGGCCCGGGCGGCGGCGACATGGCCGGCGGCGGCGCGGCGGTTGGCCTCGCGATGACAGGCGACCTCGTAGGGCGTCTTCAGCACCCGCGTGGCGTCGAGGGCCTTCATCAGCGGCGCCGGGGCGAGGCGGTCGTCGGCGAAGCCGAGGCTGCGGCCAAAGGCGTTGTCCTCGCCGACGAACGCGCTGCGGCCGACGGCGTGGGCGAGGGCCTCGCGGATCTGCCCTGCCGTCGTGATCTCGCGGACCTCGAAGCCGCTCCAGAAGTGGTCGCTCTCGACGGGGGCCGGGCCCTCCCAGAAGCTCGTGGCGACGTTCGAGAACAGTACCGGCTTCTGCCCCGGTCGGATCCACAGCGCGCAGCCCTCGACGGCGAGGGGCAGCCAGTGTCGGAAGGTCGGCACGACGACGAGGGGGAAGTACTGGTCGTCGAACTGCGACTTCTTCAGGGCGGTCCCGCTGTGCACGACGACGCCGTCGAGACCGACGTCGCGGCACACGCCCGCGTAGCGCCGATCGAGCTCGGCGAGGTGGGCGGCATAGAGGGCGGGCAGGGCGGCACGATCAAGGACCATGCGGAGCGTCTTAGCCGAGCCGGTCCGCCCCGACCACGCCGTCGTTCAGGGCGCGCAGTTCACCGGCTGGCCGCCGACGAGGTAGATGGCGTCGGCGTCGACAAAGCCCGCGGCGATGACGGCGTCGCAGCTCGCGAACGTGCCGACGTCGGTGAGGTCGGCCGAGCGCACCAGCAGGGCGCCGTAGCGAGGCAAATCCCGGTCATTGCCGCCGTTCGACGTCGCCCGGTTGCCGGCCGTGTTGCCGGTGTCCGTGGAGCCGACGCCGACGTAGGAATCCGGGGAACTGCAGTCGTCCTCGTTGTTGGCGACAATCCCGACGCGGACCTTGAAGCTTCCGCTCGCGGCGTCCCGGATGTTCACGCCACCAAGGTTGCAGTTGGGCTGCAGGCGGAAATTGCCGTCGAGAGCGAGCCAATCGGTGCGGCCCGGCGGTGCCACGTCGCGCTCCGCGCCCGCAAACAGGGTCCGCGCGCTGGCGATCGTGGTGTTGAAGACGACGTCGGGCAGCACGAACCCGAACGCGCGCGAGTCGGCGGTGCGGGGCGCGAGGCCGACCCGCAGCTCATCCACCTTCACATGCAAGAAGGCGCGGAGCTTCACATCGTTGTCGACGATGAGGTCGGCAGTCGCATTGCGGGTCAACAGGTTGTTGTCGCCGCTTCCGGGCGCGCCGATCGCGGTGTCCTCCCAGCGGGCATCAAGATAGTCGAAGCCGTCGTCGTCGCCGTCGACCTTCATGACGAGGGTCCAGCCACCGCCATCATCGGTGGCATCGCCGTCCTCCATGTCGCAGAACGCCGTGGAGAGGCAGCCCCCGGCGGTGGCACAGCCGTTGGCCCCATCCTGGGGCTGCAGCAGCGCGTAGACGCCGTCGCCGACGCTCGCGTTCTGGGCCCGGTAGTGGAAGCAGCTCGGCTGGGGGCCAAGGACGGCGACCGACACCGTCCGGCTCGCGACGCCGACCCCGTCGATGATGTTGAGGGTCACCGTCGCGCGACCGGTCGCGGTCGGGCCCGTCGGCGTGATGGTGACGCGGTTGCCGGCCGACGAGACGGTGGCGAAGGCCGGCTGGGGGCCGGCGACCGCCACCGAGGTCGTGTCGCCATCGACGTCGACGATCTGGAGGTCGAACGACTTCGTCGTGTTGAGCGGCGTGGCCATGCCGAGGGGGCCGATGAGGACCGGCAGGTCGTTCACCGCCGTCACCACCACATCGATGACCCGGGTCAGCGCGCCGTCCTCGTCATCGAGCGCCGTGATCTGGATCTTCGCGGTGCCGTTGGCGTTGGCGAGCAGCTGGCCACCCGTGAGGCGACCATCGGCGCCGATGGTGACCGGCGTGCCCGGATCGAAGACGACACCGTCGACCTTGTCGACGACGAAGCGGACCACGCCGCCCTCGTTCGGCGGTCCCGGAGCGATGCCGGTAGCGATGGTGGCGCCGACGACAGTGCCGTCCTCGAGGACGGTGATGGGGCTGCCGGTGAAGCGCGGCGGATCGTTGACGGGAGCCACCGTCAGCGTCGTGGGCACGCGGGTGACGGCGCCGAGGTCGTCGGTGGCGACGACGTCGAAGGTGAGGGTGCCGTTTTCGTCCGGGGCCAGGGCGAAGTCGAAGGCGGTGTCCGAGACCCGGGTCACCGCCGTCACGAGGGTCTGGGCGGCAGGCAGCTCGACGTCGATCGTGACGGCGCCGGACTCCCCGGGCCCGGGCGAGACGTTGCTCGCCACCGCTGCGCCGACGAGGGCAATGTCCTCGCGGGTCTGCAGGACCGCCACGGTGAGCGTCGGGGGATCGTTCACGGGCGCGATGGTGATCCGCACCTCCTGCTCAGCGCCGGCGACGTCGATTCCGTTGACCGTCTCCACCGGCGTCACCCGCAGGACCACGTTGCCGCTGACGTTGGCGGCGGGGCTCAGCGTGAGCAGACCGTCGTCGCTGATGGTCGGGGTCGCCGTCAGCAGCTCGGCGCCCGCGCCGACGAACACGACGAAGCGCACCGCGCCCGTCTCTCCGGGGCCGGCGGAGATGTCGGTGGCGACAATGACGCTGTCGGTGGTGTCGACGGCGACGTCTTCGTCGATGGTGGCGGCCACGGCGGTGAACGACGGCGCATCGTTGACGCCCTCGACCTCGAGGGTGAAGGCGACCTCGGCGGTGGCGCCCGCACCGTCGGTGGCGATCACGCGCCCGGCCAGGGGCCCGAAGAAGCGGTTGCCGAGCGGGATCCACGTGAGCGTGCCGGCGGCGTCGAGGGCGGGGGCGACGTCGAAGAGGCCGGTCGGGTCGTCGTCGAAGACGATCGCGAGGGAGACGGTGTCGCCCGGATCGGGGCCGGGGTCGGCGGCGGCAAAGGCGACGACCTCGCCGATCTGGTCCTCGAGGCCGCTGACGATCGTCGATGACAGGTCCAGCGTCGGCGGGTCGTTCACCGCCACGACCGTGATGGCCAGCGTCGTGGGCTCGCCATCCACACCGCCCTGCGATGGCGTCAGCGTGAGGGTGTCGGTGACGCCACCGACGTTCGCGGGCCCCCGCCAGGTGAGCTCGTCGCCGGCGATGCTGATGGTGGCCCCCGCGAGCGTCGGGTCGCTGCTGCGCCAGGTGACCGCGCCGCCGTCGCCGCCGGTCACGGTCAGCGTGATGACGATCGAGCCGTCCTCGTCGACCGTCCGCGGCGCGAGGGGTACGGCGCGCAGCGGCTCACCCTCGCGCAAGCCGGCGAAGGCGCGGAGCGCGAGCCTCGCAAGACTCTCGGTCTCGGCCAAGGCCTCGACGCGGCGGACGACACCCTCG
>Ga0172372_10002259_pt1 | contig 29463 bp, 21 predicted proteins | sample LakKiv5m_2_FD_114544 | JGI IMG/M metagenome (GOLD analysis project Ga0172372, IMG submission 114544) | Freshwater microbial communities from Kabuno Bay, South-Kivu, Congo - kab_092012_9.5m | ecosystem: Environmental > Aquatic > Freshwater > Lake | place: Democratic Republic of the Congo...
AACCATTAGGTGCGCCAAAACGTATAAAATATAAAAATGAAATTTAAACCTACCCTCCCATCCCTCAAGCAAAAAAGTATGGAAGGGATGATATAATATCAGATTCTGGTCTACAACAAAAGATCGAATGAGAACACAAACGTCAGTAATTAAATTAAATAAAATTTAAATCCAACCCCTTCCCCTGGAGGAAAAAAAGTAAGGATATCAATATATGAAGTAACCAGTAGGTGCCCCAAAACTTATTTTATTGAAATCTAAATTCAAAACGTCCCTGTCCAACCTTTAGCAAAACAAATTATATCAATTGCTTATTCGACCCCTTCAGAATGAAAAGGGATAAATGGTATAACTCCTATAGACTTGAAACTTTTACCAGCATATTATCGCGTAAATTGCTGTGAAACCAAAATAATGGTATAAATTTAGATGGTATTTTCATCTTGCCCGGTAAAGAATAACAAAACAATGAATCCATTAAAATTTTCGTTTGCTTTAATATTTTATGTTTTTATGACAGCGCATGATAACCTGTCTGCTCAAAAATTTATACAGATAGAACAATCCCGTGATGCTGAAAATTTTCGCATCACAGAGGGTGATATGATGGAATTTAAAACCAAAGCATTTCAAGATGAATGGCAAAAAGGCAGGGTCGAAAAGATTCTGATGGAAGACCAGGCTATTATTTTTTCTGATAGAATGATAAGCGTAAGTGAAATTACGCATGTTCGTATTTACAGACCTTTGCCTGATATTGCTGGTAAATTTTTTCTGCTTTTCGGAGCTTCGTGGCTGGTATACGGACTTGTAGCATTGATATTCGGGTTGCCTAATGTTGTCCCGCAGGATCTGCTTATCGGATTGGTATCTCTTGCCATTGGCTGGCTCGTAAGCCGTTTTTCAAAACGTACTTTCAGAATAGGCAAACAATCCAGGATAAGACTAATAGATATTACTTTTCCTTAGCGAATTGTCTGGATATCAGTTTTAAGCGCTTACAGATAAGCAACTTTACCAAAACAATAACATACGATAGAACTAAACCTGCTGAAATTAAACGCCTTCTGTATTCTTAATAAGACGTATTGTCTTTACAGCCCTGTTTTTGGCATCAAATAGCTTGATGATGTATGGGCCCCTTCTTAAATCACTAATATCATGCTGCGCATTCGGTGTGTTGCTGAAGGTTTTAACGCGGCTACCCACAACGTTATAGATTTCTATCTTCCTGATGTGGTTGCCATTGTAGATCTGAAAGTAATTATTCGTAGGATTTGGAAATACTTTTAATCCTGCGCCATTGATGTCATTGGATGATGAACTTCCTGCAACCAGACTGATAGGAATGGTTTTAACAAGGGTGGTAAACTCTTTATTGCCATAAAGCGTCAGAATAACCTGACCATTGCCTTCAATATTGTTAGGTAAAAATCCAATTTCAAATGTATGCGTACCCATACCCATAACATTGGCCTTATTGTTGGTATTGGCACTCATGGGAGCATTGTAATCATAGCATAGGTTCAAATCACAAAGCTGAATTTGCCAACCCTGCTTAAAGCTTTCGGGAAATTCCATTTTCCAGTATATCCGGTAGGTAGTATCATTGGCAACATTCATATCCAGATCTACCTTAACACTTTCGCCCGGATTAGGAGCAGTGATAGAAAAAGGATTTGGACTATAAGTAAACTGAGCAATCAAATTGCTGCCTCCAAACAGTAAACTCAGGAAAAGTACAATTCTTACCATAGACCACGATTTTTGACTCCTTAAACTTATTCAAGCACAAGATAATATAAAAAATGCTTTTTCGCCTCAATTTTTTGATATTAGTAATTTTTTAACATCAAAATATAATAAAATCTTAAAATTTACGTTGCGCTAACACTTTTTTTTGAAAAAGTGGACAGACAATCGTATCATTGTAACTTTATTATCTTTACCAATAAAACATTGATTACATGAAACCATTTTTACTGATTATTACTTTTGTTTTTGCCTTGTTGGGTTCAGCAAATGCTCAGATTAAATCAGGTGCACTGCTCGAAGGAAACATCGTAACTACGGATATTAAAGGAAACAAGATCGACGTGTTTAAATACCTCGACGAGGGCAAAACCGTCGTCATTGATGTTTTTGCAACCTGGTGCGGTCCTTGCTGGGGCTTTCATACCAGCGGATTTTTGAAAAATCTGCACAATCAGTATGGACCTGGTGGAACCGACCAGATCAGGGTTATTGCCATTGAGGCTGATGGCGCAACTGCGGAAAGTGCTTTATATAATTCCAGCTTCGGAGACTGGACTGCAGGGGTACCTTACAGCATTGTCAATGATCATACTTTTAATAGCATTCTCAAGGTAGCTTTTTTTCCTACGCTCTACATTATCCGTCCGGATAGAAGAGTAATTGAAATGGGAGATTATCGCTATGATGTGGATATCTGGCAGCGTGCGATGCTTCCGGTAAAAGAAAAAGATCTCATTCCAACGCAGGGGCTTGACAGCAAGACTTTCTGCAATAATGCAGCATTTACGCAGAAACCATATGTGCTTAACCTGGGTACTACGCCTGTGGCTGCCATGAATGTTGATTTTATTCGTAATGGAGAAGTTCAGAATCTGAATCTACAGCGTGCCATCGGAATTTTTGAGGAAGCTCAGATATCTGTACCAACCATCAATCAGTTTAAGGAAACCACCCAATTTGGTGTTGTGGTTAAAAAAATTGACGACAAGGAATTTGCTGCAAATGAGCAAATCAAGTTTGATGCTACTTACCTGAGACCATTGGTACAGCAGGATAACTATAAAATTAAATTTACAACAGATTTTTATCCGGGGGAAATCAGCTGGTTGCTCAGAGACAACAAACAACGCATTATTATGGAACAAAAATACAACCCGGGCCCTGAGCAGTGGGGTGGTGGAGGTGCAGACGCACACGCTACCTTTACCTACGACGTACTTTTGGAATATACCGATATTACCTGTCTTACCCTGCTGATAAGCGATAGTGAAGGCGATGGTATGACCGCTTTTAATGCATCTACTCCAACTCCGGGTGTCGAGATCATTGCTCCGGATGGCACTGTGTTAAAGCCTAAAATGGAGGATGATTACAGATATTCTACAACTAAATCTATATTTTCTGCTTTCAGCCTTTCTTCTTCATCTGAAGACGTTTCTGATATCTCACATCTTGGAATATACCCAAATCCTGTACCAGAGACACTGAAACTCGCCATAGACTTTAAAGCAGAAACTGATTATAAGGTCTTTGTAACGGATATGCTTGGCAGACAGGTAACTCCTGATGTATTTAATGCCGGCTTTATTCAGGTAGGTCATCTTCAGCAAGGTTTGTATCAGGTAAATGTACAGACGAAAAATGGAGTTTCTGCAAGAACCTTCAGCAAAATATAAATATTTACAACTTAAGTCAAAGAGGCTTTCCGAATTTCGGGAAGCCTCTTTATTTTCCGGAATTTTCAAATTTTATCCCAAAAAGTATGAATTCAGGACTTTTATCCTGAAAATCAAGAGTTCTACGATTAATTATGATATTTTTACAACCTAAAATTTAATAAACTGAGGCAAATTCTTTCTATTATCGCAGGTTTGGTAACCGCCGTGCTAATTATCATCATGGCTCAAATGATAAAGGAAGGGCTGTATCCTACTCCTGCTGATCTGGATTATTCCAGCAAATCTGCTGTTGATCAATGGTTTGCCACATTGCCTGACAAAGCCTTTTGGATTATTGCTGTCAGCCATTGTCTGGCTGCATTTGCAGCAGGATTGATTTCAGCACTGGTGTCTGAAGGACATCGTATAATTTATGGCATTACTTCATTTTTTGTCATATTTATTTCAGTGGTTGTTTATTTGTTTACCTATAGCCTCCCAACATGGTTTGTGGTGACTGATACCATATCAACAGCATTACTAGGATTCTCAGGTGTTGTACTGGGGTCCAAAAGGATGATCAGATAGTGTTTAGCATGCGTTTCTCAACTTTTGCACCTATATAATAGGCTGCCAGTGAGAACAGAAATCCATAGATCAGAGGATGAATTACGGTTTGAACTACAAATTCAAATACAGCCCATGTTGCAAGTCCGATAGTCATAGAAAATATAGCTCCTGCCTTACTTACTTCCTTCGACCAAAGGGCTGTATGGAATGGCACAAATATTGAAACAAGTCCTATCACACTTGACATGGCTACCAGTTCAAATATATTTTGCTTTAATGTCGCTACCCACACGGATATAATACCAATAATCACAACCGACCATCGGGTCATTTGAAGAAAACCGCGATCGTCAATTGGTTTTTTCCAAAGCTCTTTAATCAAATTTTCCGATAGTAAACTGGCAGGAGCCAGTATGGTACCGCTGCAGGTACTCATGATGGCACTGAATAAAGATCCGAAAAACAGAATCTGAAGCCAAAGCGGCATACTTTCCATAACCATTTTGGGTAGCGCCGTCTGTAAATCCCCATCCAACAAATGAGGAAATAATAATTTTACGCCAAGAATAAGGTATAAAGGTAGCATGGCCATCACGAAATATATAATCCCTCCCCAAAAGGTGCTGGATACTGCCGCATCAGCATTTCTCGCTGAATTCAGACGCTGAAAAATATCCTGCGAGGCTATACTGCCAAAACCCAGTACCATCCATGCAGCAAACCAGTTGATCCATCCCGTAATACCAGCCTCCTGCGGCAGAATCTGACGATGGTCGTCCGGCAAACTACTTAATATCGCTGCAGATCCCCCGGCCATTCGGGTTATATAAAATGTCATAGCAAGCAATCCCGTTACAATCAGAATGCTCTGGACGAAGTCTGTCAGCGAAACTGCCCACATACCCCCTGATAATGTATAAATACAAACTACACTCGCACTTATAACTATACCAAGAGTGAGGCTCATGCCTGTGAGTACCTGTAATAGCAGACCAAGTGCTACAAGTTGCGCTGCTGCATATCCGAAAAAACTAAATATCATCATTGCTGATGCAATCATTTCAATAGTTTTTCCATATCGCATTCTAAATAAATCACCAATGGTCAGCATATTCAAATTGTACAGCCTTCTGGCATAAAAGAAACTCACAAATAAGAGACACATTACACCTCCAAGAGGATCTTCTATGATACCAATTACCCCATTCGCTGCAAATTCAGAGCTGGCACCAAAGATAGTTTCACTGCCAAACCACAGAGCAAATAATGCCGCTGTATTTATGGCAGGATGCAAATTTCGTCCCGTATTGATAAAATCAGCCGACGATAATATTTTTTTATGCGCATAGACACCAAGCAATAAGGTAATTACAAAATAAAGTATTACGCTAATGAGCAGCATCTGTATTTTTTTTAAGGGGGTAAAAATATAATTTTATGCTTTACTTTTAATCTCTAACTTTAATTTTATCCCGGCATTATGTTACCAAAGTCCGGAGTATATCTATTTTTTTTCTCAAAATCATTTGTGTTTATTGAGAAAGAATGCAATGTTAATTTCTGAAATGGTTTTTATATATCTTTGCTGTTGTGGATTAAGATAAATATTTTGATGTTTGCATAGTGCGCATTCTTAGTTTTTTATGGTTCCACAGCAATAACTATTATTATAATATTACTGATGAATCATGAAGAAGATTGGCATTACAGGAGGAATAGGAGCCGGAAAAACCCTTGTATGCCGCATTTTTGAAGTCATAGGCATTCCTGTTTTTTATGCAGATGAAGAGGCAAAAAATATCATGGAAAACGATCCTGATGTGATCAGTTCTATCAAACAATTACTTGGACATAAAGCTTACATTCCATCTGGTCAACTCAATAGATCATGGATTAGTAATCAGGTTTTTACTAACCCGGGCCTACTCCGCCAGCTACAGGAGATTGTTCACCCTGCAGTGCACAATAAATTTGAACATTGGTCAGCCAGGCATAAAGATGATACTCCCTATGTGCTCGAGGAGGCAGCGTTGCTGGTTGAAAATAAGACCTACCTCGCTCTCGATGGATTGATTGTAGTCACTTGCCCCCAGGAATTGCGAATACAAAGAGTGATGGAAAGAGACAGCGTTGACGAACAACAGGTAATTCAACGCATTAACAGGCAATTGAGGGAAGAACAGAAATCAGCAGTGGCAAATTATCTGATTGTAAATGATGGTATGCATTCTCTGATTAAACAGGTGCTTGAAATTCATCGAAAAATCTCTCAAATATCAGGGATTTAAAGCTCCCTGTTTATATCAAATTTTTCCATGTAATCAGAAATCTTCTTCAGGAATGCACCACCTAGGGATCCGTCAACCACGCGATGGTCATAAGATAGTGATAAAAACATCATATGCCTGATGGCAATTACATCTCCATGCTCCGTTTCCAGGACAGCCGGTTTTTTCGTGATAGTGCCGGTGGCAAGAATGGCTACCTGAGGCTGATTGATAATCGGTGTTCCCATTATATTGCCAAATGTCCCTACATTGGTAATGGTAAATGTACCTTCCTGAATTTCTTCTGGTTTTAGTTTGTTCTCACGTGCCCTTCGCGCAAGGTCGTTGACGGTTTTGGTCAGACCGGTAAGATTTAACAAATCAGCATTTTTGATGACCGGCACGATAAGATTTCCGGATGGCAGGGCTGCGGCCATTCCGATATTGATGTCTTTTTTCCTGATAATCTGATAGCCGTTTAGCGAAATGTTGACCATCGGAAAGTCTTTAAGTGCTTTTACAACAGCTTCTATAAACAGCGGTGTGAAAGTGATGTTTTCTCCGTATTTTTCCTGGAATTTCTTTTTGTTCCTCTCCCGCCATAATACCATGTTGGTAACATCTGATTCGACAAATGAGGTGACATGCGGTGAAGTTTGTTTGGACATGACCATGTGATCGGCAATCAGCCTGCGCATTCTGTCCATCTCTATAATTTCAACCTGTCCGGACACGGAACCAGCCGACGCCTGAACCGGATTCGTTTCAGCAGGTTTTGGTGTAATAGTTGTTGTTGCTTGCTGAGGATTTATTGATCCTGACTTATCCCTGTCCTGAAGATATTGAATCATGTCCGTTTTAGTGACCCTTCCGTTTGCTCCCGAACCTGGAATAGCAGCGAGCTCTTCCGCAGACACATTTTCTTCCCTGGCCATATTTTTAACCAGCGGAGAGTAAAATCTGCTGTCCTGTCCCGATACATGCGCCGAAGCCGCTGCAGGAGCAGCCAGAATGGATTCCGTTAATTTCTCATGTGCGGGTGCCTCAGCGGGCCGGGGTTCGGTAGCCAGTGGTGCTGTGGTTTCCTGAATGGCTGGTATGGAAGGAGTTGGCTGTACCGAACTTCCTTCGGTTTCAATGATGGCGATTACCTTACCTATTTCTACCACCGTATTTTCAGGGTAAAGTATTTCTGTAATGATGCCGTCAGCAGGCGATGGGATCTCCGAATCTACTTTGTCTGTAGCTATTTCGAGAATAGTTTCATCAGTACTCACCTTATCTCCTGGTTTTTTTGTCCATCTGAGAATGGTGGCTTCAATGATGCTTTCTCCCATTTTGGGCATGATCAGTTCAACTTTGGCCATGATATTTGTATTGGTTGGGTTTGTACTGCAAAAATAGTGCAATTATTGACGGTGTAAAAATTTTCTAAGCAGATTCAACCCTGCCTGGGCCGCCAGCTCTATATTTTTTGCCCTGTTCTTGCCTGCTTTATAAAGTAGTGTGGTCACTTCTGATTCATTTCCGACAGCCAGCCAAATAGTGCCCACAGGTTTTTCCGGACTGCCTCCTGAAGGTCCTGCAATGCCGCTTACAGCAACAACGACATCCACGCCCAGCAATGCACAACCCCTTTTTACCATTTCCGTTACGGTAGCTTCACTCACCGCGCCGTGCTTCGATAGAATCTCAGCCGGAACACCTATTACCTGATTTTTTATCCGGTTAGAGTAACTGATGATACTGCCTTCAAAATAGGAGGATGCCCTGGCGACTGTAACTATTCGGTGGGCTATTTTTCCTCCTGTGCAACTTTCGACTGTACCAATTTTGATTGATTTTTCCAGGCATATTTTTCCAATTTCAGTCTCCAGATCTGACTCATCAAATCCAAAAACAAGTTCACCAAGCTCTTTACAAATCTGATCGGTATACGTTTGAAGAGTGGTTTTGAGCGACATGTCACCCTGCGCCCCGGTAATAGTAAGCCTGAGCCTGACCTGCCCAAGCGCAGGAAGATAGGCAATGCTCAAATTGGAGGGAAATGTATTGATAATTGGTGTAATTCTGTCTTCGATTTCCGTCTCGCCCACTCCGGCTAGCAGAATAGTTTTTGTTATTATGATGCCCTCTGCAAATTTTTTGGCCAGTACTGGCTCCAGGGACTCTTCCGCAATAGCCATCATTTCAAAAGGCACTCCGGGTAGCGATACCAGTATTCCTTTGCCGGTACTAAACATCATGCCCGGGGCAGTTCCCATACTGTTGGCTAAAATGTCTACTCCCTCCGGCAGAAAACATTGCGCTCTGTGTGTCTCTGAAACGGGTCTGTCAAATTTTTTGAAAATTTTTAGTACCCTGTCATAAGTTTCTTCATGAAAAATAAGCGGTACCTTCAAAAACGATGCAATAGCCTTTTTGGTGATGTCGTCCTTGGTAGGCCCCAGTCCTCCGGTGGTGATGACTAGCGAATATTTTTCAGTGGCCTGCTGCAGTACCTCCACGATCTGTTGGTGATGATCTCCTATACTCATGGTCGTAGCGACCTGGATGCCCAGTTTTCCTAGGTATTGACTTAGCCATCCGGAATTGGTGTCCGTTATTTGTCCAATGAGAATTTCATCACCAATAGTTATCAGACAGGCTTTATGCATATTTTTTGAAATTATTTAATAAGGAAATTCAAGGCACAGACCATATCAAATGTACAAGTAAAGATTCTGTAAATTCAATATAATCAGTACAAGAATCATTGCTTTAATATGAAGATATAACTACGCAACTTGATCAAGATGTAAACCCTAAACCAGGTGTGAATGTTGCATTAGGTTTTCGAACAGAAAGTTATTAGCTGTATTCCGAATCCGTACCAAACATATTTTTCGGATAATATGCGTATAGTTTATGTGACAAAGGTATAAACCTGCACATCCGATGGTTTGCGCCTTAAACCCTATGAAGAAATAAAATAGGTGTTTCTAATTAAAGTTCCTTGCGAAGGCGTGCTACCGGGATATTTAATTGCTCTCTGTATTTGGCAATCGTTCTGCGTGCAATATTATACCCCCTTTCTGACAGAATTTCCATCAGCTTTTCATCTGATAATGGCTTTGTTTTATCCTCCCGGGAGATCACCTCATTAAGAATATTTTTTACTTCGAGTGTCGAAACTTCGCTGCCATCCTGTGCCTGCATAGACTCTGAGAAAAAGTCCTTGAGCCGCTTTGTTCCGAATTCAGTCTGTACAAATTTCGAATTCGCTACCCTGGAAACGGTAGAAATGTCAAGTCCCGTAACTTCAGCTAGGTCCTTCAGAATCATGGGTTTAATCCTGCGTTCATCGCCTGTCAGGAAATATTCACGCTGGTATTGCATGATGGCATACATTGTTCGGTATAGCGTGTCCTGACGTTGTTTAATGGCATCGATAAACCATTTGGCAGAGTCAATTTTTTGCTTGATAAATAATACAGCCTCTTTTTCAGGTCTGGTGGCTTTTCTGCCCTGAACAGCTTCACGGTATCCTTTAAGCATATCCATGTATTGATCATTGATACGAAGGTCAGGCGCATTTTTACTGTTGAGCGTAAGTTCCAGTTCCCCGTCGCGATTGGAAATAATGAAATCGGGGATGATATACTGATTGATGGATGATGTGTCGACTGCGCTTGCGGGCTTGGGGTTCAACTTTATAATTACCTCAATGGCATCCTTCAGATCGCTGTCTGAAAGGGACATCATGCGCTTTATTTTCTCATAATGTTTCTTTGTAAATTCTTCAAAATAGTTTTTCAGAATATCAAGAGCTGTCTGTTTTGCAGGATCGTCCTTGTCTTTGTCCAGTTTGTCCTGGAGTTGTAGTAAAAGACATTCCTGGAGATTTCTGGCGCAGATTCCGGCAGGCTCAAATTTCTGAATCTTTCGCACTATCTCCAGTATTTCCGCTTGTTCAATTTCCAGATTCTGTGAAAACAATAAATCATCTGAAATGGAAGATGGTTCCCGTCGCAAATATCCATCTTCATCTATCGAACCTATAATCTGTTGGGCAATGATCATGTCGCGCTCTGAAAGATCCAGTAATCCAAGCTGCCTTTCAAGGTTTTCATGGAAACTTTGCTCAAACGATACCGGATGACTTTTATCATCTTCGCCCTGGTAATCTTCTCCTTTCAATTTATATCCCGAAGGATCATCGTCCAGATATTCATTCAGATAATCGTCAAACTCAAATTCCGGTTCATCATTTCTGATCTCGTCCTGCGCGCTTTCTCCACCAAATTCGGGCTCGTCCAGATCAAATACTTCGTTGTAGTCATCACTTTCGTCAAGCGCAGGATTAGCCTCCAGTTCTTCTTTAATCCGCTGCTCCAAATTGGCAGTAGGTATTTGCAAAAGTTTCATCAGCTGAATTTGCTGTGGCGACAGCTTTTGCAACATTTTCTGACTTAAATTCTGTTTCAGCATAACGTATCCATTTTTACCTTTGCTTTTTCCGGGCGGCTAAATTCCATGAAAAAACAAATACCTTAACTATTTGGTTTATATCAATTGAAGGCAAATGTATTAAATTATTTTATTATATTAAAATAAATTGTAATGTTTATGTTATTATAAAATAATGTTTAATATGTTATAATTTTGTTTAAATTGATATAAAAATCTAATTTTACATTTTTTTACTTGCTGATTGATTATATTAAAATTACATTCCATGAATATTCAGGAAAAACTCAGACTGCTCCGCCAGGAAATGCATAGCAAAGGTATAGATGCCTATATCATTCCAAGCACAGATCCTCATCAAAGTGAATATGTTTGTGAACACTGGCAGTCCAGAAAGTGGATAAGCGGTTTTACAGGATCAGCTGGTACCGTTGCAGTAACGCAGCAGCATGCCGGGCTTTGGACCGATTCAAGATATTTTTTACAGGCTGAGCATGAATTGGAGGGGTCTTCTATCGCCCTGCATAAGATGACAAATCAGTTTGCACCACAGTACGCCGAATTTTTGGCTGAAAATTTACCGCAAGGCAGTAATGTCGGTATAGATGGTCTCATGTGGTCACAGGCTGCTGTCGAACATATCCAGCAACTTCTTACAGCAAAAGGGATTGAATTGTCTGATAAAGAGGATTTTATCTCTCCGTTGTGGGATCATCGGCCCCCGGTCTCTGATGAAAAAATAATTATTCACCCGGACATCTATGCCGGAATGGACGCAGCACACAAAATCAGGTTGATTCGAAGCCAAATGGCAGATATAGGTGCAACTTATCACATTATTTCAGCACTGGATGACCTGGCCTGGACATTTAATCTCCGTGGAAGAGATGTGGAATTTAACCCTGTATTTATTGCCTATGGTATTATTTCTCAAGACAAAGCCTGGTTGTTTATTGACGAAAATAAACTTTCTCAGGAGGTTAAAGTCTACCTGACTGATTTGCAAACCGATTGCCTTCCTTACAACAGTATTTCAACATTTATCACTAATATTGATAAGGACGAAAAGATACTGGTAGATCCATACATATGTTCTGCAGCCTTGTATAAACAGATCCCTTGCCGGATAATCAACGGTAGCTCTATTCCTAAAAAGCTGAAGGCTATAAAGAATTCCACCGAGTGCAGCCATATACGAAATGTGATGCGCAAGGACGGAGCTGCCCTGGCAGGCATGTTCTGCTGGCTTGAACAAAATATCGGAAAACATCGCATCACCGAGCATGATATTGTGCAGGAGCTCGCCAGGTTCAGGTCTCGTCAGCCTTTGTATTTTGGAGAAAGTTTTGGTGCCATTGTCGGTTATAAGAGCAATGGTGCCATTATACATTACGACCCGCCTGCTGAAGGATCTGCTGAAATTTTGCCCGATGGGATTTTATTGGTGGATAGCGGAGGACAATATACAGATGGTACTACGGATATTACACGAACGGTTTCATTGGGTTCAGCTACAGCACAGGAAATGAGCCATTATACCCTGATTCTTAAGGGTATGATAGCTCTGTCGAAAATAAAATTTCCATATGGTACCACCGGTGTTCAACTGGATACGCTGGCACGGCAGTTTCTTTGGGAACAGGGTTTAAATTACCTTCACGGTACTGGTCATGGCGTTGGATTTTTCCTCAATGTCCATGAGCCCCCGCAAGGCTTTGCCGCTATCAATTCTGAGCGGGGCAGAACCGTAATGGAACCGGGTATGCTGAGTTCGAATGAACCTGGATATTACATCCCCGGCAATTATGGTATGCGTATTGAAAATCTGATTTTGTGCCAAAAAAGCGAAACGGAAGGATTTCTCGAGTTTGAAACCATGACGCTGTATCCTTTTGACCTTAATCTGATCGATCAGAAGCTCCTTACGCCGGCAGAAATCAGATGGATCAACCAATATCATCAAAAAGTCTATGATGAAATTGCTCCCCTGCTGGAAACAGATGTTAAAGTTTGGTTTGCCGCAAAATGCAGGCAACTGGAATGGAAAGGTTGAGATTTTATCCGTATCAATGTACCTTAAACACCAAAAATATCGTTACATTATAAATTTAAAAGTATGAACTGGTCTTCATTTTTGGAAAAAAACTACAAAATTCATCAAATAGCAACAGATGCATCCTCCAGTGGAAAACTGAGTGCGCTGGAGAAAGATCTCATTCTCCAGTACCTTAGGGAACTTTATGAATGGATGCATAACCATATGGAACTCGAGGGCAATAATATTTCCGAACGGATTGTCGATGCTCAGGATTTGAAGGAAGAGGAAAATTGGGCAACCGATACTATCTCCTTTTCTGAACCGACACCGGAAGCACCGGAAGTTGAATATCCAACAGAAGAGCAGGTCATCCATCAGGTAGAAATTGAAATTCCCGTGGCCCAGACTGTTGTGGAATCTGCCAGGATACCAGAACCAGATGTTCCTGTTATTGTCGAATCGCCAGTTTCCATGCCACAAGTCGACGAAAAACCGGTAGAAACTTCAGTACCTGCAGCAAAACCGGATATAAATCCGGATACTTACGAAAATCTTTTTGGTGATGTCAGGATTCAGGATCTGTCAGATAAACTCGCATTACAAAAAATTCCTGACCTGACCAGATCCATGGGTATCAATGAGAAAATCCTCACCATCCAGGAGCTTTTTAAAAATAATCAGGAATTGTTTAACAAAACACTCGCCGATTTAAATACTTTAGCATCCTTTGAAGAAGCGAAACAATATCTCATTCAGTATATTATTGGTCCCATGGACTGGACGGCAGATAATAAAGTCAAAAAGGCAGCCAACTTCATCCGCCTGATCAGAAGGCGATTCGTATGAGTACACCCGGTGCAGAAAGTTTTATGACCCAAGCCATTAGGCTTGTCAGGTTTCCCTTGTTGATCATTGCGGTACTTTTTGCCGTAAAAGTGGCTGAACAATGGTTTGGATGGTCTTTGATTTATTACGGTATTCAGCCCCGGGAACCAGGAACTATTCCGGGGATTCTTACAGCTCCGTTTGTGCACGGAGACTGGAATCATCTCTTCAGCAATGCTACAGGACTATTTGCCATGATGTTTCTGATCAATACATTTTATCCGCGTGTTGCTGTCATGACCTATTTTTTCACATTGATTGTCAGTGGAATAATGGTTTGGTTTTTTGCCAGAGGTAATTCATATCATATCGGGGCAAGTGGAGTAGTCTATGGACTGGTGTCTTTTGTCTTCTTTACGGGATTGTTTAGAAAAAATCCCAAATCTGTAGTGCTCGCACTGATTATGATTGTCCTGTACAGCGGTCTGGTAGAAAATTTGTTTCCAAATGATAAAAAGATATCCTGGGAAAGCCATTTGTCAGGAGTCATCGCTGGATTTTTTGCTGCATTCCTGTTTAAAAATATTCGTGAACCTGATGAAGTCATTGCGGAATCTGCTTCCGACGAGGAAGAACGTCAGTACTTTCTGCCGCGCGATGCATTTGAAAAGACCAGAAAAGAGCGCGAATGGGAGAAAATGTACAACCAGTTTGAAAATTGAGTCATTGGCCTTTTAAAGGATTCCACCTTTTATTATATTAATTTTCAGTTTATTAGCATGTGTGTACAATAAGATGACCTTTTATAGAATCATTATTTAAAATGATCTTAGTCATTTTTTATACATTACAACACGACAATGATATCGTGTTGTATGCGAATCATTTACATTTGGGCTTTATTTGATTTCACCAAAAAAACCTGATGTATATGTTTAGATTTACCAGTATTATTCGACTGTCAGGATTGGTTCTCCTTCTCTTTTTTCTCGATTCATGTAGAAAGGATGTTGATGATACCACCCAGACACAATTCAAGAGTGCTCATGAGTACGGAAGCGAAGTTCCTTTGGCCTGGAATAGCCTTTTTCTCGAAATTGACCGTTATTCGCCGGGGTACAGACCCCCTGCCGCAGCGAGAATACTAGGCTATATAGGCCTGGCTGCATACGAATCCATTGTTGATGGGATGCATCAAAATAAGTCTCTTTCGGCCCGGTTTGCGGGCATGAATATGCCTGATATTCAGGCAGAAAAAGAATATCACTGGCCTACAGTCGTCAATGCAGTGTATGCCGGGATGTTCAGATACTATTACCCCCACATACGACAGTCAGATGTTGCTAAAATCGCAGCCCTTGAAAATAAGTTTATTGCCGAAGCAGCAAAAACTGTATCCAATGAAGTGATTGTCCGTTCACAATTACACGGTGAAGCTATTGTTTCAGAAATTTATGATTTCAGTAAATCCGATTTTGCAGGTCACGATGCCTTCAAAAATCCCCGACCTTCGACCTATGATCCTCCTAAAACCGGTAGCTCCGGTGAAAAACTATGGCAGCCCACATTTCCTGATTATACTAAGGCACTGTTTCCATACTGGGGTAGTGTCAGACCTTTTGCAATCACTGAATCAGACAAACTGGCAAAGCAGCCATTAAAATGGAGCGAAGACCCAAATTCTCCTTTCTTCCTGCAAGCCAAGGAGGTCCAGGTATGGGTTGAACAGGCCTCTTATGAAGACCTTTGGATAGCAGAATTCTGGAGCGATGATATTTTCGAACTTACCTTCGAACCAGCAGCAAGGCAGGTTGCCATCGCCAACCAGCTGGTCAAAGAAGAAAATCTGTCTTTGGCAAAATCAATTGAGCTCTATGCCAAACTGGGAATGGCGCTATGTGATGTTGGCATTGCTGTCTGGCATTCCAAGTATGTCTACAATGTCGAACGTCCGGTCACGTACATACGTCGTATAATAAATCCAAACTGGAAAACGCATCTCCATAATCCAATAAATAATGTTCAGGGCATGACGCCGGAATTTCCGGCCTACCCATCAGGACACTCCGGCTTTGGAGCAGCTGGATCTGCTATTATGGCTGAAGCCTTCGGTAATTCAAGAGAGTTTGTTGACAAATCTCATGCTGGTAGAACAGAGTTTAAGAGCAATCCCCGAATTTATAATTCATTGCTGGAAGCAGGTGTGGAAAATGCATACAGCCGCATGCCGCTGGGTGTTCACTACAGAATGGATTGTGATGAGGGTATTCGTCTCGGTTATCTTGCAGCGAGGCGTGTGCATGAAATGCCTTGGAAAAAGTAAAAAATATATACCGTATACAAAAGGGTCATCAGAATTGATGACCCTTTTTATTTTTTACTTTTTATTTTATACTAAAGTACAGTGATGCAATCCTCTTTTTTAAAAATCCATACAAAAAGTATGATATAAAAAGGATATTACCCAATCAAAACATTACAACGCCTGGGAAAACATTTCTGTAAAAGCATCAACAGTCATTGATCCCAAATCACCATGTCCCTGTCTTCTTACGGACACTTCTCTGGCCTCTGCCTCCTTGTCTCCAATTATCAACATAAAAGGAACTCGCTTCAGCTCTGTATCTCTTATTTTTCTGCCTATGGACTCAGCTCTTTCATCAACAAATCCCCTGATATCATGGAGGGCGAGTTTCTGCTTGATTTCTTCACAATAAGGTATAAACCTGTCGGATATCGGCAGGAGGGCATATTGGTCGGGTGCCAGCCATAAAGGAAACTTCCCTGCTGTATGTTCGATAAGTATGCTTATGAAACGCTCCATGGAACCAAACGGTGCGCGGTGTATCATGACAGGCCTGTGTGGCTGATTGTCAGATCCGATGTATTCCAGTCCGAATCGCTCAGGAAGGTTATAATCCACCTGAATCGTACCCAACTGCCAGGACCTGCCCAGCGCATCTTTAATCATGAAATCAAGCTTTGGTCCGTAAAAAGCGGCCTCTCCGAGTTCCGTGGTGGTTTCCAGATCAACTTCCTTAGTAGCCTCTATGATAGCACTTTCCGCAGCGTTCCAGTTTTCATCAGATCCTATATATTTCTCTGGTTTTTCCGGATCTCTAAGTGATATTTGGGCAGTAAAATTTTCAAAGCCCATCTTTTTAATCACCATGGTTGTCAGCTCAAGCACCTTTAGAAATTCACCCTTCAGCTGTTCCTGGGTGCAAAATATATGCGCGTCATCCTGTGTAAATCCGCGTACTCTCGATAGCCCATGAAGCTCGCCGCTTTGCTCATACCGGTATACAGTGCCAAACTCACCGATTCGAAGCGGTAATTCTCTGTAAGACCTCGGGCGGTGACCAAAGATTTCACAATGGTGAGGGCAATTCATAGGTTTAAGTAAGAATTCTTCTCCCTCCTTTGGTGTGTGTATAGGCTGAAAACTGTCCGCCCCGTATTTGGCATAATGGCCTGAAGTTACGTACAGATTTTTTGAGCCGATATGCGGCGTAACAACCATTTGATAGCCTTGTTTCTCCTGCTCTGACCTAAGGAAATTCTGTAATCTCTCTCTCAACTGTGTTCCTTTCGGCAACCAGATAGGGAGCCCCTGTCCGACTTTTTCTGAAAACATAAACAATTCCAGTTCCGCTCCAAGCTTTCGGTGATCTCTTTTTTTGGCTTCCTCAAGCATTTCAAGGTAATCACTCAGGTCCTTTGCCTTGGGAAACGTTATCCCATATATCCTGGTCATTTGCTTTCTCGTCTCATCACCCCTCCAGTATGCACCCGCCAGATTCATTAGTTTTACCGCTTTTATACTGGAGGTGTCCGGGATGTGTGGGCCCCGGCAAAGATCCGTAAAATTACCCTGTGAGTAAAAGGTTATCTGTCCATCCTGAAGGTCCTGCAACAACTCAATCTTATATTCATCACCCTTTTCCTGAAAATAGGATATAGCCTCAGCTTTCGGAACTTCCCGCCGCATGTAGGCATTTTTCTGACGAGCCAGCTCGAGCATTTTTTCTTCGATTTTGGGAAGATCTGCCGGCGTAAGGGTGATGTCTCCTGTATCGACATCATAGTAATATCCCTGATCTATGGCAGGGCCAATACCGAATTTTATACCTGGATAAAGGGCTTCCAGAGCTTCAGCCATAAGATGTGCAGAAGAATGCCAGTAGGTCGATTTACCTTCTTTATCCTGCCAGGTATGTAGTTTCAGGCTTGAATCTTCATGGATTGGACGGGTGGCATCCCAAATCTCTCCGTTTACTGATGCTGATAATACATTTCTCGCCAGTCCTTCACTAATGGAGAGTGCTATATCCATCGCTGTAGAACCTTTTGGGTAACTACGCACACTTCCGTCCGGCAAGGTGATTTGAATTTGAGACATATAGATATTTTAAAGTGCAAAGATAAGCATTTTTTAGATGCTTTCTGCTAGATTACACCTTCTTTCCAGCCACTCGAAGAATCTGAGCTGATGAATTTCATTGTCAAATGACCTTTCAATCTTTTGTTTTGCAGCACTTCCCAAAGGTTTCGAAATACCATTATATATGCCATCAGCATAAGAAGAAATGTCTTCCGGATTACACAGGTAACCTTCTTTTTTATCTTCTATAAGTTCTATAATTCCTGAATGTCTCGTGCTGATTACCGTCATCTCCATCAGCATTGCTTCCATAAGAATTACAGACATACCTTCGCTGTCACCATCTGATCCTGTTATACTATGCTGGAGAAACAAATCTGCCTCCATCAAAAAAGGAATAAGCTGGTTTCTTGGCATTTCGGGCAGCATCAGGATATGGTCCTGCAGTTTTAGGCGGATAATACTTTGTTCAATGAGTTTTTCCATTGGTCCACTTCCAATGATGGTGTATTTCCATTTTATTTCAGGGTGTCTTTGCCTGAAAGTATGCAGTGCTTCCAGCGTCTGCAGATGTCCTTTTTTTTCGACGAGTCTTCCAGCCTGTAAAAAGTGGTATGGCTGATTGGGAGATCTCGTTTTTTCAGTTTTCTGAAAAGATTTTGCGAGACTTAAAGATATACCCAGGTAATGAATGTCTCCAGGAATTTCCCACCCAATATGAGATTCAAATATGTCTTTTAAGCCCTTAGATACAAATACAGGATAAATATGCTTTTGATCCAGCATAGATAATAGTATTTTTCTGTAACCGCCATATCTGTGAAACGCTCCAGAGGCATCGTATCCATGAAACCATACACACACCGGAATGGAAATCTTTTTCAGAAATGGATTAAACATAAGATTGGTGCCGAAATGTACTACCATACAAGCTGGATTTACCTCATCAATTATGCGCAGTAAATCGCGGTCTTTTTTATTTTGAAAAATAATGTTGGTCAATCCATTCTCAAATAATTTTCTAACCATCAATGCAGTTTTTCCGGGCTGACCGGTTACATATAACCGTTCCTCTGGAAACGCCATGTCACCGGAGAGCATAGAGCAAACCACATGCACCTCATAATTTTGCTGCATAGCCGCAATCTGGTCAAGTATGAAGGTCTCACTTACCGGAAGGAATGTTTTTACAACGATAAGGATCCTGCGATTACTCATGGCTCTCAAATGGCTTCAGCTGTTCAAAATTCATTGTCGATTTTTCATACATATCGGCCATTTTTACGGGCAATTCCTGTGTAGTCACCCTGATTGAATCCATAAATGTATCTATTGCATTTAAAATATAATCTGGTTTTTGTTTGTAGTGAATATGATATTTTTCAAATCCAAGCATCTCATAAATGCCCTCGGATTTATCTTCATATCCGATACAAAAAGCAGGCGTCCCTGATAACATGGACAGTATGCAACCATGCAGGCGCATGCTGATGACCGCATCAAATGACATACAAGCACTCAGAAAACTATCAGGAGAGTGGTGTACCCGGTCAATTTTAATAGTGTCAGTCATACCTGTCCTTACTGTAATTTTTGTCGACATGTCTTGATCGTCAACATATCCTGGAATACCCTGACAGGTAGAAATAAAAGTAATGTTTGCACCATAATGCGCCATAAGCCGGGAAACAACGATCACGCCCAGATCTTCAATATATTTTTGGTCATTTCCCCATGACCTGAAGCAGACTCCAATATGTATTCCATTTGCCTTGTTTTTCTTTTCCAAAACTACATTACTTTCTCTGTAGAGAAAAAATGCCAGGTCGGGCAGGATTTGAACATCCTGTTTCAGGTGATCAGGAATCCATTGTAATGAGATGGACTCCCTGAGGGATATGACCGACATCTGTGATAGTGCTTTACCGAACAGATTGATAGATGAGTTTCGCCAAAATGGGCCAACAGACTGACCCATAAGAATGATGGGAGTTGAAGTGCGGGCTGCAATCCTGGTGATGGCTGCCAGTTTTGGTCTGGCATCATACGTGTCATTGAGGTAACCTCCACCGGAGAGTATAATCAGGTCGGCTTTGTCTATTTCGGCCATGGTTTCCTTCCACCAACTGGTTGCCCACCAGGCATACTTTACCGCCAGGTGTAGTATGCCAAGTCTGGATAATATCTTTCGGATACGCTGCAGCCAATAAGATCGCGAAACATTGGTATCGCGGAAAATAGCTTCATCAGGATCATATACTATTTTATTATCCAGTACGCCGGCTGGCAAAAAATGAAGACTCTTAACCGTTAGAGAAAATTTTATGCCGGGCATAAACAATTTAAGCCCCTGTTTCATGGCTTCAAGCAAGGCCTCGTCACCGGTGTTCTGAGGCACAGAGAAGAGTATTACTACATTGCGTATTTGCTTGCCTGAATTCAAAGTAAGTGGTTGTTTAGGGATATTTTGCCACTAATATACTATAAAAAGCCTTTTTGCGGATATTTGCAATATGCAAACCATTCTTAAATCACTGTATTGGATACTTTTGCAGGAATTGAGTATAAAACTTGTTTCCTTTGCCACTTCCCTTGTTTTGTTGTGGTATCTAAGCCCCACACAATTCGGAAGTTTCTTTTTTGTTTGGCTCTTTTTTAGCGCTTTTGCTGTCTGGAGAAATGGTGGCACACAGGAAACAATCATACTTTTTGGAAAGAATAATCCGGAACAGTGGCAGACTCATTTCTGGCAAATCCAGTTAAAATCAGCTTATGCACTTATTCTGTTGGTAGGCCTGTTGATTTTTGATGATTTTATTTTTGGTTATTCCATTTCTTGCTCCCTTTGGGTGGCAATGGCCCTTATTTTTATCTTCGAGGGACTTTATATTGTTCCCCTGTATATTGGAGAGGTGCAAAAGGATTTTAAAATAATTTTCAGATGGCACTTGCTGGCAGAATGTATGGCTTCTTTTACAGGTATTGTGCTTGCATCCAAGGGACAGGGCGTTTATGCACTTTGTGCAAAAATGATCGTGTCCGCATGCATAAAAACAGTAAGCATGTGGGGGTCTTTTTATTTTCCGCTAAGAAAATTTTCATCAAATATCTCAAAAGCAGAAAATAAATTCGGAAATCCACTTTCCTACACCAAATTACTGAATTTTATAGCCCGGAATATTGATGACTTTATGATTGGAAGATATCTGGGCGATGCTGTACTGGGATTATATAACCGTGTCTACAATATCAGTCTGTATCCTTTTTTACAACTCGGAAGCGCTGTTAACCGCGCTTTACTACCGGAAGCAGAAACGCTGGTTAAAAATGGAGATGCAGCTTTGTTTCTTAAATTATTTTCTTTTAATCTCTATGTATATTCAATGTCGGCGCTGGCGTTGTACTGGTGGGGACCAACCATAGTGCTGCATTATCTTCCTGAAATGTGGCATTCTGCTGCATCGCTTTTTCAAATTTTTGCGGGTATACTATTCCTTCAGGGCTTGTCTAGGCCTAATTCGGTTTTCTTTACACTCAGTGGAGATACCGCATTGGAATTGAAACTAAATGTTATTTTGAAAATATTTACCATCATCTGTCTTTCTACTGGAATATTCCTATTTAAAAACATAAATATGGTAGTTTGGTGTTATCTCATTTCAGTTGTGGTGTCCGCGATGCTTCAGTGGGCCTTCCTGACTCGTTTACTCGGTTTACCTTTAAGATGGTGGGAGTCCGCATTTTGGCATACTGCCTTTATTGCTTTTTTCTGGATAATTTTCCAAAACGGCTTTATACTTACCCCATTCCCGACAGGATTTTTACTTATAGGATTAGTAATCTTCAAATTGGTTTTTTTCGATAAGCATCTGGTAAGCAACTGGAAGTCCTTTTTGAAGAATTAAAGGAACTGCAAAAAGAATTAAAGTTGTACAATTGTATTCAGATTATCTGAGTAATATTACTTTACCATACCCATTGTTAAAATAAATGGCATTATCATTATCCGTTTTGACAGGAATTAGGTTGTCATTTTGATCGTAAAGTTCAATTTTATAAAAATACATTCCATTGGCCACTCTTCCACCATTCTGCTCCGTACCATCCCAACGGTAGCTCGTTTTATTTGTGCCGACGACTACCGGGCCAAGTTCCTCCTGTGTAACAGTTTTAATGACTTTTCCCTGTAATGAAAATATCCGAAGTATGGCTTTTGCCGGAGGGGACGATCCAGTCAGTGTAAATATAAATTGTGTGGTGTAACTAAACGGATTAGGATAGGCCAGTACAGGACTCATTTCCTGTGTTTCAATGACTTTGAATTGCACCGAATACTGGTGTTTTCCGGATAAATTACCCGAGATATCTTCTGCCTGTACAGTCAAAGTGTAATCTCCCGTTACCAGCGTTGGGGCATAAGTGAGTATTGCCGGAACACGAAATGAGGTGGCAGGCTTAAATGTCATCTCCGGACCAGCTACAGGCAAATCAATTGTCTGGCCATCCGGCAATTGCAATTGCAAAGCAAACAAATTTGCAGCATCAGGAAAAAGAAACAGATTTCGGTCCCAGAGCTCCATGGTTATTTCTGGATTTGCAGAAATTATCTCACCATTCTTTATTTTTCTGCCATCAAAATAGACATCAAGTAATGGATTAGCCGTATCCGGTAATACGGTGAATATTTTCTTACCGATGTTGTTGAGATACTGTTTTTCGAGCCATACTTTATCAGAATTTATTTCCGCAACCAACAAATAATCTCCTGCCAGGTCCCTTGTATCCCATAAAAAAGTAATTTCCTCCGTTTTTCCCCTGGCAGGTTTTTTGATCCTAGTGTGTATTTTTTCTTCCTGATTGTTATCTAAATTCTGCAGGGTAAAGTCCAGTTTTACGGAGTCTGTGATCAATTCGCCGAGTTCGGTGATTTTAAATACACACTCCAGCTGATCTCCCCGGTCAATACTATCCCTGTAAAATGAAAACCCGGATACAGGATCGATTGCCAGATCAGAAGCACCTTCGTAAAATACCCTGAGGTGCTCTATGTCAGGCATAGTGCGTTTTGCGACATCCTTAAAATACAATTCCAGTCTCAACCACGGAAATTCCGCGGTAGATAACTGACTTAGATCGATGTCTCTTAAAGTTGTTCCTGGTATAATTATTTTTTCACTCTTGTCCTTCCTGATACCTGTTATCTGAACCTTCAATGTATCTTCTATAAAGTCTCCGTTGATTTTGATTTGGGCTGATTTCCATGATGTGGCAGGACCAACGACTCTTGTTGTCAGAATGCCTTCAGATGCTTCGCCCTGAATAATCATTCTGTTATCAATAATATCCTGTATATTTTGACCAATGGATTCTGTGATAGGATAAAAGCCTTTCCTGAACATGAAAGTATACGGAACAGTTCCCTTAACTTCCATTTCTCTGATTTTTTGAGCCCCCAGGCTTTCAGCAACTGAAATAATATTTTTTCCGGTTTGGATTTCATCATCAATCCATTCTGCTACTTCAAGGTCATTACTTACGTCGTTGAGCACCGTAAATATACTCACATAGTGTCCGTCAGGTAGCTGATTCTCCAGGAACTCCATGAGTTTTTGCCTGTTTTCTCTGGTGTCTGTCAAAAAACCAAAACATCGTTGTGAGCCAGGGTCATTTGTCAGTATGCTGCCATAGGCACCACCCGTATTGATGATATGTGTTGCTCGTGCCGGATCATACACGGCAACTGCTATACCGCCCTTTGGCATAAAGTTCCACGGCCTTATAGATGAAGAAGGATTGGACAAATCAACTTTGTATCCTGTAGTTCCCTGTTTATAAATGCTGTTGGTGACATTGAGAATTCGTTCTCTTATCGGAAATCTGAAAATTCTTTCCTCGTCGATATACACAGCCCCGGGTTCATTATTGTCTGAAAACTGAAAATAATGGCTTTGGTTCCATCCGGATGCAATTCCAGTACGGAATAAAAAGGAAGATTCCTGCCATTGATAGCCGATTTCAGCGTTGATGCTGTCAGGACTTATTCTCCAGTAATAAACAATATTTTCCTCCCAGTTCACATCAGGCTTCCACCGGATGAGACCACGCGTTTTGGGTGTGGTGAATTGACGGAGTGCAGGACTACTAAAAGTGCGGCTCGTATCAATCTGAAAAATATAATTTCCTTTCTCAACAAATGCATTACTTGTGGATGCACTGAGAGCGAAATCTCTTTCACTGACTATCGCATACGGACATGGATCCACAGGGAAAGCAATATTATCAAGCACATAATAAATAAATCCTTTCCCGTTTGCCGTAATAAGTTCATTATTATCCCTTCCGGCAGGCTCAGGTTTTTCACTGAGGGTCTTTTCCTCGTCAATAATTCCGTAAATAACATTTTTTCCAATGGAAGACAAACCCTGACTATTGAATTTTACGGAGTAAGTTTTTGTGCCTGCAGGAGCTTCAGCTTTGTATTTTATCGTATCGGCTATACTTCCGTCAGGCAATTGATGATAAAAAGTGAGCGGAATACTGTCAGCGAGCCCTTCTCCCAGATTGACTATATCAAACTGAAAAACAATTTCCTTGGTGGAAGAACTGATTTCCGAAGGTATTGTCCTGGCGGTTGATGGATGAAAAACATAATCCGGACCTTCAGGGCTGTAAAGACTCAGGGCAGGGTCGCCATGAAGGGTTAGTTGCTGATAAAATGCATAAGTATTGAATTTGGAGTCCCTGAATTTTTGACATATTTGCCTGTTGATGGTTCCCATGCTTTTTCCGTAAGCTTCATTGCCCATAAGCTGGTATTGCTCGAGACCAAAAATGCCCAGCTGCCCTATAAATGCACTTCCCACGGATGCAAGAAATGCCACAGCCCCTCTGTCTTTGGCAAGAATAAAGGATTCACTCAGGCCTGTCGTAACCTGGTGTATATTTCCGGAATAACAGCCCAGCGAATTGACAATGAAATATCGGCCGGTATTCTCAAATTTGGAGGGATCCTCCAGATTGAAATCCCAGGTGCCTGGAGCGGAGTGACCAAAAAAGGTTATCATATTGACACCTGTATTGATCAGATTACTCATTTCTGCAACTGCGGCAGATTGCAGCGATTCGGTACTTGTTTTTGAAAATGTATATACTGCGGCACCTTTACGGCTGTTTTCGATTCTTGTTTTCATGGAGCCGAGTGCATTTTTAATGGAGGTTTGCTCCTGTATATTTCCTCCTCCGCTCAAATGCATGAAACGCTTCATCCATCCTTTATCTTCGATGCTTTGAGGCACATTTTTAGCTTGTTCATATGCTTTAACTTTTCGCAGATAATCATATACCTCTCCATTATTTTTCGCCGCAAGTCTGCCAATTGAAAAGGCCGGATCAGGAAAATTCTTTTCAGAAAAAAGCATGTTGTCTGACGCCGGAACACCAAAACTTGGTACAAAAAAATTCTTCCCTTCATGGGCCGAAACAGCAGATTCTGTTCTTAAATGACTGTAATCCAGTCCTTTGCCAATGATAAAAATATGTTCCAGCTGTGGTCTTTGCTTTTTTAAAAACTCGGTAAATAGTTTTATGGCCATAGGGTGGCGCTGAATACCATATCCAAAATAATTATATATATCCTGGATTTCCCAGATTTCAGGTTTAAAATTTCCACCCTCAGGGGATTGTCTGAACAAGGCATATTGTTCAGCGCTTTCCAGCAAGGCCGGATGGGTTATGATGGCATACGTCGTTTCTTTTTGAGGTAGATTTTCAGGAATAAAAGTAGTAGCTGCTGAAATTTTCCTCAATCCGTTTTCGATATCTGCGAGCACATAAGTCGATCCTTTTATATGTTGTGGAATAGCCAGCCTGGCAGAGCCATCCTGTTCCCGCAGCGCATTATATATGACAGCACTGTCTGTGTGATATAAAATTATGGATCCTAAGGAATTGCCAAAATTTTTAAATCGTAAAGAAATATTGCCTGTCGTACTTTCGGTTAGTTGAAAAGTTTTGGTATATGCATTGCCGGCATCAGTAATACGCGGATATTTCAAATTCATCCAGGAAACCCTGTGGTTGTCATTTTCCCTCAGATTTTTTAAATTGACGGTTATCTCGTTTTCTGTTGAAAGTGGAGGCAATGAATAGGCAACCTGTGTATTGGTCTTGGGTGCAGACAATACAGTATCCAGGCTAAGGTCTCGTTCCCTGACCTCGAGGCGGGAACTATTGACAGATGTTCCAAATCTGAATTCCAGCAACGGGTTGCCACCATCAGGATGATATTGCGAAACCGGTATTCTATGCGTGCTTTCACGCAGAGGCAGGCTTGCAAATCCTTCGTTAGGTTCAAAATTGGAATATTGTACATCGTTTTCTTCAATTTTGAAAAAATAGTCTTTGTATAATATTTGCTCCTCATGCAGGTAAAATGGTACCGATACATAATCAGGATCGTTGACATCGAGCGTGCGCACATTGATACGCAGCTTGGGCGGGGCAGGGTCAAATGTCAGGTAATAGGTATTTGTATCTGTGACAAAACTGTAACGGGTATGCAGCATGTCACTTTTCCAATCTTTAAAAAGGAGCGTATCCAAGTCCAGTACATGGCGTTTTCCATAAAAAAGAATGTAATCACTTTCAGAAAATAACTGGGAAGTGGTGGTGTGAATTGGTATCTGTCTGCCCATATGCCACATTTCGGCATGGACTCCCGTCATATCAGAAGGATTGAGCCCGAATCCTGCCATCTCTTGCTGGGTGATGCGGTACAGACCATCTTCTGCAACCGATAGCTTGAGATATATCTTGCCGGGTTTTAGCCATTCATGCGATAATGATTCTTGCCCATATACACATGATGCATTAATTATATGTGTAAGTATGAGTAATGCAATATTTAATACATTAAAATATATATTAATATTTATCAATGTTTTATTTTATCATCAAAAGTAATAAAAAATGAAACGCATTGCAATTAAACTACGCTGTGACTTTCCCAAACTACAAGCCTGCCTGCCTGCTGATTTCCAGCATCTTATCAATACATTTTCTGCCTTCAAGGATCACGCGCTCATCAAGTGTGATTTCGGGCAATTCATATTTCATGGCAACATATAGTTTTTCCATGGTATTCCTTTTCATATGAGGACAATCGTTGCAGGCACACGCATTGTCAGGAGGTGCCGGAATAAAGGTCTTTTGAGGTGAACTGAGCTGCATTTGATGAATTATACCAGACTCTGTAGCTACGATAAATGTTTGTGCCGGATTAGTTTTGGTGTATTTAAGCAGTTGTGTGGTTGACCCTATAAAATCAGCTTTTTCCAGAATATGGTCTTCGCATTCAGGATGCGCTATAAACCTGGCTTCCGGATGCCGGTGCATAAGTTTGATGATTTTTTCATCAGAAAAAATTTCATGAACCATACAGGCGCCATTCCATAAAATCAGATCTCTTCCCGTCTTCTTCTCGAGAAAGGCCCCCAGATTTTTATCCGGCGCAAAAATGATTCCTTTATCTTTTGGTATGGAATTGATAATAATTTCAGCATTGGAAGAGGTACAACAAATATCTGTAAGCGTTTTTAATTCAGCAGTACAATTGATATAGCTCACTACAACGTGATCGGGATATTTTTCCTTAAATTTTTTAAAAATATGGGGTGGGCAGCTATCCGCAAGAGAGCAACCTGCCTTTAAATCAGGTAAAATGACTTTTTTTTCAGGATTGAGCATTTTTGCGGTTTCTGCCATGAAATGTACTCCCGCAAATACAATTATATCTGCCTGCGTTTTTGCAGCCTCCTGTGCAAGCCCAAGACTGTCCCCGATGTAATCAGCAACATCCTGAATTTCTGATTCCTGATAATAATGTGCTAGAACTATCGCATTTTTTTCCTTCTTTAAAAGCTGAATTTCAGCTGCAAGATCCAGGGAAGCATCAGGTTCTATGTCCAGGTACCCCAGACGACTTAGCTGAAGGCTTTCTGCAGATTGTTTGCCCGTCATGACACTAGTATATTTATTTTTTCGCAATTAGTTCTACCATCACCGGGTAGTGGTCTGAAATTTTATAAGCAGGACTATTGTAGCTTATACAATCAAATTCATTACTATAAAAGATATAATCAATACGAAGCAATGGAATATTGCCCGCATAGGTTGTTCCTATTCCTCTGCCTCTGATTTTAAATGCATCTGTTCCGTTTTCAGACAATACCCTGTAGGTGTATGATTGCGCCGGATCATTCAAGTCACCGCCGAGTATGTAAGGGTGGGGGCATTGTTTGATGTGCGCAGCAATCATCTCAACCTGCTTCACCCTTTCCTTGTGGTATCTTCTAAACTTGGAAAACATGCCTTTAATGTCATACCAGTTCAGCTTTTCATTATTTTGAATATCCTGGGTTACTTTATCCGCATTCTTGCTGATCTGGTTGCTTTTTAAATGAAAACTATAAATCCTGATGGTATCTTTTTTGATTCGGATGTCTGCCCATACACATGAATTGGTTCTTGTTCCAAAATCAATGACACCTTTCTTGAGTATCCGGTGCTTTGACAGAATAACCGAACTCTTCTCTGAAACGTGGTTATAATGCTTTGGAAATTTTTTCTCCAGCAATTTTTCTCCATACTGTCGGACTTCCTGAAAACACAAGACGTCTATGGAGTCGAAATGCTCCATCGTTTTCAGAAATTTTTCCGAATTTTCTTTTTGTGTACCTTCTTTGATGACATCCAGAAAAGAGGCATTGCTGATATTATAGGTAGCTGCCCGTATAATATTGGCCCTGTTTTCTGAAGGCACCGGATTGTGAAAACCTACAAAACTTATAATGTAGTTAAAGCCTGCGAGTAAACAAAGTGCAGAAAGTACGGCATTGATTGGCTTTGCAAATAGCCAGAATACGATAAAAAATGCGTTTGCAGCAAGGAATAAAGGAAAAAAAAGTCCAAAGAAGGCAAAAATCCAGCTTAGCTTAGGATGAATATACGGTGCGGCATAGGATGCAAATGTCGCAAGCACCAATAAAACATTTATAATGTAAATAAATTTTCTCATGACAGGCTAAAGCTGATTATTCATTCCCTTTACTGGCTTTAAATAATGTATTTTTTTCTACATCATTCAGGCTGTCGTATCCCGAAATTTTTATTTTCTCCAGAATGCGGTCCACTTCCTCCTGTAGCTGTACCGTCCTCCCGGGTTTTGTTTTTCCACCACCGGCTTTTTGCAATCCTCCGGATTTATATTCCACTTTCAGTTGATTTTTCCTGATTGTTTTTTTCTTGCGGAAAAATCGTCTTTTAAGTTCTCCAAAAGAGGATAAATCGATACCGTCTTTAAGCAGATAAACAAACATAAAGCCATATAATATACCTCCAAGATGTGCGATATGGCCACCGGAATTGTGCTGTCCCATGGTGCCAATCAAATCAAAAAATATAATAAACAGTCCTATATACTTTATCCGCACAGGTCCAAAAAGGATCATATACACGCGA
>Ga0172372_10002260_pt1 | contig 29459 bp, 21 predicted proteins | sample LakKiv5m_2_FD_114544 | JGI IMG/M metagenome (GOLD analysis project Ga0172372, IMG submission 114544) | Freshwater microbial communities from Kabuno Bay, South-Kivu, Congo - kab_092012_9.5m | ecosystem: Environmental > Aquatic > Freshwater > Lake | place: Democratic Republic of the Congo...
ATTCTTACTTATTCTTCCCTATTCTTCCCTATTCTTCCCTATTCTTCCCTATTCTTCCCTATTCTTCCCTATTCTTCCCTATTCTTCCCTATTCTTCCCTATTCTTCCCTATTCTTACTTATTCTTACTTTCGCTTCTATTTTTAGATATTTCCTGACAAATTTAATGATTTATATTTCCGGCGTCTTATTTTTATAATTATTAGAAAACAATAATGAAAGAAAAAGGTTGCAAAAGAAAATAAACCTGTTATATTAGATTCGCAGATGCAGAGATTTACCAGTAAGTTTGTTTGTTCTCAAGAGGTTGTCAACAGTCCACGGACGTGACCTGCATGACGGGATCATTGCTGAGAGAACATATAACAAGCGGAACATAAACCAAAGCAAATGCAAGTAAATGCAAGCAGAATGCAAGTGGAATATTAACCGGAGCAAATGCAAGCATAGTACCAAGCTAAAGGGGCCTGGATAAGGGAGAGTAGCTTGGAAAAAGCCGATATTATTTAAAAAAACTTTTTTATTAAGATATCGGTAAGTTTTGTTCTTTGAAAATTATATGCTATTATTGTGAGTATAACCGAGAAAGCAAATAAGTAATGAATTGGTTTAGTTTTGCAGACGTCACCTGGAACGAATTAATTCATTGAAAAGTTTTTTAGCAGCGGTTTTTTGGAATGAAATAAAAACGGCTGATTCCTTATTGGCAAAATTCCTAATTTTTAATAATTTCCGGCGAATTAAAATCCTTCTTCTTACCTATTTATATAGGTTCTAAAGCAGTAATTACCGGCATAAATTCCTTTATAAAGCAGTAATTACCGGTATAAATCTACTATTCCTTACTATTCAAAGAGGTAATTATCTGTCTCAACTATACCATTTAAAGAGGGACAGCAACCTTAAAGACAGCAGCCTTAAGGAAAGTGACCTTAAGGAAAACAGCCTTAAGGACAGCAACAGAGTAAACAGCCTTAAGGACAGCAACCTTAAGGAAAGTAACCTTAAGAAGTTACTAATGTAATAGAAGTCACCGTCTATACTGTATTTAATAAAGAAAGGAGGACATATGAAATGAATAAGGATCTTAGAAGAGCGATCAGGGCGGCACAGCTATCCGCTGGAGTGTGGGTGGATAGGTTTGATGGGCCTGCTATCTACACACCATTTGTTCCTGCAGGAATTAAAACCCTGCAGAGAGCAAACCGGGCAGATTTAATTCCTGCATTGCAACGCCGTTGCAATACAGGGAGATACGATGTCCATTCACTCTCTGATGCAAAAGGAGAGTGACATCGGTAATAAACACCTTCTGTAGCAGAGACAGAGGACCGATACTGCTACGAAGAAAGGAACCAGAATTATTAATCGCTTTTGCGAAGCAGTAATTACCGGTTAGAGCAAAATACATATAGGAATCGGTACTCGGTGATTGTTTAATTCCTGAAAAGTTCCTGATAAATTTTAAGTAAATTGCTTTCCAGTTCTTTAAACTGATAACTTTCCAGTTCTTTAAACTGATAATAAGTGATATAATATATCAAATTGACTTATGGCATGATATTTGATAAAGCATAATATATGCCATAAACAATTTGACAAAAATGTCGGATTACCCGACAAAAACGTCGAGTAGTGTAATGTATTGATATATATAATGATCAAACGAAAAAGTAAGATGATCAATTAAAGAATCCGACATAAATGTCGAATTAATTGTCGTTGGTAAACTACTTTATCAAACCAGTTTAAAAAAAATACTTAATGAAATCAATAACTTATATATTAAAATGTAGTAATTATCAAATATGGCATAATGTATGCAATGGTATAGGTGATGGCAGGGAATTAACCCTGCAAAAAATGAAAGGAGAAAGGATATGAAAGCAAACGTGAAGACAATGACGGTAGCAGCGGCGACAGTGACGGCGACAGCGACGCCGTCGTTCTTGGTAGGAATTGAGGTCCCTGCCAAGGTGAAACACAATTCAAAAAGGGTGATGCCCACCGCTTATAGCGGTGAAAGCATCGACGTCAACGGGCTGAAGCGTCTGTTTGACGCAAACAATGGCAAGGCTGGGCGAACGCTGTCCGCTTTGCTTCGAACAGTTGCCTTGTCGGATGCTGAATTAATCGGCATCTGGATGGCCGTAACAGGCAAATCTCAACAACAAGCGGCTGGCGGGGTCGCTGGCTATCTCCGCGGATTTAAGGCGTTAGAGTACACGAAAGGGTTCACTTTAAAAAGTGATCCCATCATGAAGACTCATCGAATTGTGTTAGCATAAGCTAACACAATTCAATGACTGGGGAGGAGATAACCCTCCCCTTTTTTTTTCGATTGATTAGTTGTTTTAAGAATAATAGTCCCCCTCTGTAGTTTTTGCCAGTTATAATGTATATCATTATGATATATATTATATATTATATATTATTCCTCCTCCTCCTCCTCCTCCTCCTTCTTTTTCTTCTTCTTCTCAAACCAAACCATATCTTTTATTTCTTTTCATACCATTTCATTTTAATTATACAGAAAGGTTGACAAATGTATAAACAAAGATTTATTCTTATATAAGGTAAAAGGGAAGGAGGATATTTTCATGGCACTTACACGAAGAAGAACACATTCAGAATTACCAGAACAAAATGATATAGTAGTAAAACAGAATGCATCTACCAAGTTTGTAAGAAAAAAAGATAGAGGCATTTACACAGATTCTTCGGATGTTAATGGCTCAGATGTTCCTTGTGAAAAATCATTATCTATTGAAGACAAGCAAGATATACTTCATAGTAAGGATAGGATGTCATCTATTGAGAATAAAAGACGAGCGATTGGTATTAAACCATCTCAAAAGAAAGTTCTTGCAGATATTAAGTATTATGAGGTAGAGGATGCTATTTGGGCATCTGATGGACAGATAACTTCTGTTGCGAAGCATCTACGGATTTCAGTATTCCATGTGAAGGACATATTTAAACGATATAAGATGTTGAATCAGGAATTTATAGAATTTAGGGAGATGGTAACAGATGAAGTTGAGAATGCTTTGTTGAATCAGATTCGGAATGGTAATGTTACTGCAACAATATTTTATTTGAAGTGCCATGGAAAGGAACGAGGATTTATTGAACGAGCGGAAATTAGACAGAATAAACGTGGAATCCGGATGAAGATTAACAGAGCTTCTGAAGTGGTAAATCGTCGTGATGGGAAAAAATCTTCTGTTGAAAAGAAAGCTGAGAATATCTTGGCGTTTAGGAAAGCTGTTGAAGAGAGTCAAAGATAAGGAAAAATTATGTTATCATCGACTATTCTAACCGGTGGATTGTTTTGGATTGGAGTGATTACTTTTATAGTTGGAATAAAGCGATTACTTACCGGTGAGAAGATGTTTCAAACAAAAGAATATCAAAATCGGATGAAAAAAGAAAAACGTCTTGTAGAACGAAGAAAGAAGATGTCTGCAAAGCGGATATTGAGAACAAAAAATGAAAGCCTACTATAAAATGAAGGAATTATATGAGGAAGTTTGGACAATCAAAACAAGCTCAAGTTCAGGCACTTGCTTATTCTGATGACGAGGATGATCAGAGTGATCTCGCTGAGGATAAGGAGCTTGACATTGTTGCGACTGACATTTTCTTTCGGAACTTGGAATCGAAGAAGAGGATAATCGTTAACCGTGGTGGAGCTGGATCCTCAAAATCGTTCTCATTATGCCAACTTATCTTATATTGGTTGATTAATTTTGATCATTTAAAAATCTTTGTTTGTCGCAAGAGTCAACCAGCAGTACGCCAGTCTTGTTATTCAGTCTTGTCACAGCTTGCTTCTGATTATGGGATTAGAGAATCAATTATTGAAGAGAAGGTTCACATGAACTGGTACTTTGGTATGAATCTTCTGCACTTCGGGGGATTAGATGATCCTGAAAAAGTCAAGTCAGTCGAATACAATGTGATTTGGATGGAAGAGGCAACTGAGTTTACATTTGCTGATTTTAAACAATTGTTGTTGCGATTACGAGCACCACAACGTGGAGGTTTTCAAAACAGGTTGATTATGTCGTTCAACCCTGTTGATGAATTTCATTGGATTAAGAAGGATATTATTGATAGTAAGAATTATGATGTTGAGGAAATTCATTCAACATACTTAGATAATCCGTTTCTTGATACTGATGCACGACAGGATTTAAAGAATTTAGAGATGCAGGATCCTACATTCTATAATATCTATACGCTTGGGGAATGGGGAAGACTTGAAAATCTGATTTATAAGAATTGGGATATTGTTGATTGGATGCCAGATGTAACATCTTGTGACAGAGTAGGATATGGGATGGACTTTGGTTATAATGATCCTACAGTATTGTTGAATCTGAGAGTGAAAAAGAAAGATGTTTGGATTGAGGAATTGATATACCATACGAAGTTGACGACTTCGATGGTGATCCCTATAATGCAGGAGAAGATACCAGAACTGTGGCGTAATAAGTATTCGATCTTTGCGGATCCTTCTCGACCAGAAGAAATACAAGAAATAAAGCTTGCCGGATTTAAAGTTAAGGAAGCTGTGCGGTCTATTGTTCCTGGGATTGATTCGGTGAAGAAATATAATTTACATGTAATGAGTAATTCATTGAATGTGATTCGAGAACTGCGAGCTTATTCTTGGAAGAAGGATCGAAATGGGAATGTGATAGATGAACCTGTAGGTAAGTTTGACCACGCTCCAGATTCTTTACGATATTATTTACATACAATTTCGCGAGTACAGGGTGGATTGAAAATGAGATGGCTTTAAAAAATGGTTGACAAACTATTAGGAAGGGTATCTTTGTATTTCAAAGTATGTTTTTTTTTAACACATAGCACTTAGAGGGATGATGAAATTTAATTTGACCGATAAAATTATTGATATATTAGGTCTTAAACGAAAAGCAGCAATTGGTACCCTTCCTGCTGATCGATTGGTTTTCAAATCTCTTAGAGAAATAATGAATACACAAGGCAATGTTGTTTCACTTCCATACAAACAAAGTCTTTGGGTATATTCTGCGATTACCGCAATTAGCAATAACGTTTCTCGTGTCCCGTTTGTTATCAAGAAAGAGATTGGGGCTGGACTTTCAAAGAAAATTGAAAGTGGTCCTATCTATGAGTTGTTTATGAATCCAAATCCTCTTATGTCTCAACGTCAGCTTATTGAAGCGACAATGATTTTTTTAGGGATTTATGGTGAAGCATTTTGGATTCTTGAGGGTAGAACCAATGTTACAGAGTTACCAAAAGAGATTTGGACATTTTCACCAAGTTATTTTACTCCTGTAGTTAAAAATGGAAATCTTGTTGGATGGCTTTATAATAGTAGTGGGGATCCAAATAATGCAATACCTTTTGCTCCATGGGAGATTATTCAGTTTAAATATTATAATCCCTATGATAATATTCGAGGAATGTCACCACTTGATGCAGCAAAAGAACCTATGAATCAAGATTATTATGCTACTCGATTTAATTCTGCATTTTTTAAGAATGGGGCAAAAGTTGGTGGCTTTATTACTGTTGATGGAGAATTAACTGAAGAACAGTTTAATCGTATCTTAAAACAGTTTGAGGATAGACATGGTGGATATGATAAAGCACATAAGATTGCTTTGATTGAAGGTGGAGGAAAATATACCGAAGCTTCGATTTCTCAAAAAGATATGGATTATATTGAAGGTAAAAAATTAACTCGCCAAGAGATTCTTGCTGCGTTTCATGTTAATGAAGTTGTTCTTGGTATGTATGGTGATATAAAATCATATAGTGGGTTAAAAGCTGCTGATAAACAATTTTGGGAAGAATGTTTACTTCCGAAGACTCATTATATTGAAGATCATCTTTGGTCAAAGTTTTTTATGAATATTGGCCAAAGACGCGGGAAAGGTAAAATTTGGGGTGAATTTGATCTTGCTACCGTAGGTTCTTTACAGTCAAATTATGAAGAAAAAGTAGTTACTGCTGCAAAGATGGCTGCGATGGGATTTCCAATTAATGATATTAATAGAAGACTTGATTTAGGTATGCAAGATGTTTCTTGGGGAGATCAGTGGTGGGTTCCAGGTGGATATTTACCAGTAGGAATGATTCTTGATGGTACAGTTGTTCCGGGAAATGCAAATCCAGGAAATCCAAAACCTGCAAAAATGTTTTTGAAACAATCTCTTGGAGAACTTGAATGTTGTGATGACGACAATAATAATAATATTATTTCTGCAAATGAAGCTGATTTTAGAAGTAAAATAAAAAAGTTTGTGTTTGATGTTCGTAAAAAGACTTTAGGCTCTTTGTTTGATGAAGAGTTTGTACATCCTGACATTAAACGAGAATTTGCTAAATTGTCAAGTGATTTACAACAGGCTTATTTTCATGTGATTTCAAATTCGTTTACAAAAGATTGTGAGAGTGTTGATAGTAAGCAAAAAATTAATAATACAAATATTGCAGTGGTTTCTTATATATCTGAACGTATTGAATTGATTACCGAGAAATTTGCTGATCTTCTTGAATCGTTATTCATGACACTTGAAGAACTTGAATTGAATAAAGATGAAGGGGCTGAGAAAGTACGAGTGGTATTTAATTTGCTTACTCAGAAATCAATGGAAATTGCTAAATATGAAGTTAATCAAGGACAAGCATTTGGTCACAGATTGTTTTTGCAAAGATCATTTGGTAGTGCTCTTGAATATGTTAAATCCAAGGATAATTAAAAGGAGGTTTTTATGGAACTCACTCGACGAGTTATTAAATCTGAAGTAAGAAGCATTAACGAGGATAATTTTTCGGTAGATGTCATAATGTCTGATGAAACAATTGACAGGTATCATGAAATTATACTTGCAAGTGCTTGGGTAAATGGATTGAAGAATTATAAAGCCCATCCTGTTTTACTTTCTTCTCATAGTTATCATGGATTGATGAATCAGATTGGTGAAGCTTCAAAGATTGGTGTTGTTGATGGCTCTCTTGTGACGACATTTAAGTATTATGTGAATGAGCAGGTAAAGAATCCTGAGGCTGATTGGGGATGGGTTCTTGCAAGTAAGGGTGTTGCTGCTTATAGTGTTGGGTTTATGCGAAAGAAAGGATTTTTTGTTGATGAAAATGAAAAATGTCCTGAAGAAATAGAACCTTCTCAATATAAAAAATGGATAAAAGCAGGAGTGCAGTATGTTTATACTGAAGTTGAGCTTCTTGAATGTTCTCATGTTCTCGTTCCAGCAAACCCTGTTGCTTTGCAGAATAGTATTGATCAAGGTGAAGTGGTTCGTTCTCTTGAGGAAAAAGCGTTTCCTATGTTAGTTGATCTTGAAACTGCATTAAAATCGTTACATAAGGATCAATTGTCTGATGAAGTTAAGAAAATTGATGTATCAATTATTGATGGGGAGGAATTTACAATGAAAGAAGCTGATTTTGAAAAAATGGTTGAAACGGTACAGCAGAAACTTTCTGAATCTCTCAACGAAAAAATAGCTTCATGTATGGAGATAATGGTTACTACATTTAAAAATGCTATAGATGAAGTTCTTGCTGTTGTCAAAGAAACTTCCACTCAGGCTGTTGAAGATGCGAAAGAAGTGGAGATAAAGGAAACTGTCGGTGATGAAAAAGCAGATGAATTTTTGGAAGAAGAATCTATTGACAAAGTGAAAGCAATGTTTGATAGTATTACCAGTGATATAAAAAAGACTTTCAATGTTCAGTCATAGGACAATGAACAAATTGATGGTTTAAAAATATAAAGGATATATTTAATTTAACATTAAAATTTATAAAGGAGGAATTACATATGTTGGATCAGATTAAACAGGCTCTTGAGGAACAGAAATCGTTGCTTCTGCTTCAGTTTGATACGAAGATGAAAGAAGCAATGGAAACCAATTCGGAACTTGCAACTCGTGTTGCAGAACTTGAGAAACAGGCTACTCCTCGGAAAGTTCATCTTGCTGGTCTTGAAGATGAAAAGGAACAGTTTTCGTTTTTCAAAGCGATTTGGGCTATTAAAACTCATAATTGGGATAATGCTGGTTTTGAAAAGGAAATTTTTGAACAGACTCGGAAGAGGGCAATGTCAATGGGCACAGGCTCTGCTGGTGGATATATTGTACCTACAATTTACATTGCTGAGATAATTGATCTGTTGAAAGCTGAAGCAATTGTTGCTTCTCTTGGTGCAACGTTTCTTCCTAATCTTCAGGGTTCACCTGTTCAGATTCCTCGTCAGAGTGGGGGGTCCACTGGGTATTGGGTTGGTGAGAATACAGCAATTACAGCTTCGGATTTGACACTTGAACAGCTTTCTTTGACACCGAAGAAAGTAGGTGCATTGGTTAAATTGAGTAATACACTTGTAAAAATGAGTAATCCGTCTGCTGAAGCTCTTGTCCGGAGAGACATCGCTGCTACAATCGCTTTACAGATTGATTTGAAAGCTTTGCGTGGTAGTGGTTCTGCAAGTCAGCCAACCGGAATTGCTTCTACGGGGAGCATCAATACCGTTGCTATTGGTGATAATGGTGGTGCTTTGACGTGGGATCATTTGCTTGATATGGAATATACTCTTGCAAGTGAAAATGCTCTGAAAGGAAGTCTTGGTTATGCAATGCATCCTTCACTTCGTCGGAAGCTTTTGAAAACCAGGATTGCTCAGTACAGTGGAGATACTGCTGGTGAGTATATGGTTGCTCCGGTGATGTCTGAAGCTGCATTTAAGACTTGGCTGTCTTACCCCTATCGTCAGACGACTCAGATTCCCGTCAATTTGACGAAAGGTACTGGCACAAAGCTGACAGAGGTTTATTTTGGTAACTGGGCTGAACTCATTATCGGTCAGTGGGGTGGAATGGAAATTGCACTCTCTACCGAAACGAGCGATGCGTTTGAGAAAGATCAGACTTGGGTTCGTGTTCTGCAGGAAGTTGACATGGCAGTTCGACATCCGAAGTCCTTCTGTCTCATCAATGATGCAGAATCTGGACTGTAATCCTTTAACAGAGGGGGAGAAATCCCCCTCATAAGGAATCTTATGAAAGGAGGATAGCAGAATGGATTTTGTAAGTGGAAATATTAAATCAGTCACGGCGTTTACTCCAAGAGCAATTTCTGGAGAAGTTGCTGAATCAGGGAACACCATTGATCGTAAAGGATATAATAGTGCAGTTTTCACACTTGTTGTTGGAGATTATACAAGTGATCCTTCAGCGATTGATGTTGCTTGTGCACTTCAAACAAAGTCTGGAGAAACAGATAGTTGGCAAGATGCTCTTGATGTTGATGGTAGTGTTATTACAACAAGAATATCTGGTGAAGTCTCTAATGTACGTTTGGCACAAAGTGAGATAAATGTTGATCTTCGTTCTTTGCAGCGGTATGTTAAACTTACTGTTGCTGCTGATTTTACAGGGGGAACAAGTCCCACATTGTTCTTTGCTTCTACAGCTTCACTTGGTGAACCTTCGATTTCACCGGCAGTTTAAAGATGAAGTGGGGCTTTGGCCCCACTGATTACTTAAAAAGGAGAGAATATGAAAGTAAAAGTAAGAACTGGATATGCTCATGTAACGGGGGGATTTGCTCATAAGGAAGGTGAAATCATTGAGATTCCCGATGATGAGTATCAGCAGTTGACTCAGAAATTTGAAGTTGTGAAAGAAGTAATTGTTAAACCTGTTGTTGAAGTCCCCTTTGAACCTGTCATCGAGGTAGCAGAAGAAGTGATTGTGGAAGAGAAAGCAATTGATGAAGACGATGTGATAAATAGAGCAATTCTTGATTCTAAGAAAGGTGTATCTGTTATTAAGGCGAGACGGGTGAAAAAGGTTATTGAAGAACCTGCTCCGAGAAGACGCATAAAGGAGTAAGTGATGAAGCTTGTATCTTTGGCAGATGTGAAAACATTTCTTGAGATTACAGCGACGAGCTTTGATGCTTTGCTGACTATGATAATCCAGAATGCGTCGGCGTCTGTTGAAACTTATTTAAATCGTAATCTTGAAAAAATTGAAAGAGTTGCCTATTATAATGCAGGAAAACGATATATTTATCTTCCTGCATATCCTATTGATTCAACTACTCAATTGATTGTTGAATTTTGTGATTCTATTCAGACAAAAGATGTTGATTTCTTTGTAAGAAATGATGTTGGTCTTATAGAGTTTCCAGAATTTTCAGTACCGTTGTATATGAATCCGAATGAACTTGAAATAACATGGACTGGTGGATATGCTGAAATCGGTGCTACTGATGATAAATATCTCGATGTTCCTTTAAATATTCGTGATGCAACGATGATACAAGTTGCATATACTTTTAGACGGAGAAAAGATATAGGTGTTGCTTCTGTATCGTTACCTGATGGTTCAATCAGCAAGAACCCAATTGATAATAGATTGCTTCCAGAAGTACGATCTTCATTATCTGCGTTTAGACGGGTTGTAGGAGAAGTTTAATGTCTGATTTAATTACTATAGTTACACGACGAAAAGATTTTATTAATCGTAAAGTAAGTATGGGAACTATGGCTCCTCGGCAAATTCCTGTTATGCTTATTGAAGCATTTAAACAAGGACTTCGACCATTTCTTATGTCTGTGAAAGCAAGACTTCCTCATGGACGTACAGGAAAATTGGTAAATAATACAGAATTAGAGATTGAACGAACAAAAGCAGGTGTAAGTGCTAAATTGACAATAGGTAGGGATGTTCCATATGCTCATGTTCATGCAAAATTTGGAATGTCTCCTACAATTATTTTGCCTAAAAATAAAAAACATCTTGCAATTCCTTTAACCGCTCGTGCTCGTAATTTACAGAGTCAAGTTGGTTCATTATTGCAATATTCTCAATTGAAGGGTGGATGGGAAAGAAAAGGAAATAAGAGTCATATACTTTATTGGACTTCAAACAGTAATCAAAAAGGGATTCCTTACTTTGCTCTTGCTCACCAAGTAAAAGTGAAACCATCCGTTGATTTATATGTTGTGAAAGAAGAAATGAAAATTGCAGCAAATGAAATAATTAATAGGGTATTTAATGGATTTGATTTTGGTTTTGTTAGAATGATAGGGAAAGCTAAATGAGTAATACAACTCGGCAAAATATTTTAAATCAATTAAAGACTACACTTGAAAAAGTGACAGCTTTACAGCAAGTGGAAATTAATCGTACAATACCAATTGATCTTGATACGACACCTTTTCCTTGTGCTTTTATTTATTCAGTGCGAGAAACAAAATTAAGTGATGATCGTTCGGTTATTGGATATGAAAATTGGGAATGGTTATTAAATATTGAAGTGTGGCTTGATTCGAGAAATGATCAAGAAATATTACTTGGTGAAATACATCATGAGCTTGCCAGTGATAATCAGATAGGCGGTTATGCTGTTACTTCTGATAGAATTGGTTCCATTATGTATGTAGTGGAACCTGATCGTAGTATTAGTGCGATGATTCTTGAATATAGTGTGATTTACCGACATAAAAACAGGACTCCGTGACATAATGATGGTTAGGTGCTTTTAGGATCAGATTTAATAACGAAAAAGGAGGTAATGAATATGCAACAGCAAGGGTCAAGTACAAAAATTATAGTTGATTTTGAGAGCACTTATGGAGTGACTCCAACTTCCGCAGCGGCGTTTGTGCTTCCTATTATCAGTGAAAGCATAAAACAAACGAGAAATTCTGTTTCTTCCAAGACATTAAGAAGTGATAGAAATCCATATCAACCTGGTCGAGGAAATACTGAGGTAAGTGGTGATATATCATTTGAATTGTCACCAACATATGGTAAATTGATGAAGGCTTCTTTTGGAAAAGTAGAATCTTCAGGAGTAAGTGCTCCATATACTCATACATTTAAAATTGATGATTCTTTACCAAGTTTTACTTATGAGAAACAATATAGTGATCTTGCTTTAGCAAAATATTTTCAGTATTCAGGGTGTAAAATAAATTCACTAAAACTTTCTGCAAAGACTGAAGGTCTTATTGATTGTTCTGTAAGTGTAATGGGTCGTAAAGAAGTTGTCAGTGGTGAATCATTTGATAGTGATGCAATTGATCTTGGTCATACTCCATTTGATGCAATGGATGCTACGATTAGAGAAAATAATGATGAACTTGCCATTGTTACTGAAATCGATTTCTCACTTGAGAATGGTCTTGACGGGGGAAACTATGTTATTGATCGTACTGGTATGAGACGTTCAATGCCTGCAGGGACTGTAAAAGTAAGCGGAACTCTTCGAGCTGTATTTGAGGATTTGGTTCTTTATGACAAAGCAATTAACAATACGGAGACTTCATTGAGTATGGAGTTTAAAAAAGGAACAGGAGATGGAAGTTCTATTGGTAATGAAAAATTGACGTTTTATGTACCAGAACTTACATTTTCACCAAGCGCCCCTGTTGTGAGTGGACCTGCAGGTCTCGTTGTTGAACTTCCTTTCGAGGGTTTTTATAGTGGTGATATAAATGCATCTGCAATGTATGCTGTGTTGCTTTCACCATATAGTGGATCACAGCTTGGGATTGCTTAACAATTAAAAGGAAAGTAGATATGGAAAAAAAATCATATATAATAGGAGATAAAGTTTATACACAAAGTAAAATGGTATGGGGGCAAGTTAGACAGATTATTAAAATTACTGATAATCTAACCTTACCTTCAGATTTTACTCCAAAAGATATTATTAAGCTTCTTGAGGATAAGATTCCAATACTTGCTGCAATTATTCTTGTTCCAGAGGGTTTTACTGTAAAGAATAAACCTATGGATGAAATGATTACTGCATTTGAATGGGATCTTGAACTTGATCAGATTATGGAGATTATAGATGATTTTTTTTCTTTCAACCCGATTCCTTTGTGGCTGAAGAAACTAAGCACCAAGATGGGTGTCGGGGAGAGTCAGACAAATATAAAGAGATTTTTGGAGAAGGAGACTGGATTGACAGAAACATCGCTCTCTTATCCGGAGGAGACATCACTAAACGAGACATAATTACTTGGGAATTTACTCCAAGTGAATGCTCGCAGTATATACATTTACGATTCAGAGAATTAATTTTTAGGGAATCGATTATAGCTTTTCTCTCTGGAAAGGGGGATGACAAGAAAACACTCGGTAAGCTTGATGAAAATGATATGTATTGTCAAGCTTGCCGAGCGAAGTCAAAAAATAAACAAGATTGTTCAATCTGCACCAAAGACCTTAAGGTGCTTGAGCCAAAAAAGAAATAGAGGTAACAATGGCCGGAATAAAAACAGATTTATTACTTGAAGCTCAAGCAAAAGGTTTTTCTGATGTTACAGATCAGTTGACCAAAATGGTCGATGCGATCAATAAAATATCCAATAAAAAATTTTCAAATACAGGAGCAAAAGCTTTTACTACTGAAGTACGAGCTTTAGGTAGTGCTATTGAAAAGCTTGGTACTGATCAAGTTCGAGCCATCAATAAAATGGGAGTTGAACTTGATAAAGCTCTTGGTTCAATGAAAAAGTTGAACGATGAAGCAAGAAAAAGTAAGTATTCCAATCAGCTTGAAATGGGTTGGGGTTTTGGTTCCGTGTTTCGTGACATGGAAAAGATGTTTCAACTTCAAGCTCGTTGGTACCTTTCTCGTGCTGTTTTATTCTCTACATTGGAAATTCCAATTGTTGCAATTAAAAGCATTGGTAGTTATGTGCTTGAGCTTGATAAAGCTCGTGCTGAATTAATGAGATGGGGAGCTACTTCTGGACGTGTAACTGCGGAAATGGGCAAAGATGCTGATAATCTTGTTTTACAAATTCGTAAAGCAACAATGCAGTATCCTGTTATGTTTAAGGAATTAAAAGATTCCGTTGAATCATTTGTAGGTGCAGGTATTGATTCAAAGGTTGTAGCAAAGATGGTTCCAACAATTGCTCAGATGCAAACAGCATTTAAAGAGATTGATTTTAAGCAATTTTCGATTGCTTTGTCAGGAGCTTTAAATGTTTTTGGTGGGAATAGTCTTGATCAAGCAAAAACATTTGCAAATATTGTAGATAAGATTATGAAGGCTCAGGCTGTAGGTATTATTCGACCTGAGCAGTTTACAGTAGTTTTACAATATCTTTCTCAAATAGGTAAATTGTCGGGATTTACTCTTGATCAACTTCTTGCAATGTCTGTTGCTGTTACAGATACAGGTATTAAAGCTCAATCTGCCTCAAGAATGATGCGGTCATTTATTATTGGTTTAACATCCGAAAACACAATTTCACAGTTTGCAAAAATAGGCATAGATATAGATAGAACCATCCCTATTGCTCAACAATTTGAAAAAATATTATCACAACTTTCTGAAAAGATGGGAAAAGGGGCACCTCCAGCTGCTTGGACTTCTTTTTTAAGTGGAGTATTTGGTAAGGAACCTATTAATAATATTATTACAATGGTTCAAAATCTTGATAAATATAATAAGCTTCAAAAAGATATTGAAGGTTCAAAGGGGGGAATGGTTGCTGCTTCCCAAACAATGGAAGCTCCGATTAGTGCTCAATGGCAAATGTTTCTTAATACATTACAAAATGTCGGAAAAGAACTTTCAGGGAGTACAGGGTCTGCATTATCAACATTAGTAATTTGGGCAAGAGATATTGCTAATGGAATGTTAGTTGCGGCTGATTCAACTGGAAAATTTTCTGATCAATTAATAAAATTAGGTCCAGCAGGTGAAACAGCTGCATTTATTATACAACATTTGAGAGATTCTATTCGTTGGTTAATTGAAGGTCTTGTTGTTTTTTCTTTTACTCCGTTTATTAATAAATTAAAAACTTTATCAATTACTTTTACAACTATTGAAGCATTAATAGTAAGAGTAGGAGCTAATATAGGAGTTGCACTTACTCGTTTGTTTTCTAATCCTCTTATTGTTCTTGTAATAGGTATTGAAGCTATTACACAGGCTTTTAATTTTTTGAATGGGGAAATGGATAAAATTGAAAAACGAGATTCTATATTTTATTCTTCATTAAAAACAGCAACTATGCCTGATTTAGAGAAAAATATTTCTACTTATTCAACTCAACTTAAAACTTTAATTGATTTGGATAATAAAAGAAAAGAATTTTTTGATAACGGAGCAGTGAGTATAAGAGGTATAAAAGGAAAACAATTTTTTGCATCATTAAGTGAAGATGAAAAGAAATTATTATTACAAGACGGGTCCGAATCTATTAAAAGTAAGCAAGATGCTCTTCGTTGGAAAATAGCAGCAACTCGTACAGAAATTCTTTCACGAGAAAGAGAAATTGCTTTAAATAAAAAAACAACTGATTTTGATAAAAATAAAGATAAAGAGAAAATACTGCCTCCTCAATATGAGAAATGGGAAGATTCTCGTATTATTGCTGCTGCAAAACAGAGTTATAAAAATCAACTTGATAATGATAAATTGTATAGGGAAGGATTACTTGATAATCTTGATACTCAGTATAAACAAGCTAAAATTTCTGATGAAGAATATGATCTTGGTAAAAGGAAAATAGTGCAAGATCGATTTAATTATGAATTATTACTAATTAATCTTGAACGTGAACAGATGAAAAATTTGTATTCTGATGCTCGTGTTCATGTTATGAAAACAAAGGAACAGAATGTAGGAGATAATAAAAATAAAATTAATGCTTTGAATGAAGAAGAAAATGTAACAATGGAAATGTTAAAGAAAAGGAGTCAAGAATTAGACCTTGCTAAACAAAAAGATACTAATAATATTGATATTAATTTATTTAATAAACGTAAATCACAAACAATTGAATTTGCTGAGTTTGAACGTAAGATTAATAATCAAGTAGCTGATGATTTATTTGCTGCAAAGAAAGCACAAGTTGATGAAGCAATAAGACTTGCCAAAGATGAATATGATCATTATAATATTAATGCTTCTAAATATATTTCTTTGGTTTTAAATAATATTGAAAAAGAAAAACAAGCTGAAATTGAAAAGAATAAAAGTATTGCAAATGAAGCTCATAAAATTTTAACTGTAAAAATGCAGTTTGCAAATTCGAATGAAAAGGAAAAATTACTTAAAGAAGATTCTCTTATTGAAAAGAAACAGAATGCTGATGATATAAAAGCAAATGAAGAAGCTCTTAAAAAAATATCTGATTTTAAAATTAAGACTAAAGATGATATGCGTATTGAGTATGAGAAAAATGGTATATTTGGAGTTAGTAAAAAATCGCTTGGAAGTATTGTTGGACAGATGACTTCCACAGGTGAGCAAATTAAACAGCTTTGGACAGATGTTGCGCAATCAATGTCTCAATCTTTTCAAGATTTTTTTATAGATGCTCTTGATGGTAAAATGAAATCTGTGACTGATTATTTTAAAGGATTTTTTCGATCTATATATTCATCAATTGCCGCTATTGCGAGTCAGCGAATTGCTGGAAGTATTATTAATTCATTTGGATTTACAAATGCTTCGGTTAAACATGCTGGCGGTATTGTAGGAAATGCAGGAAGAATGTCGTTGATTCCATCTGCTACTTTTATAGGTGCACCAAGACTTCATAATGGATTGGCAGGAGATGAATTTCCTGCAATTCTTCAGAAGGGTGAAACTGTAATTCCAAAAGGTGGAACATCACAAAAGATTAAAATTGAGTTAATTAATCAAAGTAATCAAAAAATGCAAACAACAAAATCATCAACAAGATTTAATGGACAAGAGCAAGTTGTATCTTTATGGATTGATGCATTGAGAGATAATAAATTTGGTTTAAGAGATGTTTTAGGGGGTTAAAATGGCTACATGGCCTGCCATATCAGAACCTGATTATGGATTAAGTGAAGAATTATATTTTCCAATTGTTCGTACTGAATTTGATAGTAATTATATTCATGTGAGAAAACGTACAACACGAGCACGACGACGATGGGATTTATCATGGAATAATCTTACTGATAATGATTATGATTTACTTGAAACTTTTTTTCTTGCAAATCAAGGTGTTGCTTTTACATGGACACATCCTCTCTCTCTTATTAATTATACGGTTGTATTTTCAGGAAATTCATTAAAATCATCTATACCTGTATTTGGGTATAGAAATGTTGCTGTAGCTATTGAGGAAATATGAGTTTATCATTAAATAGTTTAGCAATTGAAGAGAAAAATAAACTTTCTACCGATAGTGTTTTTCTTGTTGCTTTGAAAATAGACATTCCAGGATTGGCTGACCCTGTTCGAGTTATAAATAATTCTGAAAATTTTATTTGGAAAGGTGAAACTTGGATCGCTTTTCCATTTACTATTGATGAATTATCTGATCAAGCAGGAAAAGAAATACCAACGGTAACAATATCTTTGAGTAATGTTAATCGTGTAATGGAAATATATTTGGAGCAATACGACACTTATATTAAAACCAATGGATTTAGTCCTATTACTGTAGAAATTTCTGTTATTAATACGGCAGTAATTGCAGTAAATGGAAACGCTGATGCAGAGGTTACTCATTATTTTCAGTTACGACAACCAAAAACAAATAGTAAAACAGCGACATTTATTTTAAGTGCAGATAATCCTTTTATGAGAAGATTTCCACAGAATAGAATTTTAAAGAATCATTGCAGATTTATTTTTAAAGATGTACGTTGTCAATATAGTGGTGTAGAAACTTCTTGTAGTAAAACATTAACGAGATGTAGGGAATTGAATAATTCCTTACATTTTGGTGGAGCACCGGGAGTAGGAAGACGTGGACTTGAAATTGATTCAACTATTTAAAGCTCCGTTTGTTAGGGGAGGTAGAAATATAGAAACAGGTCTTGACTGTCAAGGTTTGTTTATCGAATTGATGAGGTATTATGGTCATGAAGTTAAAGAATCGTTTGTGGCTGAATATGCTACACAAGAAGTTGCACAGGTTGTTGAAAAAGAAATCGGTAGTGGAAAATGGTTAAAGTTGAATGAACCTGAGATAGGATGTGCAGTTGGAATGGCATTAGATTCTATGTTTCCATTTCTTGTTCAACATTTAGGGATATATATTGGTGAAGGTAAGTTTATTCATATACTTGAAAAGCGCGGAGTTGTTACAAATAAAATTACTGATAGATTTTTTTCTGGTAAAATTAGGGGATATTATAGATGGATAGGTTGATTGTAACAAATATTTATAATCCATTTGATCCTTATAAATCACGAGATATTCGTAATATTGAGTATGGTTTAACTGTTCAAGATTGTATTGATTTATTTCCATCAAATATAGGGTATGAGTGTGTTGTTTCATTAAATGGGATAATACTTGCTCCATTTGCTTATCCAATATTAAAACCGAAAGGTAGTCTTGTTATTTGTGCGGTTCCTCAAGGAGGAGGAGGAGGGAAAGATGTATTAAGAGTAGTAGCAATGCTTGCAGTTGTCGTTGCTGCTGTAACAATAGGTCCGGAGATAGCTTCTTTATTTTGGGGAACTGAAGTAGGTTCAACTATAGGAGCATCCATTGGTACTGCCTATGGAATGTCTGGTTTTGAAGCAGCTTCAACAGCACTTACCGCTGTTTCAACAATGGCGATGGTGGCTGTTGGTAGTGCCATTGTCAATGCTGTACTTCCTCCACCTGGCATTGATATGGGAGGAGTAGGAACAGCATTAGCGAATTCATCCACTTATGGTTGGGAAGTTTCAGGTAATAAGAATTCTGAAAATATAACTTGGCCTATATTATATGGTACACATCGTATAGTTCCTCCTATAATAGGTAAATATATTGATATTATTGATGATAAACAATATCTGCATTTATTGATGGCTATCGCAGATCATGAAATAACAAGTATTGATGAAACAAGTATTAGAATTAATGGAAATAAAGTTTATAAAGAGCATGATGGAGTTACTTGGGAGATAAGAAAAGGTACTGTAGATCAACAACCGATAGATGGTTTTGATGATGCTCATGCATTAATTTCAATTAATCAAGCAATTCCATGTTCTGATCCTTGGGATGCTACAATGGCATATGAAATAGATGACATTGTTGCTTCGGAATTTAATGCTCAATATTATAAACAATATAAAGCTATTGCAACACAAATTGGTGGTATTCCTAATGTAAATAAAAAACCAAAGGATAACCCTACATATTGGGAAGCACTTACTGAAAATGAATGGTTAACTGTTGATGTTGATGGGGATACTGAAGGTTTGGTTATTGCTTTAGGATTACCTAAAGGTCTTTATTATGCAAATGATGCAGGGACACTTGTTGAGACAAATGTAAACCTTGATATTGAATGTAAAAAAGTTGGTTCTTCTGAATGGACAGTTATAAAATCTGTTATTTTTGAAGAGTTACCTGATACTTTACTCAGATGGCAAGCAGGATTTTATAATGGTGATGGGTCTTTTACATGGAGTGAAGATGGACCTCTTGTTTCCGAATACCCTGATGCTCATACCGAAGGTGAATTACAATCAGGATGGTCAGAATATAATCCTGAGACAGATCGTTATGAGTATTATCCTTCAAATTCACGTTGGTATAAACGACAAACTTATAATTATCCTTCTTGGAATAGTACAAATACATTTAAAATAAATGATAAAATATTTTATCAAGTTACAGGTGTTGTTTATAGAAGTATTAAAGATTATAATACAAATCACACACCTACTGATATAATCTGGTGGGAAGCTGTAACGCCGTCAATAAAAGCCAATGGTAATGTTGCTACTACTCCTTATGAATACTTTAAAATATCAGGATGTAAAAATTCTCCATTACGTCGTGTTACACAAAGACAAACTGTTGAATTTGGTTCATATCAGGTACGTGTTAGATATAACGGTGGGGTTGTTCCCAATAAATCAGTAAGATACGGTAATGATTGTTATCTTGAGTATGTAGAAACTACTTTATTTGACAGTTTCAACTATGCTGGTTCTTCTTTGTTTTCATTAAGAGCACTTGCTTCTGATGTAATGTCAGGTGGTGTACCTACTATAGATTTTGAAGCAACTCGAAGTGTTGTGTCTGTATGGAATGGTAGTGCTTATGTAGATAAAGACCCCAGTAATCCTGCGTGGGCTGCTTATGACATACTACACAATTCATTTTATGGTGGTGGTGTAGTTAAAGAACGAATTGATTATGATGCTTTTGATGCTTGGGCTACTTATTGTACGAGTAAAGGTTTTACTTGTAATATTTATTTTGATTCTACTTTAAATTTACGAAAGTCACTTGATATAATAGGAGCACTTGGAAGAGCTGCTATTGTTCAAGTAGGTAGTGAATTTACTGTCTTTATTGATAAAGAAGAATCTACACCAGCACAATCATTTATTTTTAATGTAGCTAATATATCAGCAGATTCGTTATCTCTTGAATACATGGATATGACGAATAGAGCAAATGCTATTGATGTTACCTTTTATGATAAAACTGATTTTTATCAAGCAAAGACATTGGAACTTCATGCTGTAGATTATGATTCCACTACAGAAGAAACAAAGAAAACTTCATTGACATTGATTGGATGTGTTAATCGTGCTGAAGCTTTAATGCATGGTTATTATGCATTAAATGGTAATAGATACCTTACATTAACTGCTTCTTGGCAAGCTGATATTGATGCCATTGGTTGCATGCCTTGGGATATTGTTGAACTTCAACATGATGCTACTTTATGGGGAGAAGGTGGTAGAGTTGTTTCTTCTACAAGTACAGCAGTTACCATTGATAAAGAGGTTACTCTTGAAGTTGGAGTTACTTATACATTTAGATTTCAAGATTCCAGCACAGATGATATTTATGAATATACGCTTGATTCTGTTAGTATAGAAACAGTTACCAACGTACTGGAAATAAATGGATCATTTTCAGTACAACCTTCGCAATATGATACCTATACACTTACAGCTACAGGTTCCGAAACTAAACTGGTACGGTTAATTAAGATTGGCAGACGTGATGATTTAACACGCAATCTTGTTGCTGTTGAATATAATCCTTCTATTTATGATGATTCTGGTAATCTTGAAGCTCCTGAATTTGTTCCTTCAGTAGTATATACAACCAATCTTAAAGCTGAAGAAGTACAATCATGGAGAGGTAGTAATGAAACACGTCTTCAATTAAGTTGGGGAGGGTTTGCCACTTCTTGGAATATTTTTTATAAAGAACCTTCTTCTCCTTATTGGGTGTTGCTCGGAACTTCTAATATACCTTTTTATGAAGTGCCAAGACTTGATTATGGCAATACTTATTCATTCTGTGTAACTCATACAAAGAATCCAGGTGATGGTGTAACTGTCTCAATTACATTAACGGGAATAGTTGCTGTTCCACAAGACATACCTGCTGGTTTTTCTGCTTCATTGACAGGACAGTTTATTACATTATCATGGGGCACTTCTTCTGATAGGACCGTTACTGGATATAATATTTATCTTGATGATGTTTTACTTGTTGAAAATGTTTCAGGTAATAAATATATTTATCGTGGTAATCTTACAGCAGGAACATATAATTTTGTATTACGATCAGTTTCAATTGGTGGTATTAGTGAGCCTACCAATTCAACATCAATTACAATAACAGGACCAACTATTCCTACAGTAACAGCTTCAGCGGTCAATGAGATTGCAACGGTTACTTGGAATAATTGTAAGCAAACATTACCTATTGATTATTATACAGTTAATGGAAGTAGAGTAGGAAATACTACCCGATTTACTGAGAGAGTTAATTGGGTAGGTTCAAGAACTTATACTGTTATTGCTTATGATATTGCGGGTAATGCTTCTTCTTCCGGGAGTGCTTCAATCGGTATTGCTACATTAACAACACCAACAGGAATCACTACAAGTGGTATTACTTATGCAATCAAGTTAGCACTTAGTTACACGACATTTACAGGATTTTCTGTTGTAGAGATATGGGCCGCTGAAAATAATGATCGTACAGATTCTACTTTCCAGAAAGTTGGCGAAACTGCTGCGTTATTGTGGACTCACTCTGGCCTTAACCTTGTTGACAGAAGATTCTATTGGATTCGTACTAAAGATGTTTATGGTAATTTAGGTAGTTGGTATCCTACATTGGCAACAGCAGGTGTGCAAGGTGACACGTCTGACAGCCCCAATGATTATTTAACGATACTACAAGGGCAAATTTCTGAAGATGAGTTGACTTCTTCTTTGAATAGTAGAGTTAATTGGGTTGATACAGAAGAGTTTGTTCTTGATCCAGATATAATTGAACAAAATATAATGTCAGGATTGAATGGTGCATTCATGGGGTTATCTGATGTGCAAGCTGTTCATCTTGGTTATATTAATGATTTATTTGCAACTACTGGATTACAAGGAACAAATATTAGTTCTCTACAATCTGAAGTGGCAGGATTAACCACTACAGATTGGAATGATACCATTCGTTTTGCTATAGGACGTTATGTCCGATATGATGGTCAAGTTTGGGTTAGTTTACATGATGGAGACGGAATTTATGATCCAAATATAGATAAAGAGCCAGGAGTTGCTACTGATTATTGGGACGTTGCGGAAGCATTGGCGAATCTTGTCGCTGAAATTGATCAACGTGTTGATACCTTGGAAGGAGAGATTGTTACCAAGGTTTCTTCAACAGAATTCAATCTGCTTGACAACAGGGTTATTGCTGCTGAAAGTACGATAGATCAACATTCCGATGAAATAGCATTGAAAGTTGCTCAAACTGAATTTGATACCTTTACAGAAGAGTTTTTACCTGCTTTTGCTACAGATCATGTATGGGAGATAAATGACTTCGTAAGGTACAATGAACTGACTTATAAATGTATTAAGACTTCAGGATTACCGTTTCCATTACCTTCTAATGCAGAGTACTGGACGCAAGAAGATTTTTATGCTTCATTTAGAACAGCTCTGAATGATATTGTAATTAACGATGCAGGTATAGACTTAACAAGTTCTGTTTTAATAGGTCCAGTTACATTATTAGAAGATATTGTTGAAGACGGCGTTACAGTTAAAGAATTATCCGATCTTGCGAATATTGATTGCCGTATATCCAATGCACAAGTTGATGTAGACGGATTGAATGCCACGGTTTTGCTTCAGGCAAGTGTAATTGACAGTATGGCTACACGGGTAGGTGCTGCTGAAATTGCGATTGACGGAGCAAATGCGGCTATTTCTTTAAGGGCAACCAGTTCTGATATAGATTCCATAGTAGCTCCAACATATAGTTCAACTTCGTATTACTCTTTGAATCATCAAGTTCGATATACCGTTAATGGGGTGAAAAATTTATATCGTTGTGCTGTAGCAGGGCCTATTATTAACATTGCTCCTGATAATTTGTCATATCCGACATATTGGTCATTACAAGACGGGCTTGGTGTGAGAGTTAGGTCTGCTGAAGTCAATCTCGATGCAGTCAATTTACAGTATACAGTTAAACTGAGTGATTCGTACACGAACAGAGTTGCGGGCTTCGGTTTAATGCTTGGAGATACTGAATCGGAGTTTGTAATTCTCAGTGATAAGTTCAAAGTAGTGACTCCAACCAACAGCATTGAACCGAAAGAAGTGTTTACCGTAGGCACAATTGATGGTGTTTCTACTGTAGGTATTGCAGGTGATTTAATTATTGATGGAACGGTACTTGCAGCGAAGATTGCTGCTGATCAGATAACAGGTGATCATATATCAGCGTCATCCCGTATTGTAGCTGGCACGGATAATAATGTTGGTGTACTTGATGGTTCTGATACAACTTGGAGAATATATGCAGGGCATAATACACCAGCGTCTGCTCCGTTCAGGGTAGATCAAGCAGGTAATTTGTATGCTACTTCTGCAACAGTCAACGGGGCACTTGTCACAAGTATGGGTTCGTCTTTAGGTGGAAATTATTTGGTAGAAGGAACTGTTACTTATGATAAAATATCAATAAATAATCTTTCTGCTTTATCTGCCAATATGGGTAGCTTAACCGCAGGAAGTATTGTTATTGGCACTACCAATAAATTGTGGCTGAATGATAGTACAGATGGGTCATTAAATATTGGTGGCAGTACAAAAGCTTCTGCGCCATTCAGAGTTACGGCAGCAGGTGATTTGACCGCAACATCTGCTGCTATTACAGGAATTGTTACTGCAAATACAGGATACATCGGTGGAACGGATGGATGGACAATAGCTTCTAAGACATTGACTGGTGCTTCTGATAGCAAGATAGCAGGGGGTTTGGTACAATCTGTTCCTTATACCACGTCTGCTGGAATGCAGATTGATCTTACTAATAAGACTATTACGATGGGGGGCAGTTCTGACCCATCGCTATACATTTCCGCTGATGCTGCAACAGTTTTGATCGGGAAAGCAACTACCGAGAATCTTTACATTACTGCAACGGGTGTTCAATTACGGAATAATGGTATTGTTTACACAGATTTGACTGATGCTGTATTGACATTAGGCCTTACGACAGCTGAACATACGATCATTGATGATGATGGCATCTGTATGTACGATGCAGGTACCAAGTATGCGCAATTTGCGTCTACAATAAATATTGGTTATACTGGTGGTTCGCATGTTAGTGTTGATTCCACTTCAGTAAATTTAAAATATCAAAGTACTGCATATCTTGGATTATCTGTTGTTGATTCGGTAGCAGCAATAAATGTTGGGGCTACTTCAGATAAACATATTGCAATTACTTCGTCGGGAGTTGCTCTTAAAGATAGTTCTACTCAATATGGTGTTTTTGCAGCTACAACGATTATTGGTGAAGTTGCAAATAGTAAAAGTAGAATTGAAGTTTCGAATAGTGGCATTGCTGGCATTGCACGGGACAGTGAAGGAAGCGATGTTACAAGATTTTCAATAAGTAGTGATGGAAGTGGTTATCTTGCATCGAGCGATATAGCTTGGTCTGCTTTGGGAGTTCTCACTGTAGGGGGCTGGCAAATAGGCTCCGATTATATCATGGATACAGCGGGAACTACAGGATTGTCTACGACGATTACAGGTGGAGATGACATTCGCTTTTGGGCAGGGCATACAATACCTTCTTCCGCTCCTTTTTCAGTAACAGAATCAGGAGCTTTAACAGCTTCCTTGGCAACGATAACGGGAGATATTGTTGCCAATACAGGTAAAATAGGTGGAGCTGATGGATGGGTTATTGCTGAAAAAACAATTACCGGTGCCTCTGACAGTAAACTTATAAGTGGAATAATTGAATCAAGTGATTGGGGTACTGATGCTGGTGCTCAGATTCATTTGGTAAACAAAACGATGAAATTTGGGGGTTCTTCTGCTCCGAATTTTTCAGTTACTGCAAATGGTACATTATCAGCGACAGGTGCGACAATATCAGGAACACTTACCGCAGGGCCTGATTCACTTATAGGTGGTTATACAATAAGTGAAACTGATATTTATGCTGGAGTTGGTGAAACAAGAATAAATTTTAGTACTGTTACTGGCATTCATCTTGGTGCAACGGATTTTGCAGATGCTCATTTCAAAGTTTCTCTTTTAGGTGTTGTTACTGCTACTTCTGGTGTTATCGGGGGTTGGAAACTTGATACCAATGTTTTGAGGAGTGCGGATGTTGGTGTTCCTCGACTTGAACTTGACCAAGCAAATAGTAGAATGTCTGTAATTGCTGCAAACAATGAAAGTAAAGTTGTAATGGGTTATCTGTATTCATTGCCTAAGCATGATGGCTCAGGCAATTGGGATGTGAATGATTATGGTTTTTGGGCTGCTACGGGTGATAATTTAGTTATTGACGGTGATACAACATACGAATCGGGTGATTGGATTGTTGAAAACGACGCAAGTGTAAAAATTAATAATGCTGCTAATAATACGATTATTTTGCTTGGAACTGATGCTGGCAAAAAGGGTTTATTTTTGTATGATCCTACTATAGGAGTGTCTCTTGCCAGATTTACTTCTACTGATATATTTGTTGGTGTTTCCGATAGGTATTTACAATATACCACTGCTGGTGGATTAGAAATAAAAGGGATTCTTAAAGCTGATACAGGGTATATTGGTGGTACCGAGGGTTGGATGATTACTGCAAATAAATTTACTGATGCGTCTGGATTAACTGGTTTTTCTTCCGAGGCTACACTTGCTGATGATATAAGAATATGGGCGGGTAATTCCATACCATCATTGGCTCCTTTTTCTGTGTCAGAATCAGGTGCTATAATTGCAACTTCTGCTACTATTGTTGGTGATATTTCAGCTAATACAGGTTATATTGGAGGAACAAGCAATGGTTGGGAAATAGCTACTGGAAAAATCACTGCTGTTGGTTCTGGTTTAATTGAAACAAGTGCTGTAGCAAATACGGGCATCAAGATAAACTCGACTGCTATTGCTGGATATAATGGTTCTGCTCAAACAGTAAACATAGCAACTGATGGCAGTGGTTGGTTTGGATTAACAGGAACACGCGCAATAGAATGGACTACAGCAGGGGATGTTACGATTGCCGATTGGACTATCAATGCTTCTACTATTGTTGGGGGTAATGTTACTTTAGGTATTTCAGGTTCTTCCGGGTATATCAAAGTAGGGACTATACTTGATGCAACAACAGTTGCTACTACGAATGCAGGATTTTATGCAGATAATGATGGTAATATACTTATAAAAGGAAATGTATCAGGAAGCAATTATATCAAGGCAACAAGTAGTGGTAATGTTGACATTAATGTCACTGATTTTAATCTCGCCGCTACGAATTTATCATTGGTATCCGGTGCTGCAAATGTGGCGAATTTAACTGTTGGGACAGGCTCTGATGCTGCGGGGTTGAATGCTACAAATGCAAGTACGGATATTGCTATTTGGGCGGGTTCTTCACACGAAGATAGAGCAACTGCACCTTTTAAAGTAACCGCAGCAGGCTATGTGACTTCTACTTTGGGGAGTATCGCGGGATGGTCAATTGATGCAACAAAGATATACCAAGATTATACCCATTTATCATCTACTGGATACATATCTTTCGGGAACACTCCTCCTGCAAGTTACGGAGATAATGTTGGTGCTTGGCTTGGCTATAGTTCAGGGGCAAAGATGTCCTTGTATGCAGACGCCAACAATTATTTACAATGGGATGGCTCTAAACTTTTAGTAAAAGCTGCTAATTTTTCGGTTGATAGTGAGGGCAAACTTTCCACATCCAGCGCAAGTATATCAGGGAATATTGCAAGTGAAGGGCTGACTCTTGATGCTACTGGTTTTGTTAAAGGTGGGCAAACAGCTTATGCTACAGGTACAGGTTTCTTTCTGGGGTATTCTGAATTAGCTTATAAGTTTAGTGTCGGGGATGATACTAAATATCTTAGATGGGATGGCAGCGCACTTACTGTTGGCGGTGATGTAATCACAACAAGTAATATACAAACCAATGCTATTACGAAAATAAGTACATCGTTTACGGAAGCATCGATAGATTGTCTTGAAACGGTGGCAACAAGAGTGCAGTCTTGTACTATAGAGACAACGGGAAAACCAGTATTGATTCAAGGTACGGTGGAGTTGCGTAATCATATAGCCGGTATAGGTTTTGGGGTTGCCGGTACAGTAGCAATATATATAGAAGATGAAGATATATCTGGAACTCCTTTAGCTATTTCGGGATTCATACAGAGCGAGAACTCAGGTGGTTATGACTATACGACTATAACGGTTCCTATTTTTGCTCTGGACGATGCATATCGCCTACCAGATACTTATACGTATCGCATGGTGGTAACGTGTATGAATTGGTATGAGAACACCAAGATCGTTGCAGAATATCGTAATATGATTGCGATGGAGGTAAAGAGGTGAGATACATTGTACATAACGCCGAGGGCATTATTTTTAGGACCGGTACGTGCGGAGAATCTGAATTTCTTAGACAGGCAGGGTTTGGAGAGTTTGTTATAGAGGGTTCCGCAAGGGATTCAGTACATAGTGTGGTAGATGGTCAGGTGGTAGAAAAACCCAAAGAGAAGAGAACGGCAGATATACATCCGTTAGAGTGTAATAACGAACAAAGGATGGAAGAGCGTCTGATACGACAACGTATGAGTCAGATATTACGAAAGCAGGCCATTAAAGAGTTACGTGAAGAAGGTTTACTCAAGTAGTTTTGGCATTAGTTGTAATTGGAGAGTCAAATGGGCCTCTGGAGTGGTTCTGGATATTAAGTTGGCTTATATATTGTGACGATGAAAACAAGATAGACCAAATCAAAGAAAAGTACAAGAAACCAGTGAAGTAATAAAGAATTGACATTTAAAAATTGAAGTGTATGATGAAATCAAGGAGGAATAATTATGAGTTTTCCAATAACGCTTACTCTACGCGCAGTGAAAGGGGGGCCCATAAATGCTACGGAATTTGATGCTAATTTCACAAATCTTGCCCTTGCTATTGAGTCACTGACTTCAGATGGTCATGATCATGATGGCACTAATTCAAGAAAGATAAGTTATAGTGCTTTGAACACTATGACATCAGCTCAATTGGCGGGATTGGTTACGGATGAAACAGGCAGTGGGCTTGCAGTATTTGCTACCTCTCCGACATTAACTACACCAAATATTGGTGTTGCCACAGCTACTTCAGTAAATGGTTTGACATTAACGTCACTCGCCACAGGTTTGTCAATAGCTGGCGGGACGACTTCAAAGACCCTGACGATCAATAATAGCATCAACATCTCCGGCACTGACAACGAGACATTGACTTTAACAAAAGGCTTAACAGTCACCACCAACGCTGGCACATTAGCTTTCTCCGCCGCTTCAAAGACCCTGACTATTTCAGATACCACAACTGTTCCGATTGCAAGCCAGATACTGACATTCACTGGACCTTCGGCAGCCAGGACAATAACTTTCCCCGACGCCTCAATTTCAGTAGCCCGCACAGACGCAGGGCAGACGTTTACGGGGGTAAATCAATTCAATGGCACTACTGGATACACCGATTCAATCACGTTTTTTAATTTGGATGGAAGTGTAACTTATGGTCATATTGGCCAATTTGCAGATAGGACATATATTTATAATAATGCGAGATATAGAGGAGGTTCATGGGCTCAAGATAATGCTACCAAGCCGTCTTGGGGTATTATGTTTGGCTCAACAGATGACGTATTGTATGTGCAACGGTCTGCCGCTGGTTCCGTCAGCTTTTCAAATCTCTTATCTCTTGACTCCACCGGCAACGCCACCTTCTCCGGTACAGTAAACACAACCGGCTTACAGATCAACTCTAACCTCATGACCTTCCCGGCAGCAGCAGCCACAATAGCAAGAACAGATGCTGCACAGACATTCACAGGGGATCAGACCTTCTCCGGCTCTGTCA
>Ga0172372_10002262_pt1 | contig 29416 bp, 19 predicted proteins | sample LakKiv5m_2_FD_114544 | JGI IMG/M metagenome (GOLD analysis project Ga0172372, IMG submission 114544) | Freshwater microbial communities from Kabuno Bay, South-Kivu, Congo - kab_092012_9.5m | ecosystem: Environmental > Aquatic > Freshwater > Lake | place: Democratic Republic of the Congo...
CCGGCTTCGCGGCCGGCTTCGCTGCCGGCTTGGGCGGGGTCTTGCTCACTGACTTCGCGGCCGGCGTCGCCCGCATCGCGGCTGGAACCTTGGCTGGAACCTTGGCTGGAACCTTGGCTGCCGACTTGGCTGGAACCTTGGCTGGAACCTTGGCGGCCGACTTGGCTGGAACCTTGGCGGCCGACTTGGCTGGCACGTCGACCTTCTTGGCCGGCGACGCCGCCTTCTTCGCGGGAACCGCGGGAGCGGGCTTGGACACGGAAGCCGCATCGACGGGCTTCGGGGCCGCGGCCTTGGCGGCCGCCTTGGCCGCCTTCATCATTCCCTTCGACAACGCCTCGTCCAGGAACACCTCGGCCTCTTCGGCGCTCACCTTGAGCGCCGGTGCGATCTCGGAGATCAGATTGGTGCGCGCCCGGTCGTACATGGAACGCTCGGCCGCCGACAACGAGGCATCACGATTACGGGCCGCAAGGTTCCTCACCACTTCGGCCACCTGATACACGTCGCCGCTCTTCAACTTCTCCTGGTGGTTCTTGAATCGTCGACTCCAGTTGCTCGGCACTCTGGGATCGGCCTTCGAGAGCACCGCCACCAGGTCGTTCAACTCGTCGGGTGACACCGGCGGCCGCACGCCCACGTCCATGGCCTTGGCGGTCGGAACCTTGAGAGTCATTTCGCCGATCACGGTGCGCAGTTCGAGATACTCGATCGCCTTGCCGGTGAGCAACGGATCTTCCTTGCGGATCGACACCACCTTGCACGCACCATGTTGGGGGTAGATGACGGTTTCGCCCTTTTTGAATTTCACTCTGACCTCTGTGTCCGGCTGTGTGGGTGGGTGTGTGGGTGGGTGTTCGGGGGTATCGGTGTGACGGGGTGTGAAGGTGTCGAATCGACGGATCGGGACCGCACCGATGGATCGGACGGTGCTCGGTGGACGAACCTCCCGAAGAACGCTCCTAGTCTACGCTCGGGTGCGGCCAAGTCCGAACCAGTGTGACGCTCCGGATTGGGCGCCCTCGGCACGAATCGAACGTGCGCGCTACGGATTAGAAGGCCGTTGCTCTATCCAACTGAGCTACGAGGGCAGACGACCGCAGGATACTGACCGGCTGGTTCAGAGCGCCGACAACCGACGCCGCAATAGATCGAGCGCCGAGATCACCGACATCTGCCTCATCTGATCGCGCTGACCCGGCATGCGCAGGTGCACCGCCTCGGCGGAACGTCCCGGGACGGACACACCCACCCAGAGGGTGCCCACCGGTTGACCATCCTGCTCGTCGGGTCCGGCGACTCCGGTGAGTGCCACGCCGACATCGGCACCGACGACCCGTCGAACGCCCTCGGCCATCTCGACGGCCGCCGACTCCGACACCACCGGACCACGCGTCACACCCAAGAGATCGAACTTCACGTCGCTCGCGTACGACACCACCGACCCCCGCAACACACGGCTCGCGCCCGGAACAGCCGTGAGTCGACCCGACACCAATCCCCCGGTCACCGACTCGGCGACGCCGAGCGTCCAACCACGCGCGGCCAACATCGACAGAACCACGCTCTCCATCGTGTCGTCGTCGACGCCGAACACCACCTCACCCACCCGTTCGCGCACCGCGGCTTGCCAGTGCTCGATGAGGGCCGAGGCCTCGGCAACCGTGCCGGCCTTGGCCGTGAGTCGGATCTTCAGGCCCTCCCAGCCACTGGCGAGGAACGCGAGCGTCGGGTTTCCGGCCGCCTCGAGTTCGGCGATGACCGGATCGAGTCGCTCGTTGAGCCCGCTCTCGCTCTCGCCCCACGTGCGCAGCACCCGGCTCACGATCACCTTGTCGTCGCCACCACGTCGACGGAGATCGGGCAGCACCGCTCGCTCGAGCATGTCGTGCATCTCGTGCGGCACGCCGGGAACCGCGTAGATCACCTTGTCACCCACCGGACAGATCAGACCGGGGGCGGTTCCCCGGGTCTGCGGAATCACAGTGGCGCCGACCGGCACCATCGCCTGCCGCAGGTTGTTGTCGGGCATGCGCCGGCCACGGGAGGTGAAGATCTCCCGGATCACGTCGGCCACCACGTCGTCGGGCACCATTTCAACTCCCATCACGGAGGCGATCGCGTCGCGGGTCAGATCGTCGTGGGTGGGTCCGAGACCGCCGCACACCACCACCGCATCGGCGTCGTCGAGCGCGCGTCGCAACACCGACACCACGCGATCGAGGTTGTCGCCGACCTTGTACTGAATCAGCGAATCGATGCCGTTGGCGGCGAGACGCTCGCCGATCCACGACGAGTTGGTGTCGACGATCTGACCGAGCAGCAACTCGGTGCCGACGGCCACCACCGAACATCTCATGGAGCGGCCGCCTCCGGACGACGCGCGCGCCACATGTACTGCACGCCGCTGACGGTGGTGAGCGCCACCGCGATCCAGAGAAGACCGAGCCACAGCCAACGCACGTCGACGGCGGTGAGCGGAGCCAGGGCGAATCCGACGCTCAACTGCTGGGTGAGGGTCTTCCACTTGGCCAGTCGACTCGCCGGAACACTGACGCCACGTGACCCGACCACCACGCGGTACATGCTGATCGCCACCTCGCGGGTGGCGATCAACAACACCGGCAGGAACCAATACACATCGCGACCGACGAGGGTGAACATGGCCCCGAGCACCAGCACTTTGTCGGCCAACGGATCGAGGAATGCTCCCGCGCGCGTGGATCCGTGGCGACGGGCGAGGTGACCGTCGACCCCGTCGGACACGCACAGCACGACCCACAGGGTGAACGCCACCCATGATCCGGCGCGACCCTCGGGGATCACGACGAACATGAGGGGCGACACGAGTATCCGCCCGACGGTCACGGCGTTGGCCCACGTGGCGACGGCGTTGGGATCGACCGGCACGGTCAGGACTTCCCCGCCGGTGCGGCCGTCAGGTCCGGGCCGAGTGCCCCGGTCACGACGACACGATGGAACGCGCCCACCGCCAGATCGACGGGCACTTCCACGATGCCGTCGATCTCGGGAGCCTCGCGATGACTGCGGGCTTCGCCGGGTTCGTCGACCATGACGTCGATCTCGCGACCGATCAGAAGATCGCGCTTCTCGGCGGTGATCCGATCCTGCATCTCGCTCAACTCGGCCAGTCGCTCGCGAACCAACGACTCGTCCACGCGCCCGTCGAGTCCGACGGCGTGGGTGCCCTCCTCCGGCGAGTAGGCGAAGAAGCCGCACCAGTCGAGCCGGGCCTCCTCGACGAAGTCGACCAGTTGCTCGTGATCGGCCGCGGTCTCCCCCGGATACCCGACGATGAAGTTGCTGCGGAACACCGCATCGGGTTCGCGATCCCGGATGTCGGCGATACGACGCAGAAAGCGATCCCCGTCGCCCCATCGTCGCATGCGTCGCAGGAGCGACTTGCTGACGTGCTGCAGCGAGAGGTCGAAGTACGGAACACCGGAATCGAGGATGGCGTCGATCAGGTCGTCCGAGAGATCGCTCGGATACAGGTAGAGAAGTCGGACGCGATCGACTTTGGCCGCCACCCGACGCACGAGCGGCACGATGCTGCCGGCACCGAGCTCGTCCGGGCGATCCTTGCCGTAACTGGCGAGGTCCTGGGCCACGAGCACGATCTCGCGCGCACCGACCTCGGACACCTCGCGCAGGATCGAATCGACGTCGCGGCTGCGTTGCGGACCCCGGAAAGTGGGGATCGCACAGAAACCACAGTTGCGGTCGCAGCCCTCGGCGATCTTCACGTAGGCCCACGGCGACGACGAACGCGGGCGGGGCAGGTTGAGCAGGTCGAGTTCGGGCACCAGATTCGACGAGACCGGAATCGTCTTGCGGGAAGGTTGCAGCGGCACTCCGAAACCGGCCACCAGATCAACCTCGGGTAGGGCCTCGGCCAGTTCGGTTCCGTAGCGCTCGGCCATGCATCCGGTCACCACCAGGCGCGAGTCGGTACGGCGACGCTCGTCGAGGCCGAGGATGACGTCGATCGACTCGCGACGCGCTTCTTCGATGAACGCGCAGGTGTTCACCACCACCAGATCGGCCGAATCGGCCGAATCGGCGGGCGACAAACCGTCGGCGAGCAGGGTGCCCACCAACTTGTCGGAGTCGACTTGATTCTTCGGGCAACCGAGCGTCTCCACCCAGAAGCGTTGCCCGGCGGAACTCACGGGGCGAGCCTACCGTTGGCCGTCGTGCGCCTCCGGTGAGTCAGGCGCGGTGAGCGAGCGCGAGGCCCGGCCACGGCCAGTCCATGCGCACCAGTCGACCGGTGCCCGACAACGTGATCCACGCCGTCGACGATCCGTCGGCGGCGAAACAGATGTTGGTGGTCAGGAGATCACCGGTCGCCACGTGGCTCTTCACCTCACCGGTCGGCGAGATGACGGTGACGCCACCGTTCACGAGCGTCGCCACGCACACGTTTCCGGCACCATCGACGGCGAGCGAGTCGAACAACTGCAGACCGGGCAAACCGCACAGCACCACCGACGTGTCTCCAGGCATGGTGGGCTCGAGTTGGCCCGGCCCGACGATACGTCGCTTGAACACGCGTCCGGTGTGGGTTTCGGCCCAGTAGACCGTCGACCCGTCGGGCGACAAGCCGATGCCGTTCGGGCCCTCGGCCGGGAACGCGGCCTCCACGATGGACGACCCGTCGGCGCGCGCGTAGTAGATGCCGGTGAGATCGCTGGTGCGGGCCTCGTTGTCGCGGATGCCGTGGTCGGTGAACCAGAAACCGCCGGTGCCGTCGAACACGAGATCGTTGGGCGCGCGCAACGGCCGGCCGTCGCAGTGCGTGTAGAGGTCGTCGACCTTGCCGGTGTTCAGGTCGACGCGCTGGATTCGGCCGCCGATGTACTTCGACCGATCGAACGGACCCGGGAAGCACATCCCGCCGAGATCGACTTCCGTGAAGCACCCACCGTTGTTGCACAGGTAGAGCGCGCCGTCGGGTCCGATGGCGGCACCGTTGGGACCCCCGGCGATCTCGGCGACGGTCTCCTTGCGACCGTCGGGATGCACGCGCGTGATGCGCGGTCCGAACATCTCGACCAGGATCACCGAACCGTCGTTCATGGCGATCGGTCCCTCGGGGAACTTCAGTCCCGACGCGACCTCCACCAGACCCGGATGCACTGAACTCTCGCTGCTCATGCGGTCATCATGGCACGACCGGAAGGGAGCGGTCGACGTTGCCGATCGGCTCGGAGTACGTCAGCCCAGTGCTTCGAGTTCGTCGACGGTCATGAGCACCTCGCGGGCCTTGCTGCCGGTGCTCGGACCCACCACTCCCCGTTGCTCGAGGAGATCCATGATCCGGCCGGCCCGGGCGAACCCGACCTTCAGTTTGCGCTGCAACATCGACGTCGAGCCGAGCCCCGATCGCACCACCAGTTCCATCGCCTGACGCAGCAGAGCGTCATCGTCGGCGTCCTCTCCGAGACCCTCGGTGATCGACGCTCCGCCACCCTCCGAGCCGGCCTCGCCGTCGACGCCCTTCATGTACTCGACCTCGGGAGCCTGCGCGCGCCAATGCGCGACGACCTTGCGCACTTCTTCCTCGGTGACCCAGGAGCCCTGGATACGTTGCGCCACCGACGAGTTGCCCGGCAGCAGCAACATGTCGCCCTTGCCCACCAACTTCTCGGCGCCGATCTGGTCGAGGATCACGCGACTGTCCATCTGGCTCGACACCGCGAACGCCATGCGCGCGGGGATGTTGGCCTTGATCACACCGGTGATCACGTTCACCGACGGTCGCTGGGTGGCCACGATCAGGTGGATGCCGACCGCACGGGCCTTCTGCGCGATACGAGTGATGCTCTCCTCGACGTCGCGAGCGGCGACCATCATCAGGTCATTGAGCTCGTCGACGATGACGACGATGTACTTCATGCGCTCGAACTCGCGCTCCGAACCGGCCTCGACCTTCAGTTCGCCCCGATCGAAGGCCGCGTTGTATCCGGTGATGTCGCGATACCCGACCTCGTACAGCAGGTCGTAACGACGCTCCATCTCGCGCACCGCCCAACCGAGGGCGTTGGCCGCCTTCTTCGGGTTGTTGACCGGCTGTACGAGCAGGTGCGGCAATCGGTTGTACTGACCCATCTCGACCTGCTTCGGGTCGATGAGGATCAACTTCACGAGATCGGGGGTGGTGCGCATCAGCAGCGACGTGATGATGCAGTTGAGTCCGCTCGACTTGCCGGCTCCGGTGGCTCCGGCGATCAAGAGGTGCGGCGTGGTCGCCAGGTTCAGGAACACCGAACGACCCGAGATGTCCTTGCCGACCGCCACGTCGAGCGGATGCGACGCCGCCTTGGCCTCGGCCGAGGTGAGCAGATCGCCGAGTGCCACCAACTGGCGCGACTGGTTGGGGACCTCGATTCCGATGGCCGACCGGCCCGGAATGGGCGCGAGGATGCGGACGTCGGTGGCCGCCAACGAGTACGCGATGTCCTTTTGCAGGCTGGTCACGCGCGCCACCTTCACGCCGGCGCCCAGTTCGAGTTCGTAACGAGTCACGGTGGGGCCGACCGTTCGTCCCACCAACTTCACCTCGACCCCGTGCGACGACAGCGACTCCTCGAGGATCCGCCCGCGGCGGTCGATCTCGGCCTCGTCGATCGCTTGCGCTCCCGTGCGGACGAGCAGATTCATCGGGGGCAGATCCCAATCGCCCCGCGGCATGCTGACCTTCACCGGCAACTCGCCCTGAACCGCGGGCTTGGCGGACGACGCATCCGGCGTCGGCCAGGGCTTGCGAACGCGGCGCGGCGCCTCGGGCTCGCCATCGCCCGGATCGATGTCGCCCGAACGGCCGTCGCCGGACGTGGTGGACGAGTCGGGGTCGACGTTCGGCTCGGGAGACGGATCGGGAGACGGATCGATCGGGGCGAAGTCGGGGGTGGCCGGACCGGGATCGGCCACGCGTTCGGAGTCGGAGGGCAGCGAACCGAGCGACTCGGTGGCCGAACGAACTCCGCGTCCCACTCCACCGGCGAGCGTGCGCGTGCCGCTGGCCACCGCATCGAGCATTCCGCGCAACGTGAGTTGCGTGATCAGCAAGGTGGAACCGAGACCGAGGGCGACCAGCACCACCACGGCCGCGATCGAGCCGATCAGGGTGTCGAGTGTCTGGCCGAGGGCCGCTCCGAACCAGCCTCCCGCTCCGCCGAGTGCGTCGACACCCGTGTAGGCATCGGGACCCCGCACAACGTGCAGGATGCCGAGCACGGCCAACCCCACACCGCCCCAACCGAGCGACAACTTGGCCCGGCTCGGCGCCTGGTCGCCCGACAGAAGCGCGACGGCCACCGCCCCGGCCACCGGTGGCAACAGGTACCGACCGAGTCCGAGCAGGCTGGCGAACACCGCGTCGGCTCCCCGGCCCACCGGACCGGCCAACTTCACGTACACCGCCAGGGCGATGACGACTCCGACCACTCCTACCGCGATGGCCGCCAGTTCGTTCTCGCGGCCCGACAATGCGTCGCGCACTTCACCCGACCGATTGCCCGATCGCTTGCCCGATCCCTTCGCGGTCGACGAGCCGGATTTCGATGCCCGATTGGTTCCCTCGGGTGGGGTTTCGACACTGGTGCCCCGCGACGAACGCCCGGCCGGGGCGTTCTTTCCCTGGCCGGAGCGACCGGCCGCGCGCTTGGGTTGAGCCGGCATCCCCGTCAAGGTACCAACCGAGCGCACAGGTGTTCGGGCATTCGTGTCGATACCGGCCGATCACGCCGGCCGATCACGCCGGCCCGTCACCAGTGACGTCAGGCTTCCATCACCACGGGCACGATCATCGGTCGACGCTTGGTGCGTTCGTTCACGAAACGCCCGGCCGCCCGCCGCACATCGAGTTCGAGACCTTCGGGGTCGCGCACTCCCGATGCGAGGGCCTTCTCCACGGCCGTCGCCACCACGTCGCAGGCCTCGTCCAGCAGGTCCTCGGCCTCGGGCGCGTACACCCATCCACGCGTGATGATCTCGGGACCGGTGAGCACCTTGCCGCTCTCGATGTCGACGGTCACCACCACCACCACGACTCCCTCCTCGGCCAGCACGCGACGATCGCGCAACACTCCTTGGCCCACGTCGCCCACGATGCCGTCCACGTAGAGGTACCCGGCCGGAACGCGACCGGCCAGGGCCAGACCGGTGTCCGACAACTCCACCACGTCACCGTCCTCGCACAACAGAACGTTGGCGCGCGGCACGCCCATCGTCGTGGCCAGGCGTTGGTGTGCGACGAGATGGCGGTACTCGCCGTGCACCGGGACGAACCATTCGGGCTCGACGATCGACAGATAGGTCTTCAGTTCGTCGGCCTGGGCGTGACCGGTGGCGTGCACGTCGGCGATGCCCGAGTGCACCACCTCCACGCCGAGACGCAACAACCCGTCGATCACCCGGGAAACGTTGAACTCGTTGCCCGGAATCGCGTGGCTCGACAGGATCACCGTGTCGTGCTCACCCAACTTCAGCCACTTGCTGTCGCCCCGCGCCAGTAACGACAGTGCCGACATCGGTTCGCCCTGGCTGCCCGTGGAGATGACGCACACCTTCTCGGGCGGCAGGTCGTCGATCCGCTCGATGTCGATGAGGCTGGCATCGGGCACGTTCAGCACTCCGAGATCCCGGGCCATGCGCACGTTGCGCTGCATGGACCGGCCGAGCGTCGCCACCTTGCGATCGGTGGCCACCGCCGCGTCGATGATCTGCTGGATGCGGTGGATGTGGCTGGCGAAACTCGCCGTCACGATGCGCCGGTCGCGATGACGCATGAACAAGGTGTGCAACACCTCGCCGATCGAGGTTTCGCTCGGTGCGTGACCCTTCTCCTCGGCGTTCGTGGAGTCGCAGAACAACAGTCGCACTCCCTCGGTCGACGCGATCGACCCCAAACGCGCCAGATCGGTGCGACGTCCGTCGACCGGCGTGAGGTCGAGTTTGAAGTCTCCGGAATGCAGGATGACCCCTTGCGGAGTGTGCACCGCGATCGCGAAGGCGTGCGGAACGGAATGCGTCACCGGGATGAACTCCACGTCGAAGGGACCGATCATCCGCCGCTCTCCGTCGGCGACCGTCACCAACTCGGTGCGACCGAGAAGCCCGGCCTCCTCGATGCGACCACGCGCCAGTCCGAGCGTCACCGCCGAACCGAAGATCGGGAACTCGAGGTCGCGCAACAGGAACTGGAGTCCCCCCACGTGGTCCTCGTGCCCATGGGTCGCCACGCAACCCACCACCCGATCGGCGTTCTCGCGCAGCCACGTGAAGTCCGGAAGAACCAGATCGATGCCGTGCATGTCGGCATCGGGGAACATCAACCCGCAGTCGATGAGCAGGAGACGATCGTCCTGCTCGAGAACCATGCAGTTGCGACCGATTTCGCCCAAGCCACCGAGGAAGGCCACCCGGACCGGAGCCGGCATCAACGACCCCGACGACTCTGCAGGTTGGCCATCACGACGGCGGCCTTGTCGGCCACCCACGGGGCCGGCGGGCCCATCGGCAGGCGGCACTCGCCCACCGGAACACCGAGATGGTTCATCATCACCTTGCTCGGGATGGGGTTCGGCGACTCGTCGCCGGTCTCGTACGAGAAGCTCTCGAGCAGGGCCTGGTTGGCGGCGCGAGCACCTGCGACGTCACCGCGCTCCCAGCAGTCGAACATCTCGCGATGCTCGGGGGCCGACCAATGCGTGGCGACGCCGATCACGCCCACCGCGCCCACCGCGAGGAGCGGGAGAGTGAGCCCGTCGTCGCCGCTGTACACCTCGAATCCGCCCGGGGCCCGTGCGATCACGTTGGCGGTCTCGCCGGGGTTGCCGGCGGCATCCTTCAGTGCCACGACGTTCTTCACGTCGTGGGCGAGCGACAGGATGGTCGAGGTATTGATCTTGCGGCCGGTGCGCACCGGAATGTCGTACACGACCACCGGCAGATCGGTGACTCCGGCCACCGCGGCGATGTGCGCGGCGATGCCGGACTGCGGCGGACGGTTGTAGTACGGCGCGACCACGAGCACTCCGGCCACTCCCAATTTGCTGGCCTCACGGGTCATGTGGATCGAGTGCGGCGTGTCGTTGGTGCCCGTTCCGGCGATCACCGGGATGGTGACCGCCTCCACCACCGCGGCGAACAGGCTGAGGCGTTCGTCGTCGGTGAGCACCGGGGCCTCTCCCGTGGTGCCCGCCACCACCAGACCGTCGTTGCCCTGGTCCTGCAACCACCGAGCGAGACGGCGCGCACCGTCGAGATCGAGCGATCCGTCGGCGGCGAACGGGGTCACCATCGCCGTCACCACCCGTCCGAAACGTGCCATCAGAAACTCCCTTCGGCCGAGCGATCGATGCCCTGCGTGAGTATGAGATCCTCGTGCAGTTCCATCCACACGTCGTGGTACGAGCCGCACATGACCCCGGTGAACAGATTCGTCTCTCCAGCGCGAACCCGTTCGCACGTCGACGCCAGCCGACCGGCGTACGGAGCGAAGCGACCGACGACCGACCCAATGGCCGACACGATCGGCTGGGCCTCCGAATTCAGATCGACGAGCCGGCCGATCACGAGTCGGTCGTACGCGGCGTCGGAGTGATCGTTGACGGCACCGTCACGCAACTGCCACTCGCCGCACAATGCCTTGAACACCCCGTTGAGTTCGAGAAAACCGTGGTACCGACCCTCGACCGCCGCGAGATCGATCGACGCGACGTCGTGCGCCAGTCGCTCGGGATGCGCTTCTTTCCCGGTCGGTGTGAGCTGCCACAGCGCCCGGGCTTCGCGGAACATCGCCCACTCCCGCGCGGCGAGATCGGCCAGATGGTCCTCCACCTCGTGGGTCGCCAGTGCCGTGATCTCGGCGAGGGTCTCGACCTTGGCGAAACCCTTGATGCGCAGGGCGTGGTGGGTCAGGAAGTGGGGGTCGGACTGGTTTCCACTCGGTGTCGCCACGCTGACGGATCGTAGTTGCTGAGCGCCGTCGGCCCGATCCCGAATCGACGGAGTCGACCGAAGCGATTGCCCGGTCGGCGTTCCCCGAGCGGAGTACCGTCTCGGCGGTGAACCGCCGCTCGCCCGTCGACGAGCAGATCAACCTCGTCGTGCTCTTCGGTGGACGCTCGGCCGAACACGACGTGAGTTGCGTGACCGCCGCCCACGTTCTGCGGGCCGTCGATCTCGATCGGTATCGGGTCACCGCGGTCGGCATCGACCGCGCGGGCACGTGGCATCTCGCCGAGTCGGCGATGCGAGCGCTCGAGAGTGGCGAGGTGCCCGGACGCATCGAACCGGTCGGTACCGAGGTGTCGTCGGCGCCGGTTCTCGCGGCCGCGGCGTCCACCGGACCGACGGTGGTGCTCCCCCTCCTGCACGGACCGCTCGGCGAGGACGGAACGGTGCAGGGCCTCCTCGAGTTGCTCGACGTGCCGTACGTCGGCAGCGGAGTGCTCGGCTCGGCGGTGTCGATGGACAAGGTGATCGCCAAGGATTTGCTGGCTCGTCACGGAATCGCCCAACCCGACTACGTGGGTCTGCGCGACGGCCTGTTCGGCCCCTCCGACCTCGCGCGCATCGTCGAACGTCTCGGTCTGCCGTTGTTCGTGAAGCCGGCCAACATGGGCTCGTCGGTGGGGGTCTCGAAGGTCAAGACGGTCGACCAACTCCACGAGGCGGTGGCGCGGGCGTTGCGTTACGACGAGTGGGTGATCGTCGAGGAGGCCGTGGTTGGTCGCGAGATCGAGGTGGCGGTGCTCGGTGGACTCCGTCCGGAAGCGAGTGTTCCGGGCGAGATCGTTCCCGGTAACGAGTTCTACGACTACGACGACAAGTACGTCACCGACGGCGCGCGACTCCTCGTTCCCGCTCCCCTGACGGCCGGTGCGGCCGACGACGTTCGGGCACTCGCCTTGCGGGTCTTCTCGGTACTACGCGCCGAGGGCCTGGCCCGCGTCGACTTCTTCTTCGACGAGGGAGGCCGCGGCTTCCTCTGCAACGAGATCAACACCATGCCCGGGTTCACCCCGATCTCGATGTATCCCAAGCTGTGGCAAGCGTCCGGCATCTCGTACTCCGAACTGATCGATCGCCTCGTCGTGCTCGCCCTCGAGCGTCATGCTCGCCGGCGACGCGAGACCGCGCGCTGACTCGCGCGACTTCACCGGTCACACCGCGCGCCGACTCGCACGGCAGCACGGGTCACGGCATCACGGGTCACGGCGTCAACGCACCGCGCAGGAAAGCCACCAACTCCCGACGCAAGCGACGTAGTCCCGCCGGATCGGCGCTCCACCCCGTCACGCCGAGCGCCTCGGGCTCGGTGGCGATTCCGGTGACGGTCGCGTAGGCGAGCGCCACCACCACTCCGGGGTCGCCTCGACGCAACCGACCGGCGTCCATCTCGCGTCGCATCCACGCGACCGCGCGCGCCGCAAGGGGCTGCAACTGCCGGGTCAACTCGTCGGCGACGGGTCGTGGCAGACGACCGATCTCGCGCACGAGACCGAGGAGCGCCGGACGGCGGACGGCCGGTCGGAACACCGCCTTCACGACCGACTCGATGCGGTCCAACGGATCGTCACCGGTGGCGCGTATCGCGGCCTCCACCACCACCGTGAGTTCGGCCGCGGTCGCCAGCAGGACCTGGTGCACCAGATCGTCCTTCGAGGGGAACCAGTACAGAAGGGTCTGCTTGGCCACCCCGACGTCGGCGGCGATCTGGTCGAGGCTGACCGCCTCGACCCCGCGGGTTCCGAAGAGGTCGGTGGCGCGCTCCAGAATCTCCTCACGCGTGCCGGTTCGGCGAGCCATGACCCCGGTCTAGCAGGGCTGACAAAGTTTCTCTACCATCTGGTAGAGAAACCGGTCAATTTGTGCTAGAACCGCCCGAATGATCGCGGACGCCCTGCACGGCAAGCGGATCGGCGTCACCGGTGCGACCGGTTTCGTCGGGACCGCTCTCGTGGAGCGACTGCTTCGTTCGGTCCCCGGTTGCGAGGTGGTCCTCCTCGTTCGCGGTGGACGACGAACATCGGCCGCCGAGAGGGTTCGCCGCGAGATCGTGAAGAACAACGCCTTCGATCGTCTGCGTTTCGAACTCGGAGCCGACTTCGACGCGATGGTGGCCGCGCGGGTGCGCGTGATCAGCGGGGACGTCGGCACCGACGGACTCGGACTGTCGGCCGACGATCTCGCCCTCTTCGCGTCCTGCGACGTGGTCATCCACTCGGCGGCCAGTGTCGCCTTCGACTCGCCGCTCGACAGTGCCGTCGAGATCAACCTGCTCGGACCCTCGCGGATCGCCGAGGTTCTCGGTCGACACGGTCGTCGCGACGACGGCTCGTTCCCCCATCTGGTCGCGGTCTCCACGTGCTACGTGGCCGGCAACCGGCGCGGGGGCGCTCCGGAGGAACTGGTCAGCGCCGGTCCGTTCGACATCGGTCTCGACTGGCGGGCCGAGGTCACTGCGGCTCGTCGTCTGCGGGGCGACGTCGAGGCGGCGAGTCGCGAACCACGCCATCTCGACGACTTCCGATCCGCCGCTCGACGCGAACTCGGAGCCGCCGGTGCACCCGCCCTCGCGGCCAAGACCGAGCAACTGCGCGAGCGTTGGGTGAAGGATCAGTTGGTGACCGCCGGGCGTTCGCGCGCCGCCTCGGTCGGATGGCCCGATGCCTACGCCTTCACCAAGGCCCTCGGAGAACAGGCTCTCGTCGAATCGAAGGGCGACGTCCCGGTCAACATCGTCCGACCGTCGATCATCGAATCCGCGCTCGCCGAACCCTCCCCCGGTTGGATCCGCGGTTTCCGCATGGCCGAACCGGTGATCATCTCCTACGCGCGCGGTCTGCTGAAGGAGTTCCCGGGAGTGCCCGAAGGAACGGTCGACGTGATTCCGGTCGATCTCGTCGTCGCGGCGATCGTGGCCGTGGCCGCGCTCGGGCCCGAGCGGGCGCCCTTCATCACCCAGGTCGCATCGGGTTCGACGAACCCGCTGAAGTACCGAACCCTCGTCGACAACGTCCGGGACTGGTTCACCGCGCACCCCATCTACGACCAGCACGGTCAACCGATCGTGGTGCCCGACTGGAACTTCCCGGGTCGCGGACGCGTTCAGAAGCAACTCAACCGGGCGCAGAATCTGGTCGATCGCGCCGAGCGAACCCTGCAGAGCCTTCCTCTTCGCGGGGCACAGGCCGCTTGGTCGGCGCGACTCGAGGAACGCAAGGGCGACATCGAGCGCGCGCTCGAGTACGTCGAGTTGTACGGGCTCTACACCGAGTGCGAGGCCATCTACGGGGTCGACAATCTGCTCTCGATCCACGACCGTATGGACGACGACGACCGACGCGATTTCTGCCTCGATCCGCGGGTCATCGATTGGCCCCGCTACGTGGCCGAGGTGCACCTGCCCTCGGTGGTTCAACACGCCCGGGTCAAGACCACCCCCGGCCGCACGATCGTCGACCGGCGTCAACGTCTCCGAACCCAGGTGCTGTCGCCCGATCGACACGTGGCCGCGTTCGACCTCGAGAACACGCTGATCGCGAGCAACGTGGTCGAGAGCTACTCGTGGTTGGCCACTCGACGACTCGACGCCCCCGAACGTCTGCGCTACGTGCTGCGCACCCTGCGCGAGGCACCGGGACTACTCGCGATGGACCGCAAGGATCGCGCCGACTTCCTCCGCCACTTCTACCGTCGCTACGAGGACGCGCCGGTCGCCCAGATCGACGTCGACGCCCGCGAACTTCTGGCCCAACTGATCATGACGAAGAGCTTCCCGGCCGGACTGCGGAGGGTCCGCGAGCACCGAGCCCTCGGTCATCGAACCGTCCTCATCACCGGTGCGCTCGATTTCGCCGTCGAGGGCCTGCGACCGCTCTTCGACGAGATCGTCGCGGCCGAGATGACCGTTCGCCCCGATGGCACGTACTCGGGCGAACTGCGGAGGGTGCCCCCCACCGGCGAAACGCGCGCACAGGTCCTCGCCGACTACTGCGCCGCCGAGGGTTTCCGCTTGTCGGAATGCGTCGCCTACGCCGACTCGACGAGCGATCTGCCCCTGCTCGAGGCGGTGGGCTTTCCGGTGGCGGTGAACCCCGAGACGCGCCTCGCGGCGATCGCCCGCAAGAGGGGTTGGCTGGTGGAGAACTGGGAGAAGGCCGAGGGCGCTCCGCGCTCGCTGCTCCCGATCGGACCGATGCTGTCGTCGGCCGAGCGTCGTCGATTCGGTTCGGGTCGTTCGATCGGCACCCATCGATCGGGGGGCGACTCCTGATGCGTGCCCTGCGAGTGCAACGACGGCCGGCCAAGTTCGCCGTCGCCCGGGTCGCCAGTGCCTTCGGCGCCGGCGGAGCGGCGCGCATCGGCCCGATCGATCTCGTCGACGTCGATCCACCCGCGCTTCCCGGACCCGGTTGGCAGCGCGTTCGTCCCCGCCTCGTCGGAATCTGTGGCAGCGATCTCTCTCTCGTCGAGGGACGGGCGTCGTCGTACTTCGAGGACTGGATCTCGTTTCCGTTCGTTCCCGGTCACGAGATCGTCGGCGACACCGACGATGGTCGGCGCGTGGTCATCGAGCCGGTGCTCGGACACGAAGCGCGTGGATTCGCACCGCCATTTCCCGGCGCGGCTCCCGGCGACGGTGACGACTACGCACATCTGGTCGACGGCCCGCTGCAACCGGGAATCCAAACCGGTTTCTGTTGCTCGACGGGCGGAGGTTGGTCCGACGAGTTCGTGGCCCACGAGAGTCAACTCCACACGATCCCGGACTCGCTGTCCGACGAACGAGCCGTCCTCGTCGAACCGGCCGCCGGCGGCATCCATGCCGCCCTGATGACCTGGCCCAAGGTTCGCGCGGCGACCGCGGCCGGAACCGTTCCGGTCGTCGCCGTGCTCGGCGCCGGAACCATGGGACTCTGCGCGATCGCCGGCCTGCGTCGGCACGTGCCCGGAGTTCGAATCGTCGTCGGCGCGCGATATCCGCACCAGCAGACACTGGCCCGAGCGCTCGGCGCCGACGTGGTCGTGTCCCCCGACGAGCTGTCGCGCGCGGTGCGACGCGAGAGCGGCGGACATCTGGTGGGCGATCATCTGTCGGCGGGGGCTCATGCCACCATCGACGCCATCGGCACCGCCGAGAGCATCTCCGACGCCATCCGATTCACGCGTCCGCGCGGCCGAGTGGTGCTGATGGGCATGCCGGCCCGGGTGTCGGTCGATCTCACCGGCCTCTGGCACCGCGAGACCGAACTGGTCGGTTGCTACACGTACGGAACCGAGACCATGCCCGACGGTTCGCGCCGTCGAACCTTCGAACTCGCGATCGAACTGGCGGCCACCGATTCGCTCGATCGTCTGCTGTCGGCCACCTACCGACTGGACGACTGGACCGACGCCCTCGCGCACGCGGGAGCCGCCGGCCGGCGCGGTGCCGTCAAGATCGCTTTCGACCTCCGACCCCACGAACGGGAGAAGAACTGATGCCCCGACCAGGATTCGTCCTCGACGTCGATCGTTCGACGCCACCCATCCTCTTCTGGAGAGGAGAGAACTTCTCGTTGGAGAAACTGCCGGCCGGCCGCAGTCGGGTGATCTATCCACCCGAACCCCTGCCCGCCATCGACGACATCGACGGCGCCATCCGCGCCGCCCTCCTGAACCCCGTCGATCACGACCCCTTGCCGTCGCTGCTGTTCCCCGGCATGAGGCTCACCATCGCCTTCGACGATGTCAGCCTGCCGCTACCCAAGATGCGTCGGCCCGACATCCGCCAGCGGATCATCGAGGCGGTGCTCGATCTGGCCGCCGACGCCGGCGTGGACGACGTGCACATCATCGCGGCCCTCGCGCTCCATCGGCGGATGACCGAGGCCGAACTCCGTCACGCCGTCGGCGACCGGGTGTACGACGCTTTCGCTCCCCGTGGACTGCTCTATCAGCACGACGCCGAGGATCCGGAGAATCTGGCCTTTCTCGGCACCACGCCCCACGGTGAGGAGGTCGAGATCAACAAACGCGCCGCCGAGAGCGACTTGTTGGTCTACGTCAACATCAATCTCGTCGCGATGGACGGCGGCTGGAAGAGCACCGCGACGGGACTCGCCTCGTACCGATCGCTACGTCACCACCACAACCCCGACACCATGCACAAGTCGCGGAGCTTCATGGATCAGCACCGCAGCGAACTGCACAAGAGCAACTGGCGAATGGGAAAGGTGCTGCTCGACAGCGGGGTGAAGGTCTTCCAGGTCGAGACCACGCTCAACACCGACACCTTCCCGAAGCCCTTCGACTTCTTGTCGAAGCGGGAGTGGGAGTGGACCGCCAAGGATCGGATGACATTCCTCGGCACCACCAAGGCCCTCGGACGCACCCCCGCGCGTATGGCGCGCAACATCTTCCATTCGATCGAGGCTCCTCACCAGATGACCAGCGTGCAGGCCGGCGAGGTGGAGGCGGTCCACCGGATCACCACCGAGCACGTGTACGCGCAGCAGTTGGTCGAGGTGAAGGGCCAGACCGACATCCTCACCATGGGGATCCCCTACATCAGCCCCTACAACGTGCACTCGATCCTCAATCCGATCCTCGTGCAGGTCATGGCGATGGGTTACTACTTCAACATGTACCGCGGAATGCCGCTGGTCCGCGAGGGAGGAGTGATCATCCTCACCCATCCGTGCCGACCCGAGTTCAACCCGGTTCACCATCCGAGTTACATCGACTTCTTCGAGCAGGTGTTGGCCGACACCACCGACCCGCACGTGATGTCGCAGAAGTGGGAGACCAAGTACGCCGAGGACGACTGGTACCGGCACCTCTACCGCACCGGTTACGCGTACCACGGCGTGCATCCCTTCTACATGTGGTACTGGGGAACCCACGGAATGAAGCACTGCAGCCGGGTGATCGTGGTGGGGGGCGACCCGAAGACCGTTCGTCGTCTCGGATTCGTGCCGGCCTCCACGATGGACGACGCTCTCGAGATCGCCAGCGACGTGGTGGGCCGCAGCCCCACCATCACCCACCTCCACACGCCGCCGCTCATGGTGGCCGACGTCGTCTGACATGGGAACCGTCTGACATGGCTCGCGACGACGCCCCCTGGAAGCCGAGTGCCCTCACGCGACTGTCGCGGATCGGCGACACGGTCGATCGCGTCACGTCACCACTCGCCCGCCGCGCGGCTCGGAAGGGCTTCCCGTGGACGGCTCCCACCGTTCCCCAAGGAGTCGAGGTTCCGCACGAACTGCCCGATCTCGGAGCCGACTACGACACCGACTGGGCGCGCGGCCCGCTGGCTCGATCGATCCGCCGTGGTCTCGTCGACGGACCGATTCGTCTGGCCGTGCGCGGGGTCGCCGCTCCGAACGTGCACGGCACGGATCGTCTGTCGGATCTGGCCCGACTCGACGAACCACCGCCGCTGATCTTCGCGCCCAACCATCACTCGCATCTCGACACCGCCCTCATGGCCACCGCCGTTCCGGAGCCGTGGCGATCGCGGCTCGTGGTGGCCGCGGCCGCCGACTACTTCTTCGACAAGCGCTGGAAAGCCCGCCTCGCCGCCCTCTCGCTCAACGCCATTCCCATCGATCGCGAGGCCACCGGGCGCAAATCCTCGGAGATGATCAAGCGCCTCATCGAGGACGGATGGAGTCTCGTCATCTACCCCGAGGGTGGCCGATCCCCCGACGGGTGGGGGCAGGACTTCAAGGGGGGCGCCGCGTACCTCTCGAGTCGCACCGGGGCGCCGGTGGTGCCGGTGTTCATCGACGGAACGGGTTCCATCTACGGCAAGGGCATGAAGCGCCCCAAGCGGGGCGTGACCAACGTGGTGTTCGGCCGGCCGTTGACACCACTCGACAACGAGAACACTCGTCGCTTCTCGGCTCGCATCGAACGCGCGGTCACCGGCCTCGCCGACGAATCGCTCACCGACTACTGGACCGCCCGCCGCCGCGCGGCCGACGGAACCAGTCCGCGACTCACCGGCCCGGACTACGTCGGATGGCGGCGCCAGTGGGCCCTGTCGGAACGACGGTCACTCGGTTCGGCCGGGGTGCGGCGACGTCAGAAGCGCCGCTGGCCGGATCTCGGCGACTGAGTCGTTGGGCAATCGAGTCGTTGGGTGATCACCAACGACCCGCCGGGGTTCAGGCCTTCGGTTCCTTGGTGCGCGCGGGAATGTTGATGGTGTCGCCGGGCAGGATCACGACACTGTCGTCCACCCAGCCGTTGGCGGCCATGAGAGCCGACACCTCGACCCCCCACTTGTCGGCGATGCGGGAGATGCAGCAGTCACCGGCCTGCACCGTGTACTTACCCTGACCAGCCTCCGGGGCTGGCGTGGTGGAGTCGACCGGAATCGGCATTCCCGGCAACGTGGTGGTCGCGTCGGGGCTGGTGCCACCCGGTGGGATCAGGATCACCATTCCGATCGTCAACGGATGCATGACACCGTCGGCCCAACTGTTGTAACTGGCGAGGTCGTCGGGTGGCACACCGAACTTGGACGCGATCCCGTAGACCGAATCACCGCCGACCACGGTGTAGGTGAGGGGCGGAGGCTGGGTGTTGGCCGGATTCAAGGTGGTCGCGACCGACGGCGGATTGGTCGCGTAATTGGTCGACGTGAGGGGACGCAGGGTGGTGGCGGTCGCGCCGGGATCGCTACCGCAAGCCGACGAGGTCGCGATGCCGAGAACGGCCAACGCCGTCACGACCATGTTTCTGATCCGGGTGGACCGGGGGCGTCCGAACACGGGCGTCACTCTAATTCCGGTCGCCGTCCCGCTCGTGGCAGCCCGCGTGACCGATGCGACCGGATTCGACCAGATGCCACCAGATGCAGGCAGATGCAACTCAGACCAGCGGTCGGGCCGACGGAGGAATCGGGGCCGGCAGGGTGGTCTCCCCCATCAAGAACGCGTCGACACCGGCCGCGGCGGCTCGCCCCTCGGCGATCGCCCACACGATCAGGCTCTGACCCCGGCCCATGTCGCCGGCGGCGAAGACTCCGGGAACGTTGGTCATGTACGACTCGTCGCGTCGGACGTTGCCCCGTTCGTCGAACTCGACACCGAGTTGCTCGAGCCATCCGCCCTTCTCGGGACCGACGAAACCCATGGCGAGAAAAACGAAGTCGGCGGGGATCTCGAGATCCGAGCCCTCGACCTTGGTGAAACGACCGTTCACCAGTTCGACCTCGTGCACGAGCAACGCCCGCACCCGACCATTGCCGTCGTCGACGAAGCGCTCGGTGTTCACGCTGTACACGCGCTCGCCACCTTCCTCGTGGGCCGACGACGTGCGATAGACCATCGAATACTGGGGCCACGGATTGCCCGGTGAACGATCCTCCGGGGGACGCGGCATGATCTCGAGTTGGGTCACCGACGCCGCACCCTGACGGTGCGCGGTGCCCAGGCAGTCGGCTCCGGTGTCGCCGCCACCGATGATCACCACGTGCTTGCCGGCGACATCGATGCTCGACGCCGCGAGATCACCCTCCTGAACCCGGTTGGCGAGGGGCAGATACTCCATCGCCTGGTGGATTCCGGACAACTCCCGACCGGGCACCGGAAGATCGCGCCATGCCGTCGCTCCGCACGCCAGCACCACCGCGTCGTAGGTGGCCAGCAGAACATCGGCGTCGACCTGCTGACCGACCGCGGCACCGGTCCGGAACTCGGTTCCCTCGGCCTCCATCTGGGCGATCCGTCGATCGAGATGACGTTTTTCCATCTTGAACTCGGGAATTCCGTAGCGCAGAAGTCCGCCGATCCGATCGGCGCGCTCGAGCACGACCACGTCGTGACCGGCGCGGGTGAGTTGCTGCGCGGTCGCGAGACCGGCCGGACCCGAACCGATCACGGCCACTCGACGGCCCGTTCTCACGCTCGGCAACTGGGGCACCACCCAGCCCTCGTCCCACGCGCGGTCGATGATCTCGACCTCGACCTGCTTGATCGCCACGGGATCGCTGTTGATGCCGAGCACGCACGCCGACTCGCACGGGGCCGGACACAACCGTCCGGTGAACTCGGGGAAGTTGTTGGTGGCGTGCAGCCGATCGATCGCGTCCCGCCAATGTTCGCGGTACACGAGGTCGTTCCAGTCGGGGATGAGGTTGCCGAGCGGACAGCCGTTGTTGCAGAACGGGATGCCGCAATCCATGCAACGTCCGGCCTGTCGCTTCAGGGCCTCGCGGTCGAAGGGTTCGTAGACCTCCCTCCAGTCGCGCAGGCGCACGGGCACGGCCCGACGACTCGGGGTCTCGCGTCCCCATTTCAGGAATCCGGTGGTCTCACCCACGGGCGGCCTCCATCACTCGGTTCAGGGTCGCGGTTTCGTCGAGACCCTCGCGGCGGGCGTCGTCCATCACTCGCAGAACCCGCTTGTAGTCCCGCGGCATCACCTTCCGGAAATGGGCGGACTCGGTGTCCCACGACGCGAGGATCCGATCGGCGACCGAACTCTCGGTCTCGACGCGGTGCAGCTCGAGGATCGATCGGAGCTCGCTACGGTCCTCGTCGGTCAGGGCCTCCAGGTCGACCATCTCGTAGTTGACCTTGGCGCCGAACACCTCGAGCGGGTCGTAGACGAACGCCACTCCGCCCGACATCCCGGCCGCGAAGTTGCGACCGGTGGGGCCGAGCACGACCACCCGACCACCCGTCATGTACTCGCACCCGTGGTCGCCGACTCCCTCGACCACGGCGGTGGCACCGGAGTTGCGAACGCAGAAGCGTTCGCCCACCACGCCCCGCAGGAGGATGTGTCCACCGGTCGCCCCGTAGCCGATCACGTTCCCGGCGATCACGTTGTCCTCGGCGGCGAAACGCGCGGAGCGGTCCGGACGAACGATCACCCGACCACCCGACAGTCCCTTGCCGACGTAGTCGTTGGCGTCGCCCTCGAGTCGCAAGGTGACCCCGCGCGGGAGGAAGGCCCCGAAACTCTGACCCGCCGAACCGACGAAGTCGATCGAGATGGTGTCGTCGGGCAAGCCATCGCCCTTCCACCTGCGGGTGACCTCGTGGCCGAGCATCGTGCCGACGGTTCGATTCACGTTGCGCACCGGCAATGACAGACGCACCGGACGACCGGTGTCGATGGCCTCGCGCGAACGGGCGATCAACTCGACGTCGAGGGCTTCGTCGAGGCCGTGGTCCTGGACGACCGATTGGTGCAGGGTCTGGCCGTAGGGATTACGGGCCGGTTCCAGGATCGGCGAGATGTCGAGACCCCGGGCCTTCCAGTGTTCGACCGCCGGACGCGTGTTGAGCACGTCGCTGCGACCGACCATCTCGGCCACCGTGCGGAAGCCGAGGCTCGCCATGATCTCGCGGACCTCCTCGGCCACGAACTCGAAGAAGTTCACCACGAACTCCGGTTTGCCGCTGAATCGCTTGCGCAGTTCGGGGTTCTGGGTGGCCACACCAACCGGGCAGGTGTCCAGATGACAAACGCGCATCATGATGCAGCCGCTCACGACCAACGGTGCGGTGGCGAATCCGTACTCCTCGGCACCGAGCAACGCGGCGATCACCACGTCGCGGCCGGTCTTCATCTGACCGTCGGCCTGCACGACGATGCGATCGCGGAGTCCGTTCAGCAAGAGTGTCTGCTGGGTTTCGGCGAGACCGAGTTCCCACGGAGCACCGGCGTGCTTCAGCGACGTGAGCGGCGACGCGCCCGTGCCGCCGTCGTGACCCGAGATCAACACGACGTCGGCCTTGGCCTTGCTGACTCCGGCGGCCACGGTTCCGACGCCGACCTCGGCCACCAATTTCACGTGCACGCGCGCGAGCGGATTCGAGTTCTTGAGATCGTGGATGAGTTGCTTCAGGTCCTCGATCGAATAGATGTCGTGGTGGGGTGGCGGACTGATGAGTCCCACTCCCGGGGTCGAGTGCCGCGTCTTGGCCACCCACGGGTACACCTTGTGCCCCGGGAGCTGGCCACCCTCACCGGGCTTGGCACCCTGAGCCATCTTGATCTGCAGATCGTCGGCGTTCACCAGATACTCACTGGTCACGCCGAAACGACCCGACGCGACCTGTTTGATCGCCGAACGGCGCGTCGGATCGTGGAGACGATCGGAGTCCTCGCCACCCTCGCCGGTGTTGCTCTTGCCGCCGATCGAGTTCATCGCGATCGCGAGGGTCTCGTGGGCCTCGGCGGAGATCGAGCCGTAGCTCATCGCGCCGGTCGAGAAGCGCTTCACGATCTCGCTCACCGGTTCCACTTCGTCGATCGGAACCGGAGTTCGAAGGCCGTCGCGGAAGGCGAAGAGTCCTCGCAACGTCGCCAAGTTGCGCGATTGATCGTCGACCGCGGAGGTGTACTGCTTGAAGATGTCGTAACGCTTGGAACGCGTGCTGTGTTGCAGGCGATAGACGGTCTCGGGATTGAAGAGGTGGTACTCCCCTTCCCGACGCCACTGGTACTCGCCGCCCAACTCGAGCTTGCGGTGGGCGCGACGTTCGGGGTTCTTGGGGTGAGCCGACGCGTGACGTGCCGCGACCTCGGCGGCCACCTCGTCGAGACCGATTCCGCCCAGCCGGCTGACGGTCCCGGTGAAGAACTCGTCGACCAGTTCGCGCGACAGGCCGATCGCTTCGAAGATCTGCGCTCCGGTGTACGACGCCACCGTCGACACGCCCATCTTCGACATCACCTTCAGTACGCCCTTGCCGGTGGCCTTGATGTACTTCTTCACCGCGCTCTTCGGATCGGCGCTTCCGAGGCCGTGGAGATCCTCGCTGATCATGTCCTCGATCGACTCGAAGGCCAGGTACGGATTCACCGCGCCCGCTCCGAAACCGATCAGCAGGGCCATGTGGTGCACCTCGCGAGCGTCGCCGCACTCCACGACGAGACCGGCTTGCGTGCGGCGTCGTTCGCGGACCAGATGATGATGCACGGCCGCGGTCAGGAGCAACGACGGAATCGGAGCGAGCACCTCGTCCCCGTTGCGGTCCGACAGAACGATGACCCGCGCACCCGACTCGATCGCGTCGACGACCTCGGTGCGGATGCGGTCGAGCGCCTCCCGCAGGGCCGCACCGCCATCGGCAACCCGGTAGAGACCGGACACCACGTGCGCGTGGAGTTCGGGGTGGTCCCCGTCGTCGTCGGCGTGGATGATCCTCGCCAACTCGTCGTTGTCGATGATCGGGAACGGCAGCACGAGTTGGCGGCAATTGTCCGGACCGGGCTGGAGCAGATTGGCCTCCGGCCCGATGGTGGATGCCACGCTCGTCACGACCTCCTCGCGGATCGCATCGAGGGGCGGGTTCGTCACCTGGGCGAAGAGTTGCTGGAAGTAATCGAACAAGAGGCGCGGTCGTTCGCTCAGAACCGCGATCGGGGTGTCGGTACCCATCGACCCGATGGGCTCGGTGCCCGAATTGGCGGTTGGAGCGAGGATCACCTTCAGCTCCTCGTGCGTGTACCCGAACATCTGCTGACGTCGCAGGACGCTCGAATGACTGTGCACGACGTGCTCGCGCTCGGGCAGGTCCGACAGTTCGACGAGGCCCTCGGCCAACCATTCCTCGTACGGACGCTCCGACGCCAGCTGCTGCTTGATCTCCTCGTCGTCGACGATGCGACCCTGGGCGGTGTCGATGAGGAACATGCGACCCGGCTGCAAACGACCCTTCTTCACGACCTTCGACTGGTCGATGTCGAGCACGCCCACCTCGGATGCCATCACCACGAGACCGTCCTCGAGAACCCAGTAGCGACTCGGGCGCAAACCGTTGCGGTCGAGCACCGCGCCGATCAGGGTGCCGTCGGTGAACGCCACGCTGGCCGGCCCGTCCCATGGCTCGATCATCGAGGCATGGAATCGATAGAAGGCGCGCTTCGAGGCATCCATGGTGTCGTGGTTCTCCCACGCCTCCGGAATCATCATCAGCACGGCGTGCGGCAACGAACGTCCGCCGAGATGGAGCAGCTCGAGAACCTCGTCGAAACTGGCCGAGTCGCTACCGCCCACGGTGCAGATCGGGAAGGCCCGCTCGAGTCCGGGCAACAGATCGCTTCGCAGCAGCGCCTCGCGGGCTCGCATCCAGTTGCGGTTGCCCTGCACGGTGTTGATCTCTCCGTTGTGGGCGATGAACCGGTACGGATGCGCGAGCGGCCACGACGGGAAGGTGTTGGTGGAGAAGCGACTGTGCACGAGCGCGAGGGCGCTCTCGACGCGCTCGTCGGAGAGGTCGGGATAGAAGGCTCCGAGTTGCGGTGTCGTGAACATGCCCTTGTAGATGAGGGTTCGACTCGAGAGCGACGGGAAATACGTTCGCTGCTCGGCGGGCAATTCGTGTTCGATGCGCTTGCGGGCGATGAACACCTTGCGATCGAGGTCGATTCCCTCCGAGCCTTTCGGGTCGGCGATGAACACCTGACGGAACGACGGCATGACCCGTCGGGCGCTCGCTCCGAGGCACGAGGGATCCACCGGCACCGTGCGCCAGCCGACGACCGACAACCCTTCGTCGGCCACGATCGATTCGATCGACGCCCGGGCCTTCTCGGCATCGGCATCGTCGGCCGGCAGGAACCCGATTCCCACCGCGTAACGGCCGCGCTCGGGGAGGTCGAAATCGACGACGGCCCGCAGGAACCGGTCCGGCACCTGGACGAGAATGCCCGCCCCGTCACCGGTGTCGGCCTCGGCACCGGTCGCACCACGGTGCTCCAGGTTGCACAGGGCTCCGAGCGCGCGCGCCACGATCTCGCGGGTCGCTCTCCCGTGCACGTCGGCGACGAACGACACGCCGCAGGCGTCGTGTTCGAATCGTGGGTCGTAGAGGCCGTGCGCGGTCGGCTGGGCATCGAAGGGGTAGGTGGGCATCGTCTCGACTTTCGGGTCCACGGCGCGCGAGCGCGAGGATTTCTCGTGGACGCCCGGGACGACGCTGGCCCGAACGACTGACCAGAGCCTACGAGGCCCGGACGAAGGCCGCCAACCGCATTAGCGTCCTGCGCCGTGACGAACGTCGAACGCGGAGAGGTGCTCTGGACCCCTCCGACCGACGTCGATTCGTCCATGGAACGCTTCGCGGCCCGCGTGGGACGCCCCGCATGGAGCGATCTCCTGAATTGGTCGATCACCGAACTCGACGAGTTCTGGACGGAGTGCAACCGCTTCACCGGTGTTCGTTGGGACTCCGAACCGACCCGCGCCCTCGGGGTCGACGCCATGCCGGGCGCCCGCTGGTACCCCGATGGACGACTCAACTACGCCGCCAATGCCCTCCTGCACGGTCGTCGCCGCGACACCGAGACCGCGATCGTCGCGCGCAGCCAGACCCGCGGGAACCTGGAGATCGACTGGCGGAGCCTCGGCGTCGATGTGGCCCGCTGTGCCGCGTCGCTCGCCGCCCGAGGGGTGACCGCCGGGGATCGCGTGGCGGCGTACCTGCCCAACATTCCCGAGACCGTGATCGCGTTTCTCGCCACCGCCTCGCTCGGTGCCGTGTGGTCGAGTTGCGCGCCGGAGTTCGGCACCCGGTCGGTCATCGATCGCTTCTCGCAAATCGAGCCGAAGGTCCTCCTCGTGATCGACGGCTATCGATACGGGTCGAAAACCATCGATCGACGCGACGAGGTGGCGTCGATCCGCGCGGCCCTCCCCTCGGTCCGATCGACGATCACGATCGGCTATCTCGACCCGTCGATCGACGAATGGCGACCGATGCTCGACGAGCATCCCGGGGCCAGTTTCGAGCACCGGCCCGTGTCGGCCGACCACCCCCTGTACGTGCTGTTCAGTTCGGGAACCACCGGGCTGCCCAAACCCATCGTCCATGGTCACGGCGGAATCGTGACCGAGCACATGAAGGTGCTCGGTCTGCACCACGATCTCGGTCCGACCGATCGTTTCTGCTGGTTCACCACCACCGGTTGGATGATGTGGAACTACCTCGTCTCCGGACTCCTCGTCGGCTCGACCATCGTTCTCTTCGACGGCGACCCGGCGCATCCGGATCTGAACACCTTGTGGAACCTCGCGCACGAGACCGACTGCACCGGGTTCGGCGTCTCGGCACCCTTCCTCATGACCTGTCGCAAGGAGGGTCTACGACCCGAGCGGGGCTCGCTGCGCTGGGTCGGATCGACCGGCGCACCCCTCCCTGCCGACGGATTCCGCTGGGTGCGATCGACTCTCGACGTCCCCGTCCACTCGATCAGTGGTGGCACCGACATCTGCAGTGCGTTCGTCGGTTCGTCGCCGCTCGTTCCGCTGCGGGCCGGCGAGATCCCCACCCGGTTGCTCGGTTGCGCGGTCGAGGCCTACGACGAGTCGGGACGCGAACTCCCCGTCGGGCACACCGGCGAGTTGGTGGTCACGCGACCGATGCCGTCGATGCCAGTGGGCTTCTGGAACGACGAGGACGGCGCGAGGTACCGCGCTTCGTACTTCGATCGCTTTCCCGGAGTCTGGACGCACGGCGATTGGATCACCTTCACCGACGACGGCTCGTGCGTCATCAGTGGGCGCTCCGACGCCACGCTCAATCGCGGTGGAGTGCGCCTCGGAACGAGCGACTTCTACTCCGTGGTGGAGAACCTGCCCGAGATCGTCGACAGTCTGGTCGTCCATCTCGAGGGTGGCGAAACGGGTCGCCTCCTCCTGTTCCTCAAACTGGCCGACGGCCGGGCACTCGACGACGAACTCCGAGCGCTGGTGGTCGCGCGATTGCGACGCGACCTCTCACCGCGCCACGTTCCGGATCTGCTCCTCGCCGTTCCCGACCTTCCGCGCACGCTGTCGGGCAAGAAACTCGAGATCCCGGTGAAGCGAATTCTCGGCGGAGCCGATCCCGCCACGGTGGTGTCGCCCGGCGCGGTGACCAACTACGAGGCCCTCTCGTTCTTCGCTCGTCTCGACCTGCCCGCTCTCGCCTGATCGACGATCCGCACGAACGAGACCCGAACGACGATCCGCTCGAACGACACGTTTCGAAACTCAGTCGACGGGATCGACGAAGACCGCACTTCGCTTCTCGAAGTTGGCCATCACCGACTCGACCTGATTCGGTCGACCGATGAGCGAACCGATGACCCGCCGCTCCTCGGCGAACTGCTCGGCGGCACCGTCGTTGGCGAGACGATTGAAGAGTTGCTTGGCCCCGCGAACGGCATCGGGACTCCGGCCGGCGATCTCGGCGGCCATGGCGAGGGCATCGGTGCGCGGATCGTCGGAGAGGCGCGTGGCCAGTCCGAGGGCGAACGCCTCGCGTCCGTCGAACACCCTCGCCGTGAAGGTGAGTTCCTTGGCGACGTCGGGGCGCACCAACCGCGACAGCACCAGGGTTCCCGTCATGTCGGGGACCAGACCCCAGTGGGTCTCGCGCACCGACATCTGCGTGTCGGGGTGAACGATTCGAACGTCGGCTCCCAGACAGATCTGAATGCCGCCACCGAGGGCGTGACCGTGCACGGCCGCGATCACCGGAACGGGAATCTCCTGCCACACCCACGACACCTGCTGGCCGAGGTGCGTGATGCGTCCGGACTTCATGCTCCCGGGATTGCCCTCCGAGGGGGTCGACGCGTCGGCGCCGCCGGCCATCTGCTGGAAACTGCCGAAGTCGAGTCCGGCGCAGAACGACGAACCTTCACCCGACAGCACGACCGCCCGCAAGGACCGGTCGGTCTTCAGCGATTCACCGGCCTCGGCCAACGCGGTGAACATGGCCCCGTCGAGGGCATTGCGCTTGTCGGGACGGTTCATCCGAACGTCGGCGACTCCGTCCCGGATGTCGATCACCACTCGGTCGTTTCTGCTCATGCGTCCATATTGTCAGCAGGCCGGGCTGACAGACTCACCGTGTGGCGCGTCCGGCGATCGAAGCCCTCCGTTCCGGACGGGCCATCGCCGCGATCGTCGCCGGCCTCGGAGCCTTGGCGGTGGTCGGCGTGCAGTTCCGCCACGGCATCGTGCCCCTACTCGACACCGTGACCTATTGGAGCGGCGCCCAGTCGATCGCCGACGGACATTGGTTCACCACCCGACTCGCTCCGTCGTTCTCCAACTTCGAAGCCGGAGAGTTCCTTCGTCGAGGCGGACGCCTCCCCTTCGTCGACTTCCCGATCGGCTATCCGCTGCTGGCCGGCGGACTCGGCGTGGTGCTCGGAGCTCGCGCGGCGATGACGTTGCTGATCACCATGTCGCTGATAGCAGTGGCGGCGATGATCGTCGTGGCCGACGAGCACGCCCGCACGAATCGCTGGCGGGCCGCGGCCGCCGCCGCGGTCGGGGTCCTCGTGGTCTCGCTGCCCGCCACTCGCCTGGTCACGCAGGGAGCCCTGTCCGAACCGCTCTTCTGCGCGACCGTCCTCGGGTTGGTCGTCG
>Ga0172372_10002265_pt1 | contig 29404 bp, 25 predicted proteins | sample LakKiv5m_2_FD_114544 | JGI IMG/M metagenome (GOLD analysis project Ga0172372, IMG submission 114544) | Freshwater microbial communities from Kabuno Bay, South-Kivu, Congo - kab_092012_9.5m | ecosystem: Environmental > Aquatic > Freshwater > Lake | place: Democratic Republic of the Congo...
ATTCCCAGTATCTTCGGCCTAGCGATGTTATAACCCAAGCTCCTGTTGAACTATTATGAATATGAACAACCACTCCACCTTCGGCCCGTGTTCGGTTGACCCGCATTTGCCTGCGAATTTCTGGCGCTACGCGCGTTTGGCGTGGAGCCATTACGCTTTCGTCGTCATTGCCGCGTCCGTGCCTGCGCAAACAGATCAAGCGCCTAGTGCTGCGGCCCAAACAGAGGTCGAACCTGTCGTACTTGCCGCCGAACCTGTCGTACTTGCCGCCGAACCTGTCGTACTGTCGCCGTTCACGGTCTCGACCAGCAAGATGGTCGGCTATCAGGCGGATTCGACTTTATCCGGGATGGGAATGCGCACACCGCTCGTCGACATCGCATCTTCTGTCTCAGTGATTACTCCGCAGATCTTCGCCGACACGGCGTCTCGCGATTTGCGAGATGTCCTCGTTTACCAGGCGGGCATAGAAGTGACTGGTGCCGGAGGCAACTTTGCAGGAGCGACCACAGAACCGCCGCTCAGCAACAACGTCGGTACTCGTGTTCGCGGGCTCGCAGCGGCGCAGCTGTCCCGGAATTCCTATCGCTCGGTGATCCCGAATAACGCCTACAATTTGGCACGCGTGGATATCAACCGCGGGGCGAACGCTCTTCTCTTTGGGGTCGGAAGCCCTGCCGGGATTATTAACTACTCAACGCAAGACGCACAAATCGGGAAAAGCCTGTACGAAGCAGAGGTAAGCGCCGACAACTTTGGCAGCGTGCGTCAGTCGGTTAACGCGAATGTGGTTGTGATACCAAAGCAATTCGCGGTCCGCGTTGCCGGGGTAAATGACCGCAAAGAATTTCAGCAAAAGCCGTCTTTCAATGAAGACCAACGGATCTACGGGGCATTTACATGGGAAATCCAGAAGCTGAGGCGCGGAGTGCTCTCAGGTACAACGATCCGTGGAAGCTTCGAAGAGGGCAAGATCAACTCGAATAACCCGCGAATGCTCCCGCCACAGGATCACCTTTCGGGCTGGTTTGAGGACACAATATGGCCGCAGTGGCTGGCAGCGGGGATTGTCCCAAAAACCGCCCATGATCCGGTGGTTCCCTTTACCAATTCGGTAGTCGCGAACAATCGCGGTGTGGCCGTGATGCGTGACACGAATCGGTCTCCCGTCGCAGTCTTCCCGGATCCATCATCATTGTCTGCGCGTGATGTGGTTGGAACCGCGAATGGCCAAACCGTCCTCGGTCGCCCGTTTGTATCGAACAGCTTCTTTTTTCCGACAGGTACGGTTGGCACGGCCGTGAACCTCGCATCAGCGCGGTTCTTCGAGGGCCTGACGAATCGTGCGGCCGGCGGCGGAGTCGTTCCCGATTCCGAGTTCTACATTCAGAAGACCATCTCCGATCCCTCGATCTTTGACTACAACAATCGGATGCTGGATGGTCCCAACAAAGAGGAAAAGATGAAGCTCGCGTCGCGGAACATAGTTCTCGAGCAGCTTTTCTTCAGAGGGAAAGCGGGTTTCGAGATCGGCTATGACTACCAGCAAGCGACCGAGTCGCGGCAAAGCCTTCTGCCTGAAGACAACCAGTGGATTGCAATCGACGTTAACACTCGCATGTGGGACGGCACACCCAACCCCAACTTTGGCCGGGCCATGACGGGCCAGAGGGGTAGCGGAAGTTGGGTGCATAACCAGATTGAGACATTGCGGTCCAAGGCGTTCTTCGAATATGATGCCACGACGCACAGCCAATCGAGGTGGGCAAAGTGGTTAGGTAGACATACTATCTCGCTACTCTATCAAGACGAGGACTTCGACACTGAGAACCGTGCGGGTTCGCTGTACTCCACGACGCAATTCTGGCCCAACGGCCTGTCGCAGGACCGGAATGCCTTCACGGGTAAGAACCTCACGACTTTGAACTACCTCAGTGAGTCTTTAGCTACTCGCCGTACTCCTGCTGGAGCTAACATAGTCGGAGTGACGGCGAACCGATTGGATTTGCCCGCATTGTTGAATGGCCAGGGGGTCTTTCTCACGCGTGCGCCTGGAACCGCAGCGAACGCGAATCAGCCGGCCCAAGCTATTCAGTATCTACCGTTCACGTTCTTCCGTGCCGATGACACCCTTTCGACCATGTCACTGACCGCCGTTAAGAACAAACGTCGCCTCGAATCCAAAGCCTTCGCGCTGCAGAGCTACATCTTCGATGGTCACATCGTTGGCACGATCGGTTGGCGGCGTGAAGAAGTCACCACAACTAGAGTAACCGCACCAGTCATCACAAACGGCGAAAACTACCGTCTAGTTGACGATCCTCGCTACTCGCTTTCGGATCCGACGGCCAGCCGGCAATTTTATCGTGCCACGCCGCGTTCTTGGAGCCTAGTCGGGAAACTGCCCGACAAGTGGGTCCCCAAAGGGTCGCTCGTTTCGAAGGTAAGTCTATTCACGGGCAGCTCGGAGAATTTTGATCCGCCCGCGAGCGCTTCGGTAAATGCGTTCGGGACTTCGCTCCCACCCGCGAGCGGCACGTCTCGGGATCTCGGGTTCAATCTAAATGCATTTGGCGATCGAGTGGGAATACGTTTCACGCACTACAAAACGGATCAGATCGGTGTAGCCAACGGTGGTCTCACGGGAGCAATCGACAGTATCGTGACAACGCACCTAGATGCATTCCGTTCGGTTTTGGCAGGTTACAACCCCAACGGAGGAAATGGTTTCCCGACGGGCTACGTGGCGCCGCCCCAGGCACTGCTCGACCTATATCGAGTGACGATCAACAATAACACGATCTCATCTACGAGCAGTGGTGTCATCGATACCAGTGACTACGTCTCGAAGGGAAACGAGATCGAGATCACCTTCGCGATGAAACGGGGTCTAAGCCTTATGATGAACGCTGCTCAGCAGGAGTCCACGCGTCTGAACAGCGGCGCGGCGCTCCGGCGGCTCCTCTACAATACTCCGGTATCTGGTTTCTCCTCGCTAGCCCAGGCGTGGTCAACCGATACCGCCAAGGGTACCGCGCTAGCGGCAGGAGTGCCGTTCGATGGAGTGAATTCCCTAGCGCAACGCATGCGTGCGGTGGTTCAGAGCTATAATCGCGTTGCGCTAGCCGATGGTGGCCCGACTTCCGAATTGAGCGAATATAGGGCGAATCTCATCGTGAACTATGGATTCAGCGAAGGCTCGCTTAGGGGCTTCGGTGTTGGTGGGGCTGTGCGCTATCAGAGCAAAGCAGCCGTTGGAATGCCGATCACCACCTACGAAAGCGACGGAAGCCCGAGCGATGGGATCGCTGAGAACACCGACTTCCGGGCGGTTGACATCGAGAACCCGTTCTATGGCCCGGCATTGACGGACATCGATGCATGGATTTCATACAAGCGGAAGATCTGGAAGGGAATCGACTTCAGGGTCCAATTGAACGTGCGCAACCTGTTTGCCGACCAGAAGCTCATTCCAGTCGCTGTGCAGCCCGATGGCACAGCTGGCGTAAGCCGTATCCCGCAGCCGCGGACTGTTGCGCTTACGACGCAATTCTCCTTCTGAATGCAACGACGCATACATCCACTGGTCATGTTTCCTGATCTCCTTGAGATCTCCCAGTAACCGCTATGCAGAGTTGCATTATCCTTATCGTTGGTCTTCTCGGGTGTCTCGTTATCTCGGTGCCTCGAGCGAGCGCAGAGATCACCACTTACCGGGTGTTTACAGGGAATGTTGACGGCTACCCCTTCTTTAGAATCCCGTCGATTATTCGGACCAACTCGGGCACGCTCGTGGCTATCGTCCAAGGGCGCATGGACGAGGGCGATTTCACCAACGCGGACCTCGTGATGAAGCGTAGCCACGACAACGGGGTCACGTGGGAACCCCTGCGGCTAGTGGCAGCGAACGGCGACAACGTCGCTCGCAATCCGACTCCGATCTACGATCCGGTGAGCGGTGTGATCACTCTCTTGTTTTGTACGAACGAGACGAGTGAACGCGATATCATCAATGGGGTGGGAAGCGTTCGAGTTTGGAGTGTGAGAAGCAGTGATGAGGGCGTGTGTTGGGACTCGCCCGTCGAGATCACGGCCCAGGTCAAGCACTCGGAGTGGCGGCACTACGCTCTGGGCCCGGGACATGGAATAAAGCTCTCCAGTGGTCGGCTGCTCGCGGTCGGAAACCACAGCCGAGCTGGCGACCGGCTCTTCCGTGCTCACAGTGTCTACAGTGACGATGGCGGCGTGACGTGGCAACTCGGAGCGGTGGTGGATTTCCCTAATGCCAATGAAAACCAAGTCGCCGAGTTAGCCGATGGCACCATTTTTATGATCTTCCGCATCCAAGATCACACCCAGTCACGTCGTGGGATCGTCACAAGTTCAGACTGGGGACGGACATGGAACGACGATGCCCGCATAATGCCGGGGATTGTCGATCCGGTGTGCCAAGGCTCGGTCCTTTTTCATCGAGGGCGGCTTGTGCTGAGTAATCTCGATTCGGAAAAAGAACGGGCAAGACTTACCCTTTCGGATGGTGGCCCCGAAGGCACCGTATGGCGGAAAAGGGTAGTGGTCCAAGCTGAATTTGCCGCCTACTCCGACCTAGTAGAGCAGAAGGATGGTTCTCTAGGGCTACTTTGGGAAGCGGATAACTACCAGAATATCAACTACTCGGTCATTCCGCCGGCACTCCTCCAGCCGTCTGGGAAGCCAGAATGACTTTCAGGATCTGATTGTGCGCTGTCGGTCGTGGCCAGACAGCATTCGATTGAACTCACACTTCGGTGGTTGCGTAGCGAAAACCGTGAGTCCTGAGAGAATCGAAGATCTCGTCGGAATACAGTTTTATACCAGTGATTCATGTGAACACGATTACGATTGAAGCCGCCCGACTGGTTCGCGCCCGATTTGCACGCGGTTTGGATGCCACGGCGAGAATCGCCTATTGCCACGACATGGTCGTGGCCGCTCTGGCCGAGTGGGAACTGGCGGATCCGGGAGGCGGATGGATCGAGGTCGCGCTGGAGGCGTGGGAACGCGGCAAGCCGCTTAGGACGTCGCGCCACTGGTTCGCATCCGCCGAGGATGCTCTTGCGCGAGCGACCGGTGACCAGACCTTTGCCGAGATGTTTCTAGCGGGCACCGAGACGATGCTGCGTGACGTTGCCCGGACCGATGCAGGTTTGATGGTGTTCACGCCGTCTCGGGTGTGGAACCTGCCCGCGGATCGGCAACCGCTTCTGATCGACGCGATGCAGGAATATGCATCGCGCCTCGTTTCCGCCGTTTCGCTCGGGGGCGACGCGAGTTGGCTGAATCTCGCGGCCGACCAGTTCACGGGCTATGGCTGTATCTTGAGAAACCGTGTCACCGGCCTGTGGGCTAACGCCTTCGACTGGTGCGACGTGCCCGGCACGATCAGTCCGGGTGCTTGGTCGCGCGGGCATGGCTGGCTGCTGTGGGGGCTTGCGAAAGCGCTACATCACTTCCCGCTCGAACATGCCCGACGGCCGGAACTCGTCGCATTGCTCCGGGATCTGGTCGAGGCGTTGGGGCCGCTCCGCGACGAGGAAGGCATGTGGCATGTACTGCTCCACCGGAGTCATTGTGACAGCGACGCGGAGGTGTCCGGTACCGCGCTGATCGCCAACGGCATGGCGAGGAGCATTGTGAATGGGGACCTCGACGCCCTGCGGTGGGGACAGGTCATGCGTCGCGCGATGGGAGCGGTCTGCAAGAGAATAGACGGCGAGGGCCGCATTCGCGGGGTATGCGCGCCACCCGGTTTGCTTACAGACAATTCAGAAGCGCTTTATCTCAACCAGGCCTTGATCGATGAACAGCCCTACGGACCTCCGAGTGTTCTATTGGGTCTGCTCGGCGCACACCTATCCACTGAAGCGGGATGATCCTCGGCGGTCTCGAAAAACGTGGAGATCTAATCCCGCCGCGAAAGCGGGCAAGAACCAAAAGGTCACCTGTACAAACATGTCCTGAAAAATCTCCCATGTACGCTCTGACCGGGTGCTCATCTCCCGTTGTTCTTCTGGTTTCTCCCCCATGAACCCTCCGCTTCGCGGCCTGATCGCCGCCCCCTTCACTCCGTTTCGTTCCGACGGAAGCCTAGCTCTCGAGGTAGTACCGCAGTTCGCTGCGCTGCTGGCCGGCAACGGCGTCAGTGGGGCCTTCGTTTGTGGGACCACAGGTGAGGGCTACAGTTTGACGATGGACGAGCGGCAACAGGTCGCCGCCGCCTGGCGTCGGGCGACGCCGCCCGGGTTGAAGCTGATCGTGCATGTCGGCCACAGCAGCGCGGGTGAGAGCCGTACGCTGGCGCGCCATGCCGCGAAAATCGGTGCCGATGCAATCTCCACGGTCGCGCCCAGCTTTTTCCGGCCACGCGGGGTGGTCGAACTCGTCGCATGGTGCCGCGACGTGGCGGAGGCCGCGCCCGGTTTGCCGTTCTACTACTATCATATTCCCTCGATGACCGGCGTGAACATTCCCGCCGAGGAATTCCTGCGTGAAGCCGACGGCAAGATTCCCAATCTCGCGGGCATTAAGTTCACATATGAAGACCTTGAAGACTATGCCGCCGCGTGCGCCTTCGGCGGCGGCCGGTACACGATCCTGTTTGGCCGCGACGAGATCCTGCTCCGGGGTCTGCAACTTGGTGCGCTGGGAGCAGTCGGCAGCACTTATAACTATGCGGCGCCGCTCTACCGGCGCGTGATGCAGGCATTCGCTACCGACGATCTCCCTCTAGCCCAGCGGGAGCAAGCGAAGGCGCAATGCTTCATCGAAGTCATGAACGCCGCCGGCGGTCTGCCGGCCGGCAAGGTCATCATGAAGCTCATCGGCGTCGACTGCGGGCCGGTTCGGCTGCCACTGCGCAACCTCACCCCGATGCAGGAGCAAGAGTTGTGGACCGACCTCGACGGCACCGGTTTCTTCGAGTTTGCGAGCAAACGCTGAACTGTGCCCATGTCTGTCCCCACTAGAACCCTGCTGCTTTTCATTATGCTAACCACGACTACACATAGGCTGATCGGAGGGTCGCTTTACTGGCAATCGCTGCCCCAGTTGCCCGACAAGGAGGGGTTCGCGGGCAGTTTTTCCGGGGTCAGCCGCGGTGCACTGCTCGTCGCAGGTGGGGCGAACTTCCCGGACAAGCGTCCGTGGGAAGGTGGCACAAAGATTTGGCATGACCGCGTCTTCGCGTTGGAATCACGAAGCGTGGCATGGCGTGACGCCGGCCGCCTGCCGAGCGCCAACGGGTATGGCGTCTCGGCAACGGTTGATGAAGGGTTCGTGCTCGTCGGAGGTGGCGATGCCCAGCGAAACTTCGCTGAGGTGTGGTTGGCGCGCTGGGATGGCGAAAGCCTGAAATTCGCGGCTTGGCCGGCATTGCCCAAACCACTCGCGCAGGCCGCCGGAGCAGTCGTGGGCCGGACACTGTACTTAGCTGGCGGGCTAGACCGGCCAGGCGCCACGCAGGCGCAACGTGTTTTCCTTGCGCTCGATTTGGATCACCGCGCAGACGGTTGGCAAACACTCGAGCCTTGCCCGGGGCCGGAGCGATTTCTTGCGGTGGCCGCCGCCCACGACGGGGCGTTCTACCTTTTCGGCGGGGCGCGGCTCGTGTTGAATGCTCATGGGCAACCGCAGCGCGAATTGCTGCGCGACGCCTGGCGCTATCGACCGGGTGTCGGTTGGACGAGACTGACCGATCTGCCGCGGGCCGCGGTAGCGGCGCCGACTCCGGCTCCGGTCGTCGCGGGTCGCGTGTGCATCCTCGGCGGTGACGATGGTTCGCAGACCAATGTGGCTCCGACCACTCACCGCGGTTTCCAACGGGACGTGCTCGCCTACGATCCGGCGTCCGATCAATGGAGCCGCGCCGGCGAAGTGCCGTTTTCGCTTCTGACAACGTCTGCGACGATCTGGCAGGATCACCACGTGGTACCAGGCGGCGAGGCTCGGCCAGGCGTGCGTTCACCGGCGATCTGGGCCGCAGAAACTAAATAGCGCCCCGTTCCCACCTGCCGTATGACGCAGCGCTTTCTTTCACGGCGCTGGCTAGCGGTCGGGCTGCTGCCTGGATCGCCTGATCCGCAGGACGCTTGGGTACGCGTTCAAAAGAACTATGGGCTCTCAAGGTGGGGTGTATAGCCAGAGCTGCGGATCAGTTCTGATAGAGTAGTTGGTGACGACGATTTAGCTTTCTGTAGGTTTCCGTACGGAAACTGATCGCACCATCTGCCTCCAAGGTGCGCCAATAGCCCACCTTGAGGGTGAATATCCGCTCATACTGTTGGGCCGTGACAGCCTGACCCGGTTCGAATCCGCTCAACTCCCAAACCTCGGGCATCGAGGTATTGATGACCACGAAATCTGGGCGGTACCGGTAAGCCAGCGGCATGGTGCCGGCAGTGCGCATGGCTTGTGGAAGCGCGTTTAGCTCGGACAACCGCAGGGGCTTATAAAGCGATCGACCTTGCGCCCACAATTCCTCCAGCAGCATGCGCTCCGCGTCGCTGTCTACCGTGGTCAGTTGCGTTGAACTAGCGCCGACTGGTTGCAGGTTGATGCGAACGACATCACCGCCGGGCCTCACTGCTGACAGACACAGGTAAGGACCCGAAATTGTTCGCCCAAATACGGAAATCCTCCGGCCGGCTTGATGCAGCACCTGCGGGCTGCACCACAGGCAGCAGGGACGGCGATCACCGTTTGACGAGGTGGCGTGAACCATCACGGGCCACTTTGAGCGCGGACTGATGTCCGGCACTTCGGGAATCGTGACTGTGTCGACAAGACCGACCACGAGACGCAACCCATACTGGGCGGCTGCGGCCAACGCGCTTTCCCGCGGATGGATGAAGCGTGCCTCGGTGAGCAGGGAAATAATCGTGCTCAGGACGGCGCTTGGATGGGGTCCATGCCGATTAGCCAGAAACGAGTCGGTGTAACCATGGGACACCACGCAACGACTGAACTGATCGAACCCGGTCGCGAGGGCGGCATCGTTTTCTGCTGGATTGAAGATCTCGGCAGAAAAGAGGTCAGGACCCCGGGAAATCTTCGCGTAGTCGCGATGAAACACGCAGTCGGACGAATGTTGGTCGAGATCGTGTTGTCGGCGCACGTGCGGTCGCACCCGCTCGCCGAGGACGAGCGTGAGCGGTAAGGCGCATTCCGGTCGGCAGGCACAAGTTAAGCCGTGGCGATGCGGGAGCAGGGCTGCACACCGGTCGGGCGCTAGATCGTACGGGCTCTCAAATTCGACGAGACCGAGCTCTTCGGTAAGGATGCCTTGGGCGTTCACGGCAGCGGTCCCTCTGGCTCTGGGGCGTTATCAGGCGGCGTGATTTGCTTGAGCACCGCTTTCAGGGTACGGGCGAGTTCTTGGAGAGGAGCGCCTTGAGATGCGCGACGAGGATCCGCATCTCGCCCACGGTTTCCGGCGGGAGCGACGGGGCTCGAGCCTGTTGCTCGAGTTTGGTTACGCGTGCCTCGATTTGGTCCAGGCGTTGCATGAGCCCGCGCAGGGCCGCGGCCTGCATGCCGAGGGACAGTTGGGAGAGTTCGGCGTCGTTCATGAGATGCAGTTGGTTTGGTGCCAAAGGATAGCACCTTGTTGGCCGGGTGCGTTCGGCGCCCTTTGACGATTTTGCGTGTGGGGCGAATCTGGACCTGCATGGCTCCGATCGCATGGTCCAGTACCGTAGGGCTTCGGTCCCCCGGCAGGTAGACATAGGCGGACCAAACAGGCACGTTGGGGCTGGGTATCACGTACCGGGCCGTCGGCACGGTAGCTTTCATGGCGCGATACCAGTCCTCGGCGCCGGGCGACGGCTTCGTGCGGAATAACTGACCGGTCGTTCGGGCGAGGAGCTTGGTCAGGCGGAGGCGCTCACTTTCGGCCAACTTGGGGCGATTGCGCTTCCAGCGGTGGGTTTCCGAGGGGCAGGAGTAGCCCTTCTGTTGGTTCACCTTCTGGCACCATGCGCGTAAACGCTGATGGTCGCGACGGGGGTAGTAGAGCTGCAAACGTCGGCCGGTCGCTAGGTCGGTAGTCGAAATCAGGATGTGCACCGCCACCCGGTGGCTCCTTTTGCGCGCCTCAACGGGGTCACCAATCTGGTCGCCGTGGGCCTCGAAGTGCCGGATGGCGACATACGCCAAACGTTCCCGGGGGAGTCCTGGGCTAAGCAAGGCCAAGAAGGAATGGACGTCCTCAATCAGATCCGTGGCGCTCGGATGGTCTTCGCTGCTGTATGAGAGGGCAAAGTGGACGGATGGACAACGTGAACGACTCAACCGCGTCATGCGGTGATAACGGCAAACATCGCCATCGACGATGGCCGGACAGCGCGGATCGTCATCGCCGGACCCCAGAACATACTTGAGCCAAGGCTTGAGGCGGACCGGGATCATGGGGTGGTGTTGTTTCCGGGAACAAACGATTCCGCCGCCGTCCGGATAGCCTCGAGTTCCACCAGAATCTGCCCGGCGGTTTTTTCGTTGCACGACGCCGTGGCCCAAGTCGCCAGCCCCTGCAAAAGGGCCGCAAGGTATTCCTGGCGAGCGATGACATGGCCGTAGTTATCGAGCACACGCTGGTAAGGTTGCTTGGGCGTTTTGGCGTCGGTTTCCGGGAAGGCGAGGAGCCGCTTGAGCACATACGTCGAAAGATCCTCGCCCAAGGCCGCGGCCTGTTCCGCACAGGCAGCCTTATGCGCCAGGGGCACCCGGTAGGAGTGCTGTTTCCGGCAACCTTGGGTCTCGGGCAGCTCCTTCAGGAACCGGCACAAGGCGGTGGATGCGGGATCGACAATGGTCCTGCACATGCTGGTCACCGACCCACCGGCAGACACCCGCTTCAGCACGATGGCGTGCTCTTCATCAGTCAGGTAAAGTCGAAGCTTGGCTTCAGCCTCGCCCGACCGGTAGGGGGCAACGGTAGGGGGCACTGAATTCTTGCAGCTGAAGGCACTCATGGCGGATAGGCGTGCGAACTAGTGCTTCCCCGTTGGCTGGGCCTTGCGGCAGATCGCTGCGATCATCTCACTGCGGCTGAACCCACTCTCAGCTGCGGCCCGATCGAGCCACGCAATCGTGTCAGCCGGCAGCAGAACCTCGACCCGTTGGCCATGATGGACCTTCAGGCGTTCCCGGAAGCGGCGGACGCGTTCGGTGCTCTTGGCCGGAGTCTCGGTGCGAGGCGGAGACTTTTCCGCCGGCTGTTTGCAGGACGTCCGGTGAGCTCCCGGCAAAGCGATAGCATCAGCCTGGCTCGCCTTGTCTGCCTGTTTGGCGTCCGGGCTGTCGGAAACCTTAGTCGGTAAACCGAGGTCGAGTTCGGGGTGGTCTTTCTGGGGGTTGAAGCTTGGCATCCGCAATCCTAGCATAAGCAAGCAAAGGCTACGGCGGACCTGTGGCGGGGTGGCTCCGGTCAGATTTGCAGACGGCCTGCGTTTCCGGAAACATGAGCCAGGTAGGCACTTGTAGACCCTGCTGGATGGAGTGCTGTCCCGGTGGTGGCGCCGGGTAGCCTTTTGCCACTGGCATGGGTTACACTTACATCACCACCCCGTGCGCCATGCCGCGGATCAGACCTTTGACTAATCGGATCCCCGGTTCACAATCGAGCAAGGCAAACGGAGCATGCCCTCGCAGGACATGGCTTGGCTTGCGCAACCAATCAGCGACAGCGGCATCAGAGGTAAAGACATCGTGGCCGAGGCGCGCCAGCTCAGCGGCACGAAGGATACGCTCCGAAGCGATGGGAGTCAGGCGCCCGCGGGCTCGTGCCCGCCGGCACTCGCTGGCTGGGTTGAGCCCCAAGACCCGCAGCAATCCCGCCGGGGATAAAGCAAGGGCCTTGGCCATTGCGTTGAGCTGTCGCTTGGGCAGCCCGCGTCGGATCCAGTGGATCCGATCGAAAGGCGAGAGTTCGACCATCTCGGCTAGGGTGGGAGCTTTTTTCATGGTGAGGGAGTCGCGAAGTCGCGCGTAGTGTTGCCCAAAGGTTACGCCGCCGCCCCAACGAATGGCTTCGGGGCCGAGCAAGCTGGAAGGGGCTCATCGTTCGCCTGCCGCTGGCAGGTGAAGTCCACGCCCCGGATCGCCGCCAAGACGCGGTCTTCCTCTGGTTCGAGATACTTCTGCGTCGTGGCGACATCGCGGTGGCCCAAAGCTGACTTGAGCACCATCAGATCATTTCCACTGTTCCGGTAGACCGTTCGCGCCCAGGACTTCCGCAGCGAATGCGACCCCAGACGGCCGTCATCCTCAATCCCGGCAGCCGCGAAAGCCTCGGCCAAGACTCGCCGGGCCGATTCGCGTGACAGCGGCCGGACTGTGCCGTCGGGGTTCGCCTTCCGACTGAGGAACAGAGGGAGGTCGCCCCTCAACTCATGAAGCTGGCGGAGGTGGGCAAGGTGGGCCTCGATGGCCTGCCTGAGTTCGGCCATGATCGGGATCCATCGCGTCGTGCCTCGCCGGCCCTTGAGATACTGAGGCGTGACGCCGAGCATCTCCGGCACGGCGCTATTTCGGAGCACCGAAGCGACCGTCAGGCTCAGGGTCGAACTGATGCGCAGACCGGTCTGCCACTGGGCGGTGATCAGGAGCCGCTCGCGGGTAGGCAGCGAGCGGGCGACGCGGAGCAGCCGAACTTCCTCCTCGCGGGACAAGGGACGTCTTCCAGCCATAGTGGCTCAAGGCTACGTGCGGAAGGGGTTGGACCGGGAACGCGGGCGCCTCTGGCCGTTTTCCCCGCGATGCCGACGAATGTGGCGTTCTCCCACTTATGCCACATTCGACCGGGCGAAAACGGGTTAAGTGACTGGACTTAATCTGGCCTTACTGAAGGGGTGGGCGGGTTTGGGATGCTTGACCGGGCTGGGGCCTTGTTACGTCGGTCACAGCATGACTCCGTGTGCGAGGGCAGTCAGGATTTCGGCAACCTTCACGCGGCCCGCAGCCGTGCGCATGACATCAAGCGGGACTCGACCCCCAAGCGAGCGGGCAGGTGTGCATAACCAGTCCGCCAAGCCAGCGTCGGACGAGAAAATATCCCGGCCTGTTCTGTAGATTGGTTCGTCAACGCGCTCAAGCAGCTTGATGCAGCGGTTGTAGTGTTCGACTTGCCGGCGGCATTCGTCGGCCATCCGTGTAAGCTGCCTCGCTGTGGGCCGGCGTGGTGTTGTTGATCGAGACGTGCGCATGGATTCAGACATGGAGTATGGTAGTGGTGTGTTTATGGCTCTCAGTAAAAAAGCCGGGCGCATTGCTGCGCCCGGCCGGGTGGTGCTTCGGTGGTTCAGGGCATATTCTACGCCGCTTCCTCGCTGAAGAAGCTCGGGTAGAACACGCCAAAAGAGCGGCCGATGACAGGTAACTTCGCCACCGTCACCTGCGGGTTCTCGCGGTCGATGTGCAGCAAGCGTTTGACCGGGGTGAGGCCTTTGCACTGCACTTCGACAATCACACCGAACGCAGGCTCGGAGTCGTCGAACTGGTCATCGCCGCAGATGCAAACCGGATAAAACACGGTGATCACGTCACATTCGTGAGCTCTCACCAAGGCCCGAATCGTCGCGACCTCAGCCGGGTCGGGGGATTCGTCGTGCACAGGGAGAAGTGTCATCAACAGCGTATTCACGCCCGCACTCCAGCCAGTCAGAATCGGGTCGCAGCGCTCCGGCTCGCACTGGCGGTAGATTTCGTAGGCGTCATCGCACGCGTCATTAAGGATTTTGAGCAAAGCGGCTCCCGAGGACTTCGGCTCCGCGTCGTTGTTGTGATTATGATTATCGATCATGGGAACGTAGAGATACGCTCCCATGGCAGGAACTGGTCCGACCTGCCGGGGCAGTAGAGGCAGGTTTCAATGCCTCATATCCGCCAGCCACGAAATAGCGCGGAGCGAGTCCTGCATTTTAAGGCTCGATCTAGTTTGGCATACATCGGCAAAAGCCCCGCCGGAAGCCCGGCACGCGAGCGGAGCGAGCGTGCCGCCCGTTTTTCATAGATACGCGCAGGGGCTCAGCGCCAGGGTTTCCGGCAACTATTTTGCGGCGTCACTAGAGTTGAATTACGCTCCGTTTCTTGCGCAGCGAACGGAAGACTTCGGCCCTATCAGGCCATCGTTGGCGCTGCATCTTGGGTAACCTTCTCGCAGCGATGACCTGATCGATATATTTGTCAGAGAACCCCATCGACTCCAAGATGAGGCGGCGCGCAACCAACTGAGCGTTGGCAACATCATGAACTGATAAATTTTTTGCCTGGTGCTTAAGGTCGTGAGCGGCAACTTGGCTTCGCAGCGCGCGCAGATCAGCTATTGCATCTGCCATTTCAATTTCACAGTCCCGGATCTGGTGTGAGGACCAAGGGCACATTTTGACGATCTTTGGCGGCCGATCTAGTTCGAGCCGTGTCTTGCCTCCGCGAATGTGCCATACAACGAGTTCGGTTAGGTCTATTCCGGCATTCTTCAATTTGGATTCTAGGGCCTGTCGCTTCTCCGGAATCCATTCGCCATTGTGGAATGACTTTTTCTCGGGCGTCAGCTTAAGCTGCTCGATAACTGCAAAAGCCGCTATGATGGCGTAGGCAAAACGGACTTGGTCTTTGTGCGATTTCGAGCGGGCTTGATATTTGTCTCCGGCAGGATCGAAAAGCATGGGATCGTTGACGTGGTTGTGGCTGCTGACGGCATAGAGGGCCAACGAGTAGGCGAAACGACGGTTCCTCGACGCCTTTGCCGCCATGAGGGCTGCCAGATCAAAGTTCGACGTAGAGAATCCCAAACCCCTGTCCTCAAAAGACTGCCTGAGTATTCGGCGTTCCCCCTCATCAATAGGAACCAGACGCGTCTTCACGCCCCAAGGTCCCGAAAGCACCTCCAGCGAATTGATGAACAGGCCGAGTGCCGCCTCCGCACGGTCCAAGTCTCGTGCGTAGATTACTATCTCTGGCTGGCAAGGATCGTAATCCTCGCAGCACGAATTTGGGCGGATCCCCATCTTCATGCTCCAGCCCTGGCCAACCACTGTTCGCCTTAACTCGTCTCCAATTAAGGGGACAAGCCCTGTGAAGTAGGCCTTTAGGAAATTTCGTTTCCGTTTTCTCGGAAGCATGAAGGTCCGGCTTGTTACGCAAGAGCCGCAAGTTTGGCTAAGAGGGGCAACGACGCGACCGCTAAGTTCAACGGCGGCTGCCGGTGCATCAGTGCAGCATCGCCCGGAGGTGAGTAGGATATCGCCGAAGCTGACCTTCGCGGTCCGCGAGAGGGGAGACCCGCCGAGGCCTCGAGGTTCAGGCTGGCTTCAGGATGGCGGGCGGACCTGAAGGCAGCAAAAACTCTCACCCCTAACGCACCGATCCCGACAATTTGGTGCGGCGATAGCCTGGTCGAGTTTTTCCGATTTGCCGCAAAGTTGCACGGCGAGGTGGTTCTGTTCCGCGATGTCGCAGGGGCGAAGTCCTTCGCGCAGGTAAGTCATTCGACGGAGCGCGAGGGAAGTCATGATTCCAGTGCTCGATGGCGACATCGAACTGCCTTTGGTCTTTATGATCGCTGGCGCACCTCAACTACGACGGGCGCGCGGGCCTCGGCTTGGGCCTGAAGCTCGATTTGCACCGCTGACTGCACTTCGGTGTAAACTGCGATCTCTCCGTCCACAGCCTCGAAAGAAACCACGAGCACGAAGCGGGCAGAGCCACCTCCTTCCTCTTGGTTCCAACCTTTGTGAGCTTGGACCGCCACGGCGAACCTCTCCGGTAAGCGCGTATTCTCGACAAAGACCCAATCTTTTTGCGCCGTGCCATTGTGCCGATTCGCGCCGTCGATGCCGCCGAAGTCCTCCCGCTCGTGCAGCATCCAAGGCAGCCCCGGATAGTTCCCGGCCCGTTCTGGAGTTACTGTGGCGCGCCGGATGAACGAGTCCAAAGGTTCTTCCAGATGGCTGGCTTTCCATGAAAGCCAGGTTTCGAGATAGCCGTTCTTGGTCGAACGCGTCGGTCGCGGCATCGACGTATAGCAAAGCGTGACGTCAATCCTTACTCGACCATGATTCGCGGGATCGCGCAGAGCAGGCGGGACGGGCACGCAATAGATCCGCGCCTCCTGATTACGCAACTCTTGCGAGTCGGCGGTGACGAGCGTGACCCGTCGAGCCGTGTTTTCCGTAGCTCGCGATAGGTCAGGCAGGCCATAACCCAGGTGGCGGAGAATGGCCAGACGGTCGCCTTCCGGGGCGGCCTCAGCCCAGGCCGGCCAACGCGCGGAGTTGATGATGAGCGCGCGATATAAGAGGGTCGGCGCTTGGGGGAACAGGCTTTGAAGCTGCGCAGCCAAGTGCGCCACTTTCGGCGCCGCAAACGAGGTGCCTACCTGCCTCCGGCCGATGGCCGCGGCACCGTGCAGCGTGCTTTGCACCAGTTCCGGCGCCGTGGCCGGGCACGGCAGCACGCGGCCCGCGTCGTCGTGGGCGAAGTCGCCGCCAAATTCCACGACTTCGGGTTTCACGCTGTCCCATAGGCCAAGGCCGGTTCGGCTAAACGCGGAGGGACGCTGCGCTTCTGGCCCAAACGAACGCCGGTGACCATCCTGCCAGGCAGCAGACGTAATCGAGCCGACGGTGAGCGCCTGAAGGCTCTGAGCGGGCGCAGCCACCCGTGCCGACGGCGTGAGCAGGTAACCGGGATAGGGTCGGTTCGCTGCAAGGTGTCCCGCGACGCCGGGGTTTGGCTCATTGCCTGCTCCGTCGCGGAGATTGCCGGCGGATTGGATGAATAGCACATCGTGTTCATGCGACAACGCGTCCAGCAGTGACGCCCACGCTGTCATCCTGAGTTGGTGACACGGCCGAGTGTCGTTGATGGAGTGAACGAACAAACGAGTGGCGCGATCACCATGTCGATAGCGCTCGATGATCCACTGCAAATCCAGAAGATTGTTCTGCCGTTCGGTGAATTGTCCCGTGCCGTCGAGCACGCGCGCATTCTGCAACCACGCGATTGCCTGCATCTGGCCGTCGCGCGGGACGGCACCCGGATAAAGCACTGCACCCGCCACAGGCGTTCCATGCCCAACTGGAGCGCATTCATCGGCAACGGCAGTGGCCGCCCGGTCGGGTAAGCTCGGGCCAATTATTCTTTTTGGCATGATTGCTTACCCTGGCCCGAAACAATGGCGCGGCACACGAATATATCTTGAGGGGAAGATCAAGCCGCGCGATTTCGTCGCACCTGCTCAGTATCGCGATTACGTCTTCCGACGCGCGCGGCGCATGGCGCAGCTTGAGGGGCAAATCTCCCCTCGGCAGGTGAAAAAAATATCTGACACGATCAGCATGGAGCGGCTCGCGAGTTCTGGCACGCTTGAAGCCACCGAAATGGATTACCGGCTGTTCGGGGATTCGACATTTCGTAAATGAGAGCGCCTTTGCGAGCGCATCAGACATTTTGTGATCTGCGGTTACGACGTTTGTCGGAATGACTATTCGGCCAGGGTGACCTCTGCCCCAGTCTACCGCATATTCTCGGCACATAATCTGAAGTAGCTGGGCCGCATCCTCCTGACGGTGCTAGTTTCGCGAGCCCAGAAAAAGTGGCCTCCGTCCGTGCCGCCTGCGCACTATTGCGTGCCGCGGGTATTTCGGCCCGAGCGGAGCATTTAGTCGGCAACTGCCGCACGGCCCTTGGGGTAACTCTGGTTCTTACGGAAGGTTTACGGAGAAATTACGGAAAAAACCGCCTAAAACCGCCCTGAACCGCTGTGGCCGTCATTTTCGGAAACGGCTCAATTGGGGTGTCCTAAGTCCTTCACCAAAAAGGCCCTTCCACGAGGGAAGGGCCCTTGAAATTGGGTGCAGGGGTTGGATTTGAACCAACGACCTTCAGGTTATGAGCCTGACGAGCTACCAGGCTGCTCCACCCTGCAACAATGGGAAGGTCAGTCATTGCGCGCGGCGGTCCGGGTGTCAATGGCCTTTTCCGTTCTCCCCGGAATTCTCGCTTGCCAGGGTGGGGCGGCTGCTCTGTTTTGGACGACTTCGCCCATCCCGGGTGGAGGTCTTCTCAACCATAACCCATACCATCGATCGCAAGGCGGCCATCCCGGCCGACCTGTGTTCAAGGTCAGGAACATCAGATCAACTGCCATGAGCCTCAGTATCAACGTCAAGGATCTCCTCGATGCCGGCGTCCACTTCGGACACCAGACCAAGCGCTGGAATCCTCGCTCCAAGCCCTACGTCTTCGACCATCGCCAGGGGATCACCATCATCGATCTCGGCAAGACGTTCACCGCCCTCGAAAAGGCCGTCGCCTACCTCGAGGAAACCGTCGCCAACGGCGGCAATGTCCTCCTCGTCGGCACCAAGCGCCAGGCCCAGGAAATCGTCCGCGAGGCCGCCAGCGTCACCAACATGCCGTTCTGCGTCGACCGCTGGCTCGGCGGCACGCTGACCAATTACGAGACCGTCAAGAAGTCCATCGCCAAGTACAAGAAGTACCAGCAAATGGATACCGCCGGCGAGCTGGGCAAGTTCTCCCGCAAGGAGGAATCCGCCATCCGCCGCGAAATGGCCCGCATGCAGCGCAACTTCGCCGGCATCGTCGACATGGGCGATCTCCCGAGCGCGATGTTCGTCGTCGACGTCTCCCACGAGGCCATCGCCGTCGCCGAGGCCGATCGCTGCGGCATCCCCGCCGTCGCCCTGGTCGACACCAATTCTGACCCGACCACCGTCAAGTTCCCGATCCCGGGCAACGATGACGCCGTGAAGTCCATCCGCATCATCGTCGCCGCCGTCGTCGCCGCCATCCAGTCCGGCCTCGCCCAGCGCGACTCGCGTCGCCAGGCGCGCGGCGCCGCGGACTTGAAGGCCGCCACGGCCGCCGTCGCCGCCGCGACCGGCGCCACCGCCGAGGCCGCTGCGGCCCCGGCCGCCGAGGTCGATCTTTCGTCCCTGCCGGGCGCGCTCGTCGCGACCGTCGAGGGTGCCGAGGGCGAAGCCGCCCCGGCCGCCGCCGCGAAGAAGAAGGCCCCGGCCCGCAAGAAGATCGCGGCGCCGAAGAGCGAGTAAGCCCCCCGCGCCGCCTGCCCGGTGCGCCCCGCTCCGGCCGTCGCCCTCCCGCGACGCGCCGCCGAGGCGCCCCTCCCGGCGGGCCGTGCACCCTGCAACCCTTACCTGAATTATCGCCATGAGCACTCCCATTACCGCCCAGATGGTCAATGACCTCCGCGCCCAGACCGGCGCGGGACTGATGGACTGCAAGCGCGCGCTCGTCGAGACGAACGGCAACACCGAGGAAGCGATCACGCTGCTCCGCAAGAAGGGCGCCGCCTCCGCCGCCAAGAAGGCCGATCGCCTCGCCAAGGAAGGCCTCATCGAAAGCTACATCCACCTCGGTGGGAAGGTCGGCGTGATGATCGAGGTCAACTGCGAGACCGACTTCGTCGCCCGCAATGATGAATTCCGGTCCTTCGTAAAGGACCTCTGCCTGCACATCGCCGCCGCCAGCCCGCTGTACGTGTCGCGCGACCAAGTGCCGGAGGCCGACCTCGCTTCCGAGCGCGACATCGCGGCGGCGCAGGTCGCCGGCAAGCCCCCCGCGGCGATCCAGAAGATCGTCGAGGGCAAGCTCGAGAAGTTCTACTCGACGGTGGTCCTCCTCGACCAGCCGTTCGTGAAGATCCCCGAGAAGACGGTGAAGGAGCTGATCACGGAGAAGATCGCCAAGACCGGCGAGAACATCCAGATCCGCCGCTTCGTCCGCTTCCAGCTCGGCGGCTGATCGCCCACGCGAAACCGTTTCAACGAAAGACGCTCTCCCGCTGAGGGGGAGCGTCTTTTTTTGGTATGCTGAGCGCGAGCCGGGATGCTTGAGGTGGGGAGTGGGGGCGGTAGGCTGGGGAGCGGTCGCGGATCGGGCTGCGGTGCGGGTGACCGGATTTTTTCTTCAACCTCAACCTCTTCCTCTTCCTTCCTCTTCAACACCATGCAGGTAACGCGTGCGCAGATCGTGGCTCGGGGCATGACCCTGTGCTGTCCGAATTGCGGGGCGCGGTCGTTGTTCCGCGACGACCGCTTCTTCGTGCTGAACCGGGAATGCCCGGAGTGCGGCCTGCGGCTGGAGCGGGATGAAGGCGGGTTCCTCGGGGCGATGTCGCTGAACTACGGCATCACGGTGGTGGGCTTCCTCGTGCCGGTGCTGGTGCTGTACCTCACGGGCGTGTTTTCGGGGCGGACGGCCTCCATCGTGGCGGGGGTGGGGGCGGTGGCGGTGCCGCTGGTGCTGTACCGCTTTTCGCGCAGTTGGTGGCTGATGAACTACTACCTGGTGCTCCCGCACCACCTCCCGGCGAATCAGGAGCCCCGGCGCTCGGCGCGCGACGACGAGAATACCTGAGCGCGGGGTGGAAGGGGTGGCGACGCCGGAGGGGCCCGCGGAGGCCTGAGGGTCAGGCTTTGTCGTTTGTCGTCGCTGGCGGTGCGAACGGGTGCGCGGTGCCCAAGCGGGACGTCGGCGGGCGGGCGGCGGCGATGCTGCGCCGCCGCTACGGTTTAATGCGCAGGTGCGGGCGCACCTGCGGGTTGACCACGTTGGGGGCCCAGCTGTCGGTGTACCAGTTGCGGACGGTGGTGCAGACTTCCTCGCGCACGGCCTGCCAGCTCTCCTCGGAATAGGCGGCGCTGTGGGGCGTGAGCACCACCTGCTCCATCCGCTGCAGCGGGTGGTCGCGCGGCAGGGGTTCCTGCTCGAACACGTCGAGACCGCCGCCCGCCAGGTGACCGCTCGCCAGCGCCTCGATGAGCGCGGCTTCGTCCACGACGGGCCCGCGGCTAACGTTGAGGAGGATCGCCCCGCGGCGCATCTGCGCGAGGCGGGCGGCGTTCATCAGGTGATGGGTGGATTCGTTGAGGGGCACGTGCAGCGAGACGTAGTCGGACTCGGCGAGGACCTCCGCGAAGGACCGCGGCTCAATGCCCTGCGCGCGCAGGCGCTCCGGGTCGACCGCGGGGTCGAAGGCGACGACCCTCAGGCCGAGCCCGCGCGCGCGCCACGCCGTGGCGGCGCCGATCCGGCCGACGCCGACCAGCCCGAGGGTGCGCCCCTTCAGCCGGTGGATCGGGCGGCCGACGGGGCTGGTCCACTGGCCCTCCCGCATCCGCAGGTGGAAATACGAAATCTGCCGGGCGCAGTCATGGAGCAGGGCGATTGCGTGCTCGGCGACGTCCTCGACCGCGTAGTTCGGCGTGTTGGCCACCGCGATCCCGCGGGCCGTCGCGGCCGCCACGTCGATCATGTCGTAACCAATTCCCCAACGGATGATCAGCCGCACGCGGGGCAGCGCGTCCATCACCGCGGGTGTCAGGATCTTCTTCCACGAGAGAAGCAGGATTTCGGCGTCGCCGACCTGCGCGATCACGTCCTCGGGGGTGTCGCAGTTGCCGATGACGAGCTTGCTGCCCAGCGCGGCGATCGTGGCCTGTTCGTAGGTGTACGGGGCGAGGGTGTGGGTGGGGTCAACTTGGAAGACGGGGGGATGCATGGGAATGATCGAGTGGAGGAGTGGCGGAGCGGAAAGCGACGGCGGTGAGTCTCGACCCGAAGGCTAGCCGGAGGCAGCGGGATCGCGCAGCCAGCGGTCGAACCAGTGATCGACCGCGTGGGCGCGGGCGATTCGGCTGCTCGGTCGGCCGACGAGATTCATGAGGTGGCCCTCTCCGGGGATCCGCACGCACTCCACCGGGGATCCGCCTGACCGGACCGCGGTTGCCATGTCCTCGCTCTGCGCGATCGGGCAGATGCGGTCGTCCTCCGCGTGGACCAGCAGCAAGGGGGTGCGAATCCGCGGGCCAATCCGGGCGCTGGAGAGCGATTCGTAGCGCTCCGGTTGCTCCGCGGGGGAGCCACCCATTTCCCATTCCCAGAAGACCGGGTTGTTTCCATCGCGGTGGCAGGTCGCGAGGTTGCTGACCGCATTCTCGCTGACAGCCGCGCGGAAGCGGTGGCTTCGGCTGGCGAGAAGGTGGGTCATCAGCCCGCCGTAGCTCACGCCCGTCACCGCGACCCGCTCGCGATCCACGGCGGGGTGCAGGAGGGCGCAGTCGATCATTTCGAGCACATCCGCGTAGTCCCGCTCGCCCCATGCTTCGCGGATCTGGGTCGCGAACGCCTCGCCGTAGCCCTGGCTGCCGCGGGGATTGCCGAGAAGGACCGCATAGCCGCGGGCGGCGAGGCGCTGGAACTCGAAGCAGAAGCGATGTCCGATCGCATAGTGCGGTCCGCCGTGGATGTGCACGATCAGCGGATACGGTGCCTTCCCCGCGCCGGGCGGGGGAAGCATGAGCCACGCCTCCAGCGGAACGCCGTCCGAAGCGACGAGGGGCAGCGGTTCGAGGCCGCTGAGCCGCCGCGACTGCCGCCACGAACGGTTGAACGTGGTGAGGGCCTGTTCCTGGCCGCCGTCGAAGTCGAGGGCGATGGCCTCGCCCGGATCGGTCGCATCCGACACCACCGCGACGATCCGGCGCGCCGCCGGTGCCGCGGAGAAGGCGAGGCAGGTCCGTGCGCCGGCGAGCACGACGCGGACCCGCTGGTCGCGGCCGATCCACGCGAGCCGACTCGTGCCGCCCTCGGCGTGGATGAAGTAAATCCGGTCTTCGCCGTCCACCGTCACCCACGCCAGCGAGGGCGTGGCGAGCCCACGGGCGTCGTCGGAGCGCGTGGTCAAGCCGATCGAACGGTCGAAGCCTGCCGAAAGATGGACCGGTGAGGCGCCGGGCGTGAGTTCGAGGGTGAAGACGCCCTGGTTCACGCCTTGGGCGGGGCCGCGATCGTGACCGATCCACGCCAGTGCCCGACCGTCCGGTGAACTCACCACGGCGCTGACCGGTCCCCGCAGGGAAACGAGGAGCGTGGCGCCGTCCGCCTCGGTCGTCCGCCAGAGCTGGCAACGTCCGTCGCGTTCCGGCGCGGTGCTCCACGCGAGGCCGCTGCCGTCCGCGAGCCAGCAGAAGGTGGCGACGCAGGATCCGGCGGCGACACCCGATTCGCCGCCGTCGGCGCGGACCCGTTGGAGCTGTCCGCCGGCGAGGAAGGCGATCCACGTTCCGTCCGGTGACCAGCGGGGATGCCGGCAATCCGGCAGGGGTGGAGTGAGCGGCCGCACGGTACCGCTGGCCGCGTCCCGGCAAACGAGGCGCGGCGCGGCGGAGTCTGGCTCCGTCGCGATGAAGGCGAGGCGCCGACCGTCGGGTGACCACGCGGGGCTGTGCCCGGCGTGGATCCATTCCTCCGTCACCACCTCGCGGCGCATTTCATCGCGGTCGCGATCGAGCGACAGGACCGTGCACGCGAAGGCCCGGCCGTCGCTTGAGACGCCGGGCTCGTCGATCCAGCGCAGGGCAAACAGATCTCCCAGGTCCAGCAGAGGACGGGACTCCCCCGAAGGCGCGGGGTGCGGGAGTGGAGGAGTCATGCCGACGCAGGGTTTCCGGATTCGGTCGGTGGACGAGCGATGCGAAGATCGGGAGGGCGAGGGGATCGACCGATGATCAGCGGGTGGGAGGACCTTCCCGCGGAGCCGCCGCGGGGTCCAGTCGGATCACTTCCGGCGGATCGACTGCGGCGCATTGACCCCGGCCGGGCCACTGCGGCCGGGTGACTGCGGCCGGGCGACTGCGGCGGAGCAGCGGCGGGGTGTTGGCGGGGTGTCGGCGGTGGGGCGGAGCGGCGGTGGCAGGTGGGTGCGGTCGTGCTTGGAAACCGCGGCGGGATGGCTCGGCGCGAGGGTTCGGGAGCGGAGCGGCGGTGCCGGGTGCGCGCCTGGCCCTGCGGCGGCGGGCGACGTCGTTTTAGTCTCCCGGCTTTCGGTTACGCTCCCTCGTACGTGAAGAGCACGGTGGCGGGCCGCTCCGGGGAACGCAGCAACGCGTAGCCCTCCGGTGCGGCGGCGATCGGAACCCGGGTGGGGGCGAGGCCGTCCAGGGAAATGGCGCCCTCGGCGACGAGGCGAAGGAACAGCTGCTGCTGGCGGTTCTCGGTCCAGCGCGTGTAGCCCGCGTTGAAGTCGATGCCGCCCTCCTCGTAGGCGGTGTCGTAGCGGCCGGGACCGTAGGCGATGGACGGGACGAGCGTGACCTCGCGGCCGAACATTTTGCCACGGGTGACGTTCATGCCGAAGGCGCCGACGCCCACGACGCGGGCCCGGGCGCGGCAGAGGTCGAAGGCGAGGTTCATGGGATCGCTGGACTTGGCGGCGAGGTAGAGCACGACGGCGTCGGCGCCGAAGCCGTCGGTCAGTTCCAGCACGGTGGTGACGGGATCGGTCTGGGACGGATTGATGGCGCGCGTGGCGCCGACTTTCCGTGCGTGCTCGACGCGACGATCGTCGATGTCGAGTCCGAGCACCTGCAGCCCGGCGTGGCGGGCGATCTGCGTGCCGAGGAGACCGAGCAGACCCAGACCATAGATGACGATCGTCTCGCCGAACGTGCATTCCGCGCGCCGGATGCCGGTCATGGCGCTGCAGCCCAGCGTGACGAACGCAGCGTGCTCGAGCGGAAGGTTTTCCGGCACCTTGGCGACGAGATTGCGCGGCACGGCGACCCGCTCGGCGTGGACGGCGCACTGGTTGCCGGAGCAGGCGACGCGGTCGCCGACCTGGATGTCGGTGACCTCGCGGGACACGGCGATGACCCGGCCGGAGAGACTGTAGCCGAGCGTGGCGGTGCCCGGGCGCTGGGCGCGCGGTTCCGGGAAACCCCAGTCCACGCCCTTCTTGCGGAGCTGGGCGCGCCGTCCCGGGCGCGGGTTGGGGTAGGTGTCCTCGCCGAGGGTTTCCGGGTTGGCCGAGGTATCGATGATCTTGAGCTCGGTGCCGCTGCTCACGGCGGAGAAAGCGGTTTGGACAAGGACCTCGCCCGGCCTCAGCTCGGGTTCCGGGATGTCGAGCACGACGGGCTTTCCTTCGATGGCAAAGATTCGTTTCATGGGAGGGGAGGGGACGCGTGGGGTCGCAAGAGGATGACGGTTCGAGTCGCGGGTTGGGCTACGGGAACATCGGCGTCGCGCGGCGGACGCGGTTGCGCCTCCTCCCTCGCACAGACTGCATGGCCCGGTCACGAACAAAACACGGCCCGCGCTGGGCCTTTCTGGACCCGAGTTGGCGGGCCTTCCCGACGAATGAGCCGCCGGACGCATTCTGCGCTTGCCTAACCGGGGGGGCGCGGGGCCGAATGAGACGTTTGTCAGGTTGCCAGAACGGCTCCGGTGAGTTCGTTCAGGAGCTCTTTACCGCTTTCGCTTTTTTCTCCCCCACCATGTCCAACGACACCCCCTCGTCCGCCTCCGGTCGTGAGTTCACCGCAGCCTTCCTTCTGCTGCGCCTGTTCCTTGGGCTCCGCGCCTTGCTCGCGGGCATCGAGAAATTCGAATCGGGCGGCAATTACTCGTTCGAGATCTACTACCGCAACATGGCGCGCATGGCGAACGGCATCACCTCGGCGTCGTTCCTGCCCCTGTGGGCGACGAAGACCTTCGCGTTCTTCCTCGGCTACGTGCTGATCGCGATCGGTCTGGCGGTGCTGCTGGGGGTGCGGACCCGCTGCGCGCTCACCCTGCTCGGGCTCACATGGGTGGGGCTGGGTTTCGGTCTCATGGCGGTGCAGGAGAATGAGGGCGTGGTCTGGATCGCGACCTATGTCGGCCTGACTGCGGGCGCCCTCGTACTGGTGCGTCACAACCGCTTCGCCCTCTGGACTGGTCGCTCGTAAACCCCTCCCGAAACCCGGCGATGAATCCATCGACTCCGTCCGTCTTTCCCGCCGCCGCCGCCACCCGGCGCGAATTCCTCTCCTCCGGCGTCAAGCTCGGCGCCGCGCTGATCGCGACGCCTTACCTTGCCCGGGCCTCGGCTCCCGCCGGCGCGGGCGGTTCGCGCACCATCAACATCGGTCTCATCGGTTGCGGCGAGCAGGGTCGCGTGCTGCTCAATGCCGCGCTCAAGATCCCGGACATCCGGTTCCGCGCGGTCTGCGACATCTGGGAGTATAACCGCACCTACGGTGAGCGCCTGCTCAAGAAGTTCGGCCATGATGTCCGCGCCTTTGAAGATTACCGGGAAATGCTGTCTGCGGTCCCGGACATCGACGCAGTCATCGTGGCGACCCCGGACTGGCTGCACGCCGAGCAGACGAATGCCGCCCTCAAGGCGGGGAAGCATGTTTATTGCGAAAAGCTAATGTCCAACACCATCGAGGGTGCCCGTTCGATGGTCGTGACGGCCCGCGAGGCGGGCAAGCTGCTTCAGGTGGGCCATCAGCGCCGAAGCAACCCGCGTTACATCTATGTGCGCGATCGGATCCTGCGTGAGAAGCGCCTGCTCGGTCGCATCAACAACCTGAACGCCCAGTGGAACCGGTCCGTCAGCGCCGATCTTGGCTGGCCGGAGCGCTTCAAGATCCCGGAGGCCAAGCTGAACGCGTTTGGCTACGCGAACATGCACGAGTTCCGGAACTGGCGCTGGTTCAAGAAGTACGCCGGGGGCCCGATCTCGGATCTCGGCGCGCACCAGATCGACATCTTCAACTGGATGCTCGGCGTGAATCCGAGTTCCGTGATGGCGGGTGGCGGCGTGGACTTCTACAAGACGCACGAGTGGTACGACAACGTGATGGCCATCTATGAGTTCCCGACCAGCGAGGGGATGGTGCGCGCGTTCTACCAGGTGCTGACGACCACCAGCGCGGGCGGCGGGTACCATGAGTACTTCATGGGGACCGAAGCGGCCCTGAAGATGTCGGAGAACCCGAAGTACACCAAACTCTACCGCGAGGCGCAGGCCCCGGATTGGGAGGTTCATGTGGCGTCAGGCTTGATCAAGAAGCCGGGCTACGGTGAGGAGGGCGCGGCGGCACCGTCCAAGCCGTGGGAGAAGGAGGTGAAGCCCAAGTTCGCGACGGCCGCGCCGCGCACTTCCGTCGTGGATGTCCGCGAAACGGCCGCTCTCTCCGCCTGGGACATCCCGGTGACGCTCGACAAGGCGATTCACCAGCCGCACCTCGAAAACTTCTTCGGGGCGATCCGCGACGGCACGCCGCTCAGCTGTCCGGGGGAACAGGCGTTTGCCTCCGCTGTCACCGTTCTGCGGGTCAACGAAGCCGTGGCGGCCCGCAAGGCCCTGACCTTCCAGCCCTCCGACTTCGTCGCCTGAGTCCCGCGCCTGCCGTTCGCTACCCCCTCCCTAATTCGCTACCTTTTCCTGCTCCCATGATCCTCCGTTCCGCCCTCTTGGTCATCGCCGTTGCCGCCGCCCTGCCGCTGTCCGCGCAGGACCGGGTTCCGCTCGCGCTCGAATTGCCGAAGCCGCTCTTCGTGGGCACGCCCCGGCCGATCTCGTTGCCCAACCTGGAGAAGCCGCGTCAGGGCCCCCGCCCGGCGCTGCTCGTTCCGGCGGGAACGGTGCTCCTGTCCAAGGACAAGGCGGTCACGGCCTCGGATTCGCTGCCGGTGATCGGCGATCTCAGCTTCGTCACGGACGGAGAGAAGAGCGGTGCGGATGGCTCGTTCGTCGAGTTCGGCCCGGGCGTCCAGTGGGTCCAGATCGACCTCGGCGCGTCCGCGAAGCTGGCTGCGGTGCTCGTTTGGCACTTCCATGCTCAGGCGCGGGTGTACCATGACGTCGTGGTGCAGGTTTCGGACGATCCGGAGTTCAAGTCGGGGGTCACCACGATCTTCAACAACGACATCGACAACTCGGCGGGGCTGGGGGTGGGGAAGGACCCTGCCTACATTGAGACCAATGAAGGCCGGTTGATCGACGCCAATGGGGCGAAGGGCCGCTATGTTCGGCTGTCCTCGGCGGGCAACACCACCGACGAACTCAACCACTACGTGGAGGTCGAGGTCTTCGGCCAGCCCTGAGCCTCGGTCGCATCGGTTCGTTCACCCTTTGCCGCCAACCCTCCGGTTGGCGGCTTTTTCTTGGCCGGAGTTCGGGGGACCATGGCCATCAATCGTCTGTGAAAATGCGCCTTGATGACGATGCCCCGGCCCCTCAACCTCCCGCGTCTTGGTTACACCCTCACCCCGAGGCAGTCCGCCTTCGGCCGCCGCGTATTTTCCTTCCGGGGAGTGCGGGCTGGTCGAGTCGGTTCCGCTGCGGGATTACCCACACGAAAGCGAAAGCAGCACCTAGTCCTACGTAATGAGCTCAAACGACACTACAAGCGGGGCGATCGCCCCCAATGCCAACCGGCTCCTGTGGGCCGGCTTCATGGCGATTCTGGCCGCCGGCGTTGGCTTTGCCATCCGCGGCGGGATCTTCGATAACTGGGGATCAGAATTCGGCTTTACCGGCGCACAGTTGGGCGCGATCGGCGGTGCGGGTTTCTCCGGATTCTGCTTCGGCATCATCATCGGCGGCGTCATCTGCGACAAGGTCGGCTACGGTCGCCTCGTGGTGCTGGCGTTCGTCCTCCACGTCCTTTCGGCGATCGTTACGTTCACCGCCTCGGGCTCGGGTGCCTACAACAGCCTCTACTGGGGCATGTTCATCTTCGCGTACGCGAACGGCACGCTCGAGGCTGTCTCCAACCCGCTGGTCGCCACGCTCTTCCCGGCCAAGCGCACGCACTATCTCAACATCCTCCACGCCAGCTGGCCCGCCGGCATGGTCCTCGGCGGCATCTGCGGCTGGGTGCTCGACGATCGCCTGCAGGTTCCGTGGAAGTGGCAGCTGTCGCTGTACCTGATCCCCACCGTGATTTACGGGCTGATGTTCCTCGGCCAGCACATGCCGAAGTCCGAGGCCTCCGCGAAGGGGCTCAAGCTCGGCGAAATGCTCAAGGACGTCGGCATGGCCGGCGCAGCCGTCATCGGCCTCTTCATCTGGCTTTTCTCCAAGGATGCGCTCGGGCCCATGCTCGGCGGTCTCACTGGCGCCGCGTTCTTCACCAGCGCCTCCTGGAGCTGGGTCGCGATCGCCCTCGGCGCCGGCACCTTCCTCGTGTTCTCCGGCCTGAGCGGCTGGGCGCTCGGTTCGGGCCTCCTCTTCATCCTGTTCATCACCCACGCCCTGCTCGGCGCCGTCGAACTCGGCACCGACGGCTGGATCCAGAACATCACCGGCAACATCCTGAGCTCCGAACAGGGCAAGATCCTCTTCGTGTTCACGTCCATGACGATGTTCGCGCTGCGGTTCTGCGCCGACTTCATCGAGCGCGAGCTGGGCCTCTCGCCCGTCGGTCTCCTGCTGCTCTGCGCCATCCTCGCCTGCGTCGGCCTGAATCTCACCGCCGGCATCTCGACCTTCGCCGGCGCGCTCGTGGCCCTCACGATCTACGGCATCGGCAAGACGTTCTTCTGGCCG
>Ga0172372_10002267_pt1 | contig 29388 bp, 22 predicted proteins | sample LakKiv5m_2_FD_114544 | JGI IMG/M metagenome (GOLD analysis project Ga0172372, IMG submission 114544) | Freshwater microbial communities from Kabuno Bay, South-Kivu, Congo - kab_092012_9.5m | ecosystem: Environmental > Aquatic > Freshwater > Lake | place: Democratic Republic of the Congo...
AGGGTACGCGAGGTCCGCGCACCGCGGGAGCGCGAAGCGCCACGTTCGCATGCATCGGCCGTTCAGCGCAACTTGATCGAGACGAGCGCGATCGCGCCGAGGATCGCGGTGATGATCCAGAAGCGGACCACCACCTGACCCTCGCTCCACCCGCCAAGGTGGAAGTGATGGTGTATCGGCGCGCAGCGGAAGATGCGCTTCCCCTTCGTCAGCTTGAAGAAGCCGACCTGCAGCATCACGCTTGCAAGCTCGAGGAAGAAGATCCCGCCGAGGACGGCCAGCAACAGTTCCTGTCGGATGGCGAAGGCGACGTAACCAAGCAGCCCGCCCAGTGCGAGCGATCCCGTGTCGCCCATGAAGACTCGGGCGGGGTTGCAGTTGAACCAGAGGAATCCGAGGCATGCGCCCGCCATCGCTCCGGTCACAACCGTCAGTTCGCGCCCGCCTGGCACGTGCGGGATCAGGAGGTGCTGGGCTAGGTCCTGACGACCGGCGATGAAGGCGAGCACCATCAGCACGATGCAGGCGATCGCCATCGTTCCTGCGGCAAGCCCATCCATCCCGTCGGTGATATTGACGGCATTCGAGGTTCCTGCGATCGCGAGCGCGCCGATGATGGCGAACACGATCCCCCCGAGGACGATCACCGAGGGGTTCATCTCGACGGGCGCCACGCTCCCGAGCGCGGTGGGCAGGTAGGTGCGTTGGAACGGCAGGTTCAGGCTGACCGCCGCCGGGTTCTGCGCGGGATCGGCTGCTTGGTAGAGGAAGATCGCTGCCAGCAGGCCGCCGCCGAGTTGGAAGATGAGCTTCTCCCAGGCGAAGAGACCCTCGCGCGTCCCCGCCTCACGGCGCGCCGCCGTCAGCTTCAGCCAGTCGTCGAACGCTCCGATCAGCCCCATCCAGACCAGCATCAGGATCGCCAGTTGCGCATGACGCGTCGTGATGTCGGCGAACAGCAGGATCGAGCCGAGGATCGCCCCGCAGATCAGGATGCCGCCCATCGTGGGCGTGTCCTTCTTGCCCTGGTTGAGCGTGTTCAGCTTGTCGACGTAGAACTCGGGGTTGTCGCCCACCTTCAGCCGACGCAGCCAGTTGATCGCGCGGGGCGCAAGCAGGATCACGAAGAGGAACGCGAAGACCGTGGCGGCAAGCGCCCGGAACTCGAGCTGCGTGAAGACCTGAACCACCCGGTACAGGCCGAGCTGGTCGAGCCATTCCTCGAATCGCGTGGTCAGGATGTAGAACATGCGCGTGGCCCTTCGCTGCGAACGAGGGAACTCCACCGATCCGCGGACCAGGTCGGCACCCGAAAGGCAGGATGGAGTCCGACTTGGCGGCCGCTCGCGGAACGCGGACGGGACGCGGAAGGCCGGACAGCCCACGACGCCTGGCGGGATTCAGAAGCCGACGGAGGTGCCGCGCGGATCGACCTCGGTGATCCATCGCGCGCCCCTCGATATCGGGTACCCGGCGCACGCACCTTCAAAGTCGGCGACGCGATCTGGATCGGCGTTTCAGACACTCGTGGCCGCCGCGGCAAAGGCCGCCTCGAGGGGCTCGAGGAACTGCTCCATGCGCGCTCCACGGCTGCCCTTCAGAAGGATGACCGAGCCTCGTGGGATCAACTGGGCGGCGTCGACCGCGAACGGCGGGCTGAACACGGTCGAGGCGGCGGATTCGCCGGAGAACCCTGCGGCGCGGGCCGCTGCGACCAGCGCCTCGGCGTGCGGTCCAACGGCGACAAGTGCGTCGCGCTCACGGAGCAATCGACCCGCGTGCGTGCCGACTTCCTCGTGGAGCGCCCGGGCGTCCGGGCCGAGTTCCCGCATCTCGCCGAGGATCACCACGCGCCGCGATGCGCCAGCCGACAGCTCCCCAAACGCGCCGAGCGACGCGATCATCGCGTCGGGATTGGCGTTGTAGGCGTCGTTGTAGACGGTGCGCCCGGCGATCTCGAGGCGCTCGAGCCGCATGTCCGAGGCCTCGACCCCGGCAATCCCCTCGCGGATCCGATCGAGTGCGATCCCCATCTCGGCGGCAGCGGCGATCGCGGCCACAGCGTTGCGCGCGTTGTGCTCGCCCAGCATCCGCATTGTGAACGCGTGGGTTCGCTCCGAGATCGGCACCGGAAGATCGTCACCATCGAGCAGGGCCGTGCGCCGCGGGAAGACGACCTCGATCCGATGGCCCGCCTCGCCCTGCTCGCGCGCGGCAAGCCGGTACGCACAGGCGGGTCCTGTTCCGAACGTCACGATCCGCGGCGCACGGCCGCCATCGACCAGCGCGCGCACCGCCTCGATGAGCGGAGGGTTGTCGCCGTTCACGATACCGAAGCCATGCTCGGAGACACCCGCGAGGATCGATGCCTTTTCCTTCGCCACAGCCTCGATCGAACCAAGCCCCTCGAGGTGCGCTCGGCCCGCGAGCGTGATGATGACGCCCTCCGGCTCGACCATCTCGGCAAGCGGCAGGATCTCACCAGGGTGGTTCATGCCGATCTCGGCCACAAGAAAGTCGGCGTCGTCGGCGGTCGAAAGAAGCGTCAGTGGCACGCCGATGTCGTTGTTGAAGCTCTTCGGGCTCGCATGCGTGCGGCCAGCCGCCGAGAGAATGCCCTCGAGAAGTCGCCGCGTCGTGGTCTTGCCGGCGCTCCCCGTGACCCCGACCACGCGCAGCGTTCGCAGGCTCGCGCGCCACGCGTGCGCGATGGCACCGAGGGCGCGGCGGGTCGACCCGACGCGCAGCACGCCGAAACCCTCCGGCAGCGCCGTGAGCGTCGCGGCATCCGGTGCATCCTCCACGATGGCGAGCACAGCTCCGGCCGCCGCAGCCTTCGCGACGAACGCGTGCCCGTCGAAGTTCTCGCCCTTCAGCGCGACGAAGCATGCGCCCGCGAGGTCGTCGCGCGTGTCGGTCGAGAGCGCGACGGGATCATGCGCAGGACGCCGCAGCACCTCGCCACGCGTCGCGATCACGATCGATTGGAACGAGGGGCAGTGCACGCGAAACGCACCCTTCCCGGAAACCTGCTTGCCATCCGATGCCATCACGACCTCCCGCTGCACGCCATGTCATCTCGGTCGAACACGACCATGCCCTCCACCGCGCCAACACTACCGCAACTTCCGCTGCCGGATCGCGGCCTCAGCCTCGCGGCGATCGTCGAACAGCCGCTTCTCGTTGCCGATGATCTGGTAGTCCTCGTGCCCCTTGCCCGCGATGAGGATGATGTCGCCCTCACGCGCGGTCGACACCGCGAACTCGATCGCCTTCGCGCGATCGGCCTCGACCTCGACGCGTGCGCGCGCCTCGCCCGGAACACCCGCAAGGATCTCTGAAATGATGTCCTCAGGACGCTCGGTGCGCGGGTTGTCGCTCGTCACGATCACCTGATCGGCGCCGTCGCAGGCAACCTTCGCCATGCGGGGTCGCTTGGTGCGGTCACGGTCGCCACCACATCCGAAGACAACGCGCAGGCGTCCGCCCTCGGGCACCGTCGGCCGCAGCGCACGGAGCACGTTCGCCAGCGCATCGTCTGAATGCGCGTAATCGACGAGTACGCTGAAACCGTCGGAACCCATCGATACCGGCTGCAATCGACCCGGCGGCGCGTGGCACGTGGTGAGCGCCTGCCCGAGCCGCGCCGCGTCGACACCGTTGACGAACGCCGCCGCCGCCGCCTGCATGGCGTTCATCACGTTGTGCGCGCCGACGAGCGGCAGCCGGAACTCGAGCGTTCCCCACGGTCCGCGGAACGTCACATCCATTGCCTCGAGCCCCATCCGATGGACGGTCCCGAAGACGTCGGCCGACGGATCCTTGAGGCTGGTGCGCAGGCAGCGCGCCCGCGGCGGCAGCATGTAGCGATGCCACGGGTCGTCGATGTTGACGATCGCGGTGCCGCCCTCGTCGAGCATCACGAAGAGCCGCGCCTTCGCCGCCGCGTAGTGCTCCATCGTGCCGTGGTAGTCGAGGTGGTCGCCGGTCAGGTTCGTGAAGATCGCCGTGCGAAACGCAAGTGCGGCCACGCGCTTCTGGTCGAGCGAGTGGCTCGAGACCTCCATCGCCGCGGCGCGACAGCCGTTGTCGACCATGCGCGCGAAGAGTTCCGACAGTTCGAGCGCGGGCGGCGTGGTGAGGTTCGACGGCACGCGCTTCGCGCCGTCGTCGATCTCGACCGTGCCAACAAGTCCGCAGCGCACCCCCGCCGACGCGAAGAGTTGCTGCGTGAGGTACGCGATCGTGGTCTTCCCGTTCGTACCCGTGACACCGACGAGTGCGAGTGCACGCGACGGCATGCCGTAGAAGCGTTCGGCCGCCAGCGCGGCGATGAGCGGCGCGTCGTCGGCCTCGATCCATGCGACCGTCTCGGGGAACGCGTCGGGCCGCGCCGAGCCCGCGGGCGCCACCACCGCAACCGCGCCAGCGGCCACCGCATCGGCGATGAACGCGCGACCGTCGGTCTTGGTGCCTGCGCGCGCGAGGAAGAGCGCACCCCGCTTCACGCGCCGCGAATCCTCGCAGAGACTCCAGATGTCGGGGTCGAGCGCGTCAGCGCGTCGGACAGGAAGGCCATCGAGCAGCGTGGTCAGTTTCATCGGCGGTTCTCGTCGCGAAGCGCGGTCGATCTCGAGCCATGCCCGGTCAGTGGGAGTCGATTGGAAGCGGATCGGCCACGCGACCGCGCGCCCAATCCTGAATGCGCGGGAGCAGCATGCGCCGCGCCGCGATCTTGCCGCACGCGGCGATCGGTATCGCAAGCAGCATGCCGTAGACGCCCGCGATCGATCCACCCGCAAGAATCGCCACCACGATCGTCACCGGATCGAGATTGGTGGCCTTGCCAGCGATGACCGGCGTGAGGAGGTAACCCTCGATCGTCTGCACCACGACAAAGACGAGCGTCGGCCAGAGAAGCATCTGCCAGACCGCCATGCGCGCCTCCGGCGCGAGGCCGTACTGATCCGCCACGAGGAGGATCACCGCAAACGGAAGCCCGACGCCTCCGAGGTACGGCACGATCGAGAGAAGCCCGGTGAGGAGGCCGAGCGCGATACCGTACGGCACGCCGCAGACCTGCCATCCGATCGCAAACATCGCGCCCATGATCGTGCAGATCACGATGCGTCCGCGCACGAAGCCGGCGACGGCGCGGTCCATCTCGGACACGATCTCTCCGACGCGTCCGCGATTCTCCTCGGGGACGAGCGACGAGAAGAAACCGACGATCGAGGGCCAGTGCACGCTGAAGTAGTAGAAATAGAACGGAATGAGGAAGAGGACGAGCCCGAGCTGCAGCATCCACATTCCGATCGCGTACGCGCGCCCGGCGCCCGCACCGAGCACGGAGACGATCGGATTGTCGAGGCTGACCTGCGTGACCGCGCTCGGGAGAGGCGGCAGCCCGCGCTGCGCGCGCTGCGCGTCCTTGTCAGCATCGCGCACGGCCTCGCGGGCCTCCTCCCGCACCGTCGCGTCGTCCTTCGCCAGCGCGGCAGCGCCTGAATCCGGCTCGCTCGGGCGCCCGCTGCTCTCGGCTGGCGGCGCGGACTCCTCCGTCGACGGCGTCGCACCTGCCGCCGCATCCGAGTGCTTCGACTCACGCGGCTCCCGGGACGATGGATGCACGATGCGATCGGCCCACTCCCGCACGTCGGCACGGTACTCCTCGGGCACGATCGAGATCAGGCGGCTCACCGCGCCGTCGTAGCGCCCGCTGCGAAGGCTCTCTGCGAACGACAGCGTCTGACCGACCGCGAGCGGAATCACGATCGCGAGAAGCACCGACAGCAGGATGCCAAGCGCCGCGAGGATCACGCCCACCGCAAGCGGACGCGACATGCGCCGCCACGTCGTCATGCGCGATACGACCGGCTCCACCAGATAGGCGAGCGCAAGGGCGATGAGCAACGGCACCGTAACGGTGCGCAGCGCGTAGCCGACATACACGGCCCCCGCGACAAGCGCGATGACCAGTACGTCGCGCACGGATTGGATCTGCCAGATGTGGAGGGTGCGGACGTCCGGAGGCGCCGGATTCGCAGGCGTGCTGCGAGTGCTACCTTCCGCGTCCGTGCGGCGTTCGTCCATGACTTCGGAGGGTACCGGATCGCCGCGCCGCGGGGGCACGCTCGGACGATGACGCGCAGGCGATCGGATGCCCGCCGCCGACCGTCGGCCGGCGACCCGCCGAAGACTGGTCGATCCCGCCACCCGCAAGGAGGTACCCGCAAGGAGGTACCCGCAAGGAGGTACCCGCAAGGACGGGCCCGCGAGGATGCTCCGCACGGAAGACCCGGGGGAACGGCCCGACCCTCCTCCTCGATGCTGCGGACGCCCCCCGCAGGGCCCGAGGGTGCAGGAGTTTGTCAGAGAACGCCGATGACATGCTTGCGTGGGCGGCCCGTCGGATAGACTCAGCACCTGTGGCGGTTGTAGCCGCCGTCGGCTCGTTCCACCGGAGGATGTGCACTGTGGATCCGATCAACGAGTATGAACTCGATGCGCTGAGCCTGCAGTCGGCCGATCTGACCTCGGCTGAGGTCTGTCAGGCCGCGCCTTTGTCGATTGCGGGCATCGTGGGCGATGGTCCCTACCCGATCGAGGCCTACCAGTTCGTTCAGGAAGGCCTCTCGCACACCGTCGAGCGAATGCAGGGGCACGCCCGGGCATCCATTGGATCGGCCACCGTCGGCGCCAATCGCCCCCTGACACCCGACTTTGACGACACCGACACGCGCCACATCACCGGCCAGCAGTTGTCCCTCGGGCTTCGCGACTACGCGATCGAGCGGTACGGCATGCTCGCGCCGACCGTCCTCCGTCATTGGAACGTCCTGCGAACGGAAGACTTCGGGCGAATCGTCTATCGGCTGATCGAGCTCGGCATGATGTCGAAGTCTCCCGAGGACTCGATCCGAGACTTCGCGTCGGTGTTTGACTTCGAGGAGGCGTTCAGCCGGACCAACCTCTCTCGCCGGATCGGCGAGCACGCCGACCGCCACGGCTGAGCACCGGGCGCACCGTCGGCGCGGATTTCCGGCGCGGCGAAGCGCGCCAGAAGCACAACGCTCGAAAATCCGTACAATCCGCGCGCGCTGAGTACCTCAGCGCGCCGTTTCATCTCAACACACCAAGACAAACTGCTCGGCATCGCGCGATGCCGTCACGAACGAGTTCGTTCGATTGGTACCGACCACCCTCTCCGAGAGTTGTGGTCAAGACAACTCCTGAAGGTAGGAAGCCTCATGCGTTTCGCCCCCACTGCAACCCTCGCGATCTCCGGCCTCACTCTCATCGCTCTCGGCGGCTGCGTGCCGCAGAACCAGTACGACGATCTCATGTCGGCGTACCGCAGCAAGGAGCAGCAACTCCTTCAGATGCAGACCGACTACCAGACCGCTCGTGCGAACGAGGACATGCTGCGCAAGCAGCTCGCGGAAGCTGCGGCCGATCTCGCCGCCGCGAAGAGCATGGTTGGTGGCGATCGCGGCGCGCTCGAGGAACTCGAGAAGCGCTACCAGTCGCTGCTCGCGCAGCTCGGCTCGATGAGCCCGCTTCCCGAGTCGGTGAACGAAGTGCTCGAGAAGCTCGCGGCGGACTACCCCGACATCTTCGAGTTCGATGCGCGTCTCGGCATGCTTCGCTTCAAGAGCGACGTGACGTTCGACCTCGGCAGCGCGAAGCTCACCTCGAAGGCCGAGACCGTGCTCAAGAAGTTCGCCGAGATCCTCAATCAGGGCGAGGCGCGCAACCTCGAGGTGCGCGTCGTCGGTCACACCGACAACGTCGCGATCCGTCGCGCCGCCACCGCCGCGCAGCACCCGACGAACGTGCACCTCTCGGCGCACCGCTCGATCTCGGTGCGCGACGCGCTCGTCGGTGATGGCGTCGGCGGGAACCGCTTCATGGTGGCCGGCTACGGCGAGTTCCGACCGATCGCGGAGAACTCGACCAAGGGCAACGCCGAGAATCGTCGCGTCGAGGTCTTCCTCGTCCCGATGCCGAGCGGCGCGATGGCGTCGGGCTCGGGCTCGTCGACCCCGGCGAAGTCGAGCGGCACCAGCACGCAGACCGCGACCGGCGCTGAGGAAGCAAACGAGAAGTGATCTGACACGTGAAATCTGACTTGAGGACATGAGGCTCGCACGGCGCTTCGGCGCCACCGCCTCTCCTCAGACTGCCGCGGTGGGCGGCGCGGGCTTCGGCCCTGCGCCGCCCTCCGCATTTTTGGGACGCTCCCGTCCGGGGTGCCAGCGCGGTCGATCTCGCAGCCGCTTCCCCCGCCACCCGCCTCCGGTGGCTTCTGACGCCGCACCGGGCCGAATCCCGGACTCAGGCTCCGTGAAAGGACCGAGAAATGTCGGTAAAAGGGGGTCCTTCCGGGCATTCGATTCGACTTCGGACAGGTCCGCACTACACTCGACCCTGCCTCATGAGAGAGGCAATAGTGACCCACACGGCCCAAGATCGACGCGTCCGAGGGACCGTCCGCGCGCACGAGGCGCACGAACCGACTCCTCAAAGGGGCGGACAACTCGATCCAAGCCACAATCTGAAGAGCAGGAGCAAGTTCCGATGCGTCGACTGGCCATTTCGGGCGTTATCTGTCTTCCGTCGCTTTTTGCGGCGGTCGCCCTCGCTGATGCCCCCCTCCGTCTCAATGAGATCCGCCTCGAGCAGCCCGGCGCTGACTTCGATGAATACATCGAAATCGCGGGCGCCCCGGGTGAACTTCTCGCTGGCGTTTCGGTCATCGTCATCGGCGACGATGACTTCGCCTTCCCCGGCCAGCAGAACGGCTACATCGAGGAAGTCATCAATCTGTCGGGCAACATGCCCGCGAGCGGCTTCTTCCTGATCGGCGAGCCGACGCTCAGCCTCGCGACCCCGAACCTCGCGGTGAGCCTGAACCTCGAGGGTGGCGACAACGTCACCTTCCTCCTCGTGCGCGGCTTCACCGGCACTGTCGGCCAGAAGCTCGATACGAACGACGACGGCACGCTTGACGTGACGCCGTGGACCTCGGTCGTTGGCAGCGTCGCGGTGCTTGCGACCGACACGCCGAACGGCCAGAAGACCGACTACTTCTACTCGACGACGACCGTCGGCCCCGAGACTGGCTCGCAGCCGGCGGCCGTGTGGCGCTGCGCGAACACGTCGCAGTGGAACGTCGGCACCATCGACCCGCTCGGCGGCGTCGACTCGCCCGGTCTCGCAAACCAGACCTGCGTTCCGACCGGCGTGATCATCAACGAGGTCCGCATGGACCAGTCGGGCACCGACTACGACGAGTACTTCGAACTGAAGGGTGGCGTCGGGACCGATCTCTCCGATCTCACCTACATCGTGCTCGGCGACGGCTCTGCGACGCAGGGCTCGGGCTTCGTCGAGGCGGTCGTCTCGCTCGCCGGCCGCACCATCGGTGGCACCGGCTACTTCGTGGTCGCCGAGCAGGTCACTGACGCGAGCGGCACGTCGACCGTCGCCGTTCCGACCGCCGACGTCGTGCTGACGGGTGCAAACCCGCTCAACTTCGAGAACAGCGACAACACCACCCACCTCCTGGTCCGCAACTTCACCGGCGTGATCAACACCGACCTCGATACCAACGACGACGGCGTGCTCGACGTGACTCCGTGGAGCGAGATCGTCGACGCGGTGGCGAACGTCAACACCAACGCCACCGGAGCGCAGGACCGCGTCTACAGCGCGGTCACCGTCGGACCGGACGGCCCCTTCTGGCCGGGCCACATCTACCGCTGCTCGCCGACCGGCGCGTGGTCGATCGGTACCTTTGCGGTCACCGACCCGAACAAGAAGGACAGCCCGAAGCTCGTGAACCCGGACTGCACGACCTGCGGCAACGGCGCCGGCAACTGCCACGCGGTCCACGCGACCCCGGGCTGCGTCAACCCGACCTGCTGCGCAGCGGTCTGCGCGATCGATCCGACGTGCTGTAACACGACGTGGGATCAGGACTGCGTGAATCAGGCCCGTACGTCGTGCCTCCAGTCGGGCGCGGCCCCGGTGCTTGAGATCACCGAGATCCGCATCGATGACGTCGGCGGAACCGACCCGAACGAGTACATCGAGATCAAGGGCGTTGCGGGCACCAGCCTGAACGGCGTCTCGATCGTGGTCGTCGGCGACGGCGCCGACCTCGACGGCAACTTCGAGGCGGTCATCTCGCTCGATGGCACCTTCATCCCGAAGGACGGCATCATGCTCATCGCCGAGTCGACCTACACGCTCGGCACCGCGGATGTGGTCAAGAGCCTGAACTTCGAGAACGGCGACACCGTCACCTACTTCCTCGTGTTCAACTTCCTCGCTCTCGCGAACACCGACGGCGATGCCGACAACAACTGCACCCTCGACGGCACGCCGTGGGATACGACGATCGATTCGGTCTCGGTGCTTGCTGGCGACGGTCGCTGCGCGTACTCGGCGAACACGGTGGGCCCGAACTACTTCGGCGCCCCGCCGCACGTCGTCAAGTGCCTTGACGGCGCATGGCGCTTCGGCCGCCTCGATCCGGCCGATCCGACGGGCTTCGGTACGCCGGGCACCGCGAACACGGTCTGCCCGCCGGCCTACGCCTGCGGCGACACGACCGCTCCTTCGTGCTACGAGCCGCACGCCTCGGCGGGCTGCTCGGACCGCGACTGCTGCGATTCGGTCTGCCAGGCCGACGTGACCTGCTGCGAGGTCGAGTGGGACGCCGCGTGCGCCGAACTCGCCCTCCTCAACTGCTTCGTCCCGAAGACCGCTCCCGAGGCGATCATCTCGGAGGTCCGCATCGACCAGATCAACACGGACAACGACGAGTACATCGAGCTCTACGGCGCTCCCGATAGCCTGCTCAACGGCCTCACCTACATCGTCATCGGCGATGGCGCGGCCACGGCAGGCTCGGGCGTGGTGGAGACCGTCATCAGCCTCCAGGGCCGCCGCATCCCCGCGGACGGGTTCTTCCTGATGGCGCGCTCGACGTTCACCCTCGGCGGCGCGACGCCGGACTACGTGATTCCGTTCGCGAACGATTTCCTCGAGAACTCGGACAACGTGACCCACATGCTCGTGTTCGGCTTCTCCGGCACGCTCGGTCAGGATCTCGATACGGACGACGACGGCACGCTCGACGTCACCCCGTGGACGAGCGTGAACTCGATGTTCGCGCTCATCGAGAGCGCGGACGTCCCGCCGGTCAACACCGAGTACGCGTACGGCACCGTGCGCGTCGGCCCCGACGCGGGCGGCTTCGTCCCGAGCCAAGTGTCGTACTGCCCAGGCAGCGACACCTTCGCGATCGGCGTGTTCGATCCGACCACCGCTCCGGCGGGTTCGGAGACCCCGGGCGCGGCGCTCGCGGGCTGCGAGTACGAGACGGGCAACCCCTGCCCGGCTGACCTCGACGGCGACGGTGCGATTGGCGCAAGCGACCTCTCGACGCTCCTCGGCAACTGGGGCGGATCGGGCATCGGCGATATCGATGGCGACGGCTCCGTCGGCGCCAGCGACCTCTCGACGCTGCTCGGCGCGTGGGGACCCTGCGTCTAAGACGCCCCACCCACGGAAACGACTGAGTTCCTCCGGCGGCCCGACTTCGGTCGGGCCGCCGGTTTCGTTGGATCCCGGCTGTGCGCCTGCGTATACCCTGCCGCGCATGACGCAAGCGATCCAGTTCCTCGCTTCGATCGGCTGGTCGGCGATCCTCGCGCTCGACGGCTTCGGACGCTTCGCGCTGTTCACGTTGAACGCGCTCCGGATCGCGGCGACCGATGCAGGCAGTTGGCTCCGCTGGCGGCAGATCGGTGGCCCGCTCTACACGGTCGGTGCCGCGAGCGTACTCGTCGTCGCGATCACCGGTGGCTTCATCGGCATGATCCTCGCGCTCGAGGGCTACGACCAGTTCGCTGCACTTGGACAGGAACAGCAGATGGGCGGCGTGATCAACTCGGCCGTCACGAAGCAGATCGGCCCCGTGCTCGCGGCGGTGATGCTCGCCGGGCGTGTCGGTGGCTCGCTCGCGGCCGAACTCGGCTCAATGCGCGTGACCGAGCAACTCGATGCGATGCGCGCGATGTCGGCCGACCCCGTGCGCACGCTCGTCGTTCCGCGTGTGATGGCGTGCCTCATCATGACGCCGCTCCTCACGATCTACTCCGATATCGTCGGCTCGCTTGGCGCATGGGCGATCGTCACCGGCTACTTCGGCGTGACCAACGCCGACTACTGGCACTACACCGCGCTCTTCGTCTCGGCGTGGGATCCGATCACCGGTGTCGCGAAGAGCGCGGCGTTCGGCCTCGCGATCGGACTCATCAGCTGCTACAAGGGATTCCATTGTTCGGGTGGTGCCACCGGGGTCGGCCGTGCGGCGACGGAGAGTTTCGTCGCGAGTTTCCTCACGATCATCGTCCTCAACCTCGTGCTTGCGCAGTTCGTCAACGGCATCCAGCACCTCTTCGATCCGGCCAGCCTCAAGACGCTCCTCAGCTGAAAGGCCCGCCATGCGCCATACATCGACGCTTCTCGCAGCCCTGACCTCCTCCGCGATCACGCTCGCGGCGCCGAACGCCCACGCGCAGGGCACACCCGCGCAAACGCCGCCAGCAGGGACTCCCTCGCCCGGCACCCCGTCGCCGCCGACGCCGCCCGCTACACCGCCGCAGGCGAGCATCGCGATGATGCGCAGCAATCCGAGGGTGCGCCAGATGCAGCTCGAGATCTCGCTCTACGGCACGTACCAGAACACCCCGCAGCAGCCGACGCCGCTGCAACCCGGGCAACCGCAACCCGCGGGCTACCAGAACACGCCGTTCCAACTGCGCGGAACGACCAAGATCGCCGTGCCGGTCCTGATGCGAACGAGTTGGTGCGACACTGACTTCTCCACGCTCGACGCACGCGTGATGGTCGATGGCTTCCAGTCGAAACTCGATCCCGCCACCGTCTTCACCCGAAACGCCAGCGGTCCGGAGGCGCTGCTCGTCTACGGCATCAAACCGCAGAACTCGGCCGGACAGAACGAAATCCGCGTGACCGCCAGTTGGCAAGTGCAGCGTTGGGAACTCTCGGTCGATGAGAACCTCGCTGCGCGATCGACCTGGCCGCGGAAGGTCGATCCGAAGTTCAACCGCTACCTCGGGCCTGAGCCGGGCATGGACCCGACGAATCCCCTCGTCCTTCGGATCGCCGACGGCGCGACCAACGGCGGCGCGCGCTCCGCGAGCCCCTTCGTCGCCGCTCGGAACGCTGTGGCGGCAATCGCCGCCGGCTTCAAGTCGGTCACCGGCGGGACAAGCGATTTCGGACCCGACGGCGCACTGCGTGGAATCGGTTTCTCGCCGGATGGAATCTCGTGGGGGCTCGACGCCGGCCGCGGTTCGCCGGTCGAGATTTGCGCGACCTGCGTGTCGGGTCTGCGCGCGATTGGCATTCCCGCGCGACTTGTCTACTGCATCGACGAGGGCGACGAAACGCCGCAGGGCACCGCCAAGTCTAAGTTTCGCTTCATCGGCGAGTTCTTCCTGAATGACATCGGATGGATTCCGTTCGACCCCATGCAGATGCGCATGAAAGGCATCGCCACGCGGCGTGGCAACGGCCCTATCAAGGGTTTCGCGAATGTCGACGGGCTCGAGAGTTGCACGCCGTTTGCGTTCCGCACCGTGCCGGACGGATACGACCGGGCCGATCGCTTCGCGCTGTGGGGATGGAACGCGCGCGGCGCCTCGATCAGCGAGTATTCCGCGATGTCGCGGATCGTGCTCACCGACAGTTCGCGCGGCAACGGCAAGGTCCCGTCCATGCCTGCGCCGGTTGGCGACGACGGGCCGTGAGTCGAGCGCCAGTGACGGACCTGAACGCCCCGGCGCCGGGGGTTCCGAGCCCTGTAATCTGAGCTCCTTGAGAGCAGGAATGGATGTGCGGAGCGGCGATCAGACTCTTCGAGTCGCGCCGACCCTCTCTTTCAAGACGCTCCGGGCCGGATGCCGATGTCGGTTCTATGTCCGAGCACATCCGTGAAGCCGAGCCGGCCCCTGCTGTTCAGGCCGATCTCCTCCGCGAGATCATCCTTGAGGTGCGCGCGCTTGCCGACGCCACCGGCCACCCCTGCATGATGTCTCGCCCCGAGATCGTGGCGCAGCTTGCCGAGGAACGCTTGCTTGCTCGCCAACGTCAGGCTGCCGAGCGCGCCGCGCGATTCCGCCGGTCCGCGTGACTCGAGCAATCCCGACTCGAGCAATCCCGACTCGAGCAATCCCGACTCGAGCACGCGCGGTTCACCCACCTGATGACGCAAGACCGGACTCGCGAAGCACCGCGTCCGCCACACGGTGCGTGATCGCATGGAGTTCGGCCGTGCGTACGGACGAGGTCTTCCCATCCGCCCCAAGCGCGTAGCCGCCCGAGAGCGTCAGGCACGTCGCGATGCCCTGGCGCCAGACGCCCTCGAGCACCATGCGGTCGCGGGCTGCGATTCCCGCCTCGGTCAGCGCGAGCCTTCCGAATCGGTCGCCCCGCGCGACGTCGACCCCCGCTAGGTAGAACGCCAGATCGGCGCGCGCTCGCTCGACTGCGATCGGAAGGTGCATCGCAAGTGCCTCAAGATACGCCTCGTCGCCAAGTCCGTCCGCAAGCGGTACGTCGAGGCTCGAGGGCGGCTTTCGCAGCGGGAAGTTGCGCTCGCCGTGCATCGAGAAGGTGAAGACGTCGGGATCGTTCGCGAAGATCGACGCCGTGCCGTTTCCATGGTGGACGTCGAGGTCGACGACGAGTGTGCGAAGGCCGTACTCGCGACGAAGGACATGCGACGCCACCGCGACGTCATTCAGCGTGCAGTAGCCCTCGCCCGAATCACGCAGCGCATGATGCGTGCCGCCAGCCAGATTCGCCGCAAGTCGTGTGCGCGAGCGATGCGCGGCAACCGCCGCGTCGATTGTCCCCTGCACCGCGAGGCGCGCGCGACGCACGAGCCGTGGCGACCACTCCATGCCGATTCGACGTTGCTCATCGCGCGAGAGCGTCCCTTCGCGGAGCTTCGCGAGGTAACCCTCGTCGTGTGCGAGCGCGAGCGACTCCCACGGGCACTCCGCGGGTTCGTGGAGGTTCCACGCGCCGACGAGCCCCTCAACGAGAAGGATCGCGTGGAGACACTCGTACTTCCGCATGGGGAACGCATGCCCCTCAGGAAGCGCGATCACATAGTCGGGGTGGTAGGAAACGTGCTCCACGCGGGCGGATTCGCGCGCGGGGTCAAAGCCGCTTCACGAGGGCGTCGGCGAATTCCATCGTTCCGAGCTTTCCACCGAGGTCGCGCGTCGTCACACCCTCGGCGAGCGCCCGGTCGTAGGCGCCACGAATGCGCGCCGCGCACTGGGCAAACCTCGGCTCGGCTCGGCGTGTCGAGAGCCAGTTCAGCATCATCACGCCCGACATGACGAGTGCGAGCGGATTGGCCACGCCCTTGCCCGCGATGTCGGGCGCCGATCCATGCACGGCCTCGAAGACCGCGCCCTTCTCGCCGATGTTCGCCCCGGGCGTCACGCCCAGTCCGCCGACGAGTCCGGCGCAGAGGTCGCTCATGATGTCGCCGTAGAGATTCTCGGCGAGGACGACATCGAATTTCGTCGGGTCCTGCACCATCTTCATGCAGGCCGCATCGACAATGACCTCCTCGTACGCGATGTCCTGATAGTGCGCGTCGTGGAGCTCGCGCGCACATCGGATGAAGAGGCCGTCGGTCAGCTTCATGATGTTCGCCTTGTGGAAGACGGACACCTTCTTGCGACCACGCTCACGGCAGTAGCGGAATGCGTAGTCGGCGATGCGGCGCGAAGCGGTCTCGGTCGCAACCTTGATCGACGTGCAAACGCCCTTCGCGATCTCGTTCTCGATGCCCGCGTAGAGACCCTCGGTGTTCTCACGGATGATGACGAGGTCGACGTTCTCGTAGCGCGTCTTCACGCCCGTCATCGTCCGAATCGGACGGACGGCCGCGTAGAGGTCGAGCGTCTTTCGGAGAAGCACGTTCACCGAGCGGAAGCCGGTGCCGACCGGAGTCGTGCACGGCCCCTTCAGGGCAACGCCGTACTCGGTGATCAGGTCGAGCGTCGACTGCGGAAGCAGTTGCTTCTCACCCGCGGCCAGCGCGGCCTCGCCCGCATGGCGCACCGTCCATGCGATGTCTGCGCCGCTCGCGTCGATCACGCGCTGCGCCGCCTCCGCGACCTCAGGACCGATTCCGTCACCTGGGATGAGAACGACATTCGTCGGCATGCTGGTACTCCGTCATGGCGCCTCGGAACGAGGCCCGAATTCGAAGGGCGGAGGATAGCGGCTCGCTGCGAGGAACGAGTTCAAAAGAAGAACGGGAGGCGCCCGAAAGGACGCCTCCCGTGTGCGTGTGCTTGATCGACGGACAGCGATGCGCTCGCGCGGGCCATCCCACGGATCGCAGCGATCAGGTCCCGCTGCTGCCTGTGTTCTCCGCGCCGGCAACCGCCTCGCGCGCAGGGATCACGAGCTTCTGCCCGATCTTCAGGCTCTTCTCCGTCGTGCCCTTGTTGGCCGACAGGATCTGACGCCAGTACTTGTCGGAGCCGAAGTACTTCCGCGAGATCGACGAGAGCGTGTCGCCCTTCGCGACCACGTGGAAAGAACCACTCGTGGTGCTGACGCTCTCGGTGGTGCGGGATCCACCATTGCTCGCGAGCGTGGAGGGGACGTCGAGCGACGGCGTCGCGCCCGCCGCAGGAATGCGGATCTTCTGACCGATCTTGAGCCGCTCCGGCTCGACGGTCGGATTCGCCTTCGAGATCATCTGCCACTTGGTGGCGCTGCCGTAGTACTTCTGCGCGAGCGCTTCGAAGGTGTCGCCCGAGGCGATCACGTGCGTGCGCTCGGCGGAAGTCGACGTCGAACCAGAAGCGGGACCGGGGACCGACGCGCCGTTGGTCAGACCCGCGGGCACGGTGCCCGCAGGGAGACCCGCACCAGTCGGAGTCGGGCCGCCGCTGCCGGTGGCGATCGAGGTTCCGTTGCTGGCCGTATTCGGCGAGGTGGCGCCGGGATTGCTCGCACCGGAAGTGCTCGCACCGGGCGCCGAACGGTTGATGCCATTCGCGAGCCGAGGCGTGCCGGTCGCACCACTCGTCGTGTTCGACGCAGCGCCCGGAGTCGTCGCGCTACCACCAGCGGTGTTGCCGGTGGTCGAGGTACCAGTCGAGGTACCAGTCGAGGTGCCAGTCGCGATGCCGTTGAAGTTGCTCGTGCCACCAGTGCCGTTCGACGCAATGGTGCCGTCACCCTTGCCGGTGCCCGCAGGTGCGGCCGCGCCGGGAACGAACGCTGGCTGCGAGCGACCGGCGTTGTTGACGCCGTTCGTCGTGCCGTTCGTCGTGCCGTTCGCAAGCGCGCCCGTTGGCGTGGGCGTCGTGTTCGGCGAAGTCGCCGTCCCCGTCGCGCCATTCGCGAGGCCGCCGCCGGCAGCGTTGCCGCTGCTCGGCGAAACGCCAGGAGTCAGCGTCAGCGTGGGCGGCGTGTTGCCCACGGACGTTCCCGAGTTCGTCGAGTTGGAGCCGCTCTCCTTTGCGGCGCTCGACTTCGAGTTGTTGGAGGACGGCGAGGAGGCCACGAAGTAGAGGCCTGCAACGCCAAGGAGAACGACAAGAACGATCGCAACGATCTTGGTACCGGTCGGCATGATGTGCTCGGAGGACTGCGACGGTATCGCAAGTGCGAACGAGGCTCGTGCTCCGGCATCCGTTCCGGCGAGCGCTCGTGTGAATGTTTCGGAGTTCGGTCAGGCGCGCTGCGCTGCCGGACCACCCGCCGATGCAGTGCCCGGTCCTGAACCGGATGCTGCGCTCGTCGGAGCGATCGCGACCTTCGCGCGCTCGGCCTCTTCCTCCCGCCGACTGTACACGAGAGGCGCAGCAATTGCCACCGAGCTGAACGTACCCGCGATGAGGCCGATCAGGAAGGTGTAGGCAAACGGTCGGATGCCAGTGCCGCCGAGGGCGATCAGGATGATGGCCGTTGCCAAGGTGCTGCCGCCGGTGAGGACGGTTCGGCTGAAGGTCTGGTTGATCGAGAGGTTGACCGTCTCGCGGCTGATCCACGAGCGCTTGCCGCGGTTCTCGCGGATGCGGTCGAGGATGACGATGGTGTCGTTCAGAGAGTAGCCGATGATCGTCAGGAGGCCGGCGACGACGTTGAGGTCGATGCGGTACTGCTCGATGTAAAGCGCCACGCCGAAACCGGTCTGGGCAAGCGGGATCGAGAGTGCGAGGAATCCGAGGCACACCACGACATTGAAGGTCACGCCCACGACCGTCGCCGTCGAGAACCGGAAACTGCCGAAGCGCACCCAGATGTAGGCAAGCATGCCGATCAGGCTGAGGACGACCGCCACCACGGCGCTGGCGGCAAGATTTTCCGCCACCACCGGGCTGAAGCTCGACACCTGGTCAAGGCTCGCCTGTTGGGTCAGTGCCTGCCGGACGAGATCCCACTCGGGACTCGCGAGATTGCGATCCCACGTCTCGAGGTCAACCTTGGTCGCGTTGAGATCGGGGTCGCTCACGAGCACGACCAACGCCTTCTGCGGACCGGTTGGGTTGGCCGCATCGGCGGGGTCGAGGCCGACGACCTTTGTCGACCGACCAGCCGTGGCCGACCAGTCGGGCTGGGAGCGCATGCGGCGCACCCGCTCCCGGACGTCGGCGACGGTCACAGGGGTCTTGAGATCGTCGATGAGGATCGCGACGCCGCCCTTGAACTCGCCGACCGGCTCGCCGGAGGCTCCCGGCCGACCGATCGAGGAACCGACGAGGGCCTTCTCGAGAGGCTTGGTCGACAGGGTGTGGTCGTCACTTTCAGAGTTCTTGAACTCGAGCGGCAGTCGGACGTCGAGGTCCTTCGCAAACCCGAGCACGACCGCCTCCTGCACGTCGCGACTGATGCGGCTCTCGTCGATGCCGACCATGTTGGGCGGATTGCCGACGCGGATCTGGAAGCTCGAGGCGAGCCCCTCCGGAGTCTCGCGGCCGACGGTGAGCACATTGGCGGTGGCGAGCTGCGCCACGATCGCGTCGTCGCCGGCCTGCTTTCCGATCTCGCGGACGCGGTCCTCGACCGCTTGGCGGCTCAGGCCGAGCTTGCCGTCGACGGCCTGGGCCTCGCCCGCGGTCGCCGCACGCGTCGAGAGCGTCATGGAGACGCCGCCGCGGAATTCGGTCTCGAAGATGTCGTTGCCGCGCGCGAGAAGTACCACGAGCGAGAGCACCGCGAGCACGCCGCTGAACCCGAGCAGCGCGGGGCGGAGCGCGATCCAGTCGACCTTGGGAAGGAGCACACGGGCGATCGCCGGCACGATGGTCGGCAGCATCGGGAGCTTCTTCAGGCCCAGACCGAGCATGACCTCGAAGATGGCGCGCGTGACCCAGATGCCGGTGAACAGCGTGGTCATAACGCCGATCGACATGGTGAGCGCGAAGCCCTTCACCTCGGTTGCACCGACCTTGTAGAGCACGACGCAGACGATGAGGTTGGTGATGTTGCCGTCAATGATGGCGCTCAGCGCGCGGCGGTACGCGGTCGCGATCGCGGCCTTCAGCGGCACCCCCTGCTGGAGCTCCTCTCGGACGCGCTCATAGATGAGCACGTTCGCATCGACCGCCATCGCGACCGACAGCGCCACGCCCGCGAGGCCCGGCAGCGTGAACGTCCCGTCGATGAGAGCCATGATGCCGAAGATGAGGAGCGTGTTGACCGCCAGCGCGATGTCGGCGACGAGGCCCGCGAGGAAGTAGTACGCAAGCATCACGATGCACGTGACGGCGACCGAGAGGATCGTCGCTTCAAGGCCCTTCTCAAGGTTGTCGGCGCCGATCGATGGACCAAGGATGTTCACCGAGATCGGATCGCTCGAGACCTTAGCCTCGAGGCTGCCCGCGGTAAGCACGCGGATGAGATACGCAATCGCGGTGTTGTCGAACTGGCCAGTGATGATGCCGCTATCGCTGATGGTGGCATTGAGCGTGGGCGCGCTGAAGACCTCGTCGTCGAGGACGATCGCCATCGCCTGTCCTTGGTTCGCTCCGGTGAGCCGCGCCATGCGCTGGGCGCCGGAGGCGTCGAGTCGGAAGCCGACCGCCGCGCCGCCGAGTCGGGGATCAACCGTGCGGTAGGCGTTGGTCAGACCCCACGTACCACCATCGTCGTGCGTCATCGACTTCGCGGCGTTATCCGCGAGGAGAAGGTACGTCTCGCCGCCGAACTGACCGGCCACGAGGTCGTAGCGCGAGCCGAAGTAGGCGACGGGATCAGCACGGAGTTGCTGCAGCTGCTCCGGCTTGTCGTACCACTGCTTGAGATCGTTGATCGCGAACCAACGCGCGCGACCAGGTTCACCCGCGCCGGGGCCCTTCGAGGCGAGTTCCTTGCGGAGATCGTCGAGGTTGAAGCCCGTCGGGTTCGAATTGCGGACCGCGATGCGGAACTCAAGCACGCCCGCGCCGCGCATGAGACGCATGAGGTCCTCAGGGTCGTCGAGGCCGGTGCGCTTCGAGAGGTACGCGTCGTTCGCCGTGACGAGCGCATCGAGATCCGCCGACAGCGACGGGAAATCGGCCTTGATGGCGGCGATCTCCTTCTCGCGCGGACTCGGTCCCATCTCGGGCTTGCCATCGGCTCCCTTGACGGGGTTGCCCTCGGCATCGCGGACGACCGCCGGAGCGCTCGACAACTCAAGCGCCTTCTGGAGCTTCGACGCCGGGAGCGTCTTCGAAAGGATCGATGCCTTCAGCTGCTCGACCTTGAGTTCGCTTGCGACGAAGCGATCTTCCGCAGCGCTCCGGTCGGCAGGCGCCGCATCCGCGGCGAGCGCATCGAGCGCCTTCTTCGCGGACTGGTAGTTCTGCCACTCGGTCTCGAGCGCGGCGACGTTCGGATTGACTCCGCCGAAGCGGGCGGCCGCCTTGCCGGAGAGAAGCGCAGCATCGAGATCCCCGGACGCGATCTGCGTCTTCGCGAGGAACTCCTCGATCGCCGCCTTCGCCTTCACTTGGAGCGCACGCACCTCGGACGAGGGCAGCGGCATGACCACCTCGATGCGGTCGCGGCCCTGCGGCGTCATTGCGATGTCGAGCACGCCCTGCGGATTGACGCGCTGCTTGAGCACCTCGATGACCTGCCCGAGCACCTCGTTCGGATCGCCCGTCTCGGGAATCTTCACCGAGTAGACGAGGCTCACGCCACCCTGAAGATCCTTGCCGAGGCGAGTGCTCTTCTGCGAGAGGAGCACGCCGAGCACGGCGCAGAGGATGGCGACGAACGCGAGGAACCAAGCTTTCTTCATTTCGGAATCCAACTCTCAGGCGCCCTCGATCGTCGTTGCACGCGGGGGCCGTGCAGATCGGGGCGAGACGTGCGGAATGCTGTCGGTCGGGGTCGAGTAGCGGGCTCGGGCGGCGGGGTCGGGCGTTCGGCGCGGCTGGCGCACCATCGCACGGACCGCAATCAGCTCGCGGTCGACTCTTTCATCACCGCCTCGATCTTGCTGCGGGCGACGGTGATCTTCGTATTCGAGTTCTCGTCGATCTTGAGGACGACAACGTCGGGCTTCACCTCGACGACGCTGCCGATGATGCCGCCGACAGTGCGGACGGAATCGTGCTTCTTGATCGAGGCGAGCATCGACTCGTACTTCTTCTTCTCGCGACGTCCACCGAGGAACGTCATTACGATGAAGAGGATGATGGCTCCGAAAAGGAAGATCTCGATGCCGAAGCCCTGCCGTGGTGCGGCGGCGGTGGGGTCGCCACCGGTGCCCGGGGTACCGGTCTCGGTGGCGGGCTTGGACTCGCCCTGCGTGCCGAGCGGGACTCCCTCCTGCGCGAGGATCAGGTGCGAGTGGGCAATCGACGGAACGAGCGTGGCGACAATGTCAGACATGGTGGGAACCAGCACGGCAGAACGCCGCTGCGAAGAGATCAGACCTGCGACCGGTGCTGGACGGGTTCGTCGCACCTCGCGACGAGCGCCCTCGAAGCCCGCCCCGCGCATGGAGTTCGCGCGGCCCGCTCGCGCGGGAACCTGTTCGAGGACGATCAGGACGCTCCAAGCGCCCCCGCCTTCGGCGGACCTTCCGGTCCCCCCGGGCCCGGGCTGGCGGGTGCCCGGAGGCACGGCCAGCGGTCGAGGAACGAGGGCCAGCCATCATCTCCGATCGTGGCCCGAATGTCCACCATGAGGCGTTGGAAGTGCCGGATGTTGTGGATGCTGAGGAGGGTCGGCCCGAGCATCTCGTCGGCCAGGAAGAGGTGCCGCAGATACCCCCGGGAGAAGCCCCCAGCGCAGGCGAGGCAGTCGCAGGCGGGGTCAAGCGGTCCCGGATCGAGGGCATGGCAGGCATTTCGGATCCGAAGGGGCCCGTTGGTCGTGAAGACGTACCCCTTGCGGCCGTTCCGGGTGGGGAGGACGCAGTCGAACATATCGACCCCGGCCCGGACGGCCGCCACGATGTCGCGCTCGTATCCGACGCCCATCAGGTAGCGCGGACGGTCGTCGGGCAGCATCGGGGCGACGGCGTCGACCGTCCGGTGGATCTCCTCCGGCGACTCGCCGACCGCCACTCCGCCGATCGCGAAGCCGGGAAGGTCGAACGAGCAGATCTGTTCGACGGAGCGCCGACGCAGTTCGAGGTCGGTGCCGCCCTGCACGATGCCGAAGAGCCCCTGCTCTCCCGGGCGCGCGTTGGCGGCGATGCAGCGGCCGAGCCACCGCGCGGTGCGTTGAATCGCATCCTCAAGACGTCGCCGATGCTCCTCGGGCTTCGAGCGACGCTTGCGCGAGAGCTGGGGATCAGTGGGTGCTGTCTCCGGCACGAGCGCCGGCGGACAGTCATCGAACGCCATCATGATGTCGGAGCCGATCGCGTTCTGCACCGCGATCGAGCGCTCGGGCGAGAGCATGATCTTCGAACCGTCGACGAACGAGCGGAACTCGACGCCCTCTTCCGAGATCCGCGTCCCCTCCGACATCGACCACGCTTGGAATCCGCCGGAGTCGGTCAGGATCGGCCGGTCCCAGCGCATAAAGCGATGGCTGCCGCCGAAGTGCGCGATTCGCTCGGCACCCGGACGCAGCATGAGGTGGTAGGCGTTGTTCAGGATGATCTCGCTGCCGGTCGAGCGGATCTGGTCGGGCGTGAGCCCCTTCATCGTCGCGGCGGTCGCGACGGGCATGTAGGCGGGGGTCTCGAAGGTGCCATGCGGCGTCGTGACGCGGCCACGGCGCGCGCGCGTCGAGGCGCTGCGTCCGAGGATCTCGAAGCGGATCGCATCACGACCGCCGGCCACCGCGGTTCCTCTCGTCGCTCGCGCTTCGGAGCGTGTCGCGTTCGCGATCGGTGAGGCTTCCGAGGCCCTTCTCCCGAACCTTGTCGAGAATACGGTCGATCTCGGCCTCGTCTGGGGCGACTCGAGAGCGCGACGGACCGGCCGCTCCGGCCGAGGTTCCGCGCGGCTTCGCGCCCGCGGGAGCGACGCGTTCGCGTGCGCTCCAGCCCGAGACGTGCAGCACGTCGAAGAAGTCGTCGAGGAGATGCGGACGCTGCGCCACCCACCAGCCTGCGATGGCACCGCCGAGGTGCGCCGCTTCGCCGCCGCTGTTGTTGCCCTGCCGGAGCAGCGTGATCACCGACATGGCGACGATGCCGATCCCGAGCCACTTCAGCTTCAGGGGGATCATGAAGAAGAGAAGCACCTCGTCGTTCGGCCGGAGCCACGCGGCCGCAAGCACGATGCCGCACACGCCACCGCTCGCGCCGATGAGCGGCACCCACGGATCGTTGAAGAGGAGTCCGGGCACGGCGATCGCCTCGCCCTGCGAGCTCACCCACGCGATTCCCGCGGCATTGAGCAGCAGGAAGAGCAGCGCCCCCGCGATCGTGGAGGTGAGGAAGATTGCGAGGAACCGCGCGCCGCCGTAGAGCTCCTCGACCACGGGGCCGAAGAACCAGAGCCCCAGCATGTTGAGCAGGAGGTGCAGCAGGCTGACGTGCAGGAAGCCGTAGCCGACGAAACGCCACACTTCGAAGCCGGCGACGCCTCCGCTCGGACCGAAGTGCACGATCGCCTGCGAGGTCGTGAACTGAAGCCATCGCTTGATCGGGGTGGTGAAGACGAACGGCGCGACCGCCACGGGTTCGTATTGCCTCGCCATCGCCTCGCTGACGTTTCCTGGCCAGACGCCCTGGAAAAACTGACCGGACTTGTCGACCACCAGCTGCCCGCTGGGCGCGCGGAGCGCTGGATAGATCGAGTAGGGCGCGTTGGCGGAACGAAGATCCGCGAACGCCTGCTCGCGGCCCAAGATCGCCCGCCACTCACCCGACTGCACCGGCTGCGGCGGAAGCATCGAGTCGATCGCGAAGATGGCGCAGCACAGCATGATGACGATGACGTGCGCCGGCCACGGAAGCCGAGACGCCCAGCGCCCACCGCCGCCGCGCGAGGTGCGGCCCTGCACGCCCATCTTCCACGCGGGTCGCGCGTCAGCGCGCGTGTAGTCGCGATCCGAGATTCCCATCGGCGCGAGTGTACGGATTTCGATGCACGCCGTGCGGGCGTCGACCTGCCCGATCGTGCGGAGGCCGACGTGGCGTGGCGGCGCCCGCTGTCGTAACCGCTGTCGTAACCGCTGTCGTAACCGCTGTCGTAGCCGTGGTCGTAGCCGTGGTCGTAGCCGTCAACGGGGTCCGTGGCGCGGCACCCGGAGAGCAACGTGTCCGTCAGCCTTCGCGCTTTTCGTCGGTCGCCCTCTGGAGCGTCTCGCGCTCGCTGCGGGTGAGGCTGTCGATTCCATGCGAGGCGATCTTCGCGAGGATGCGGTCGAGCTCCGCTTCGCGGCGGCGCGCGTCCTCCGCGTTTCGTGCGTCCTCCGCCTTGCGCGCCGCCTCCGCAGCGGCGGTGGCTCGACTCGGCGGACCGGAAGACGTTCCCGGGGCGCCACGCCGTGCGGCAGCGTCTGGTGACCGGTCGTCGAACTCCTCCTCCATCGCGAGTAGTTCCGAGGGATCCGGCTCGAATCCGAGGAAGTCGCGTTCGCGCTCGATCTGCTTCGCGGTGACGAAGCAGGTGAATCCGCCGAAGATGGCGATCACGAGCAGCATGGTCTCGTTGTTCCACAGAGCAACCACGCCGAGGACGACGGCGCCCACGAGGCCGCTTCGACAGGCGATGCGCATCGACCGTGCGTAGCCCACGCGCTTCCACAGCACCGCCTGCAGGATGCGACCGCCATCGAGCGGGAACATCGGCAGCAGGTTGAAGAGGAGCAGCGTCCAAGCGACGTAGTTCGTGAGGAGCGCCGTCAGTTGGAGCCAGTCTCCGACCTCGGCACGCTGTACGAGCGTGGCGAGGCCGAACGGATTCGGAATCGCGCGCCCCCACCATTCGCCGGTGGTGAAGCCAATCCACGGCGTGAGCACTGCGATGAACGCGACGTTGACGAGCGGCCCGCCGACGGCGGTCCAGAAGTGAGCCGAAGGACGCTGCGGAGGGGTGCAGGTCGCGAGGCCACCGAGCGGCCAGAGGAGGATTTCGTCGGCGGTGCCCCCCTTCGCGCGGCACGCGATGGCGTGACCGAACTCGTGAAGGAGAACGATCGTGAAGAGCGCGCCGAGGCCGATGAGTGCCGGCATGAGGTTCAGCGGACTCTGCCCGCCGTCGCTTGCCGAGCGGGAGAGCGCCGCCAGGATGAACACGATGAAGAAGAGATGCAGCCGAACCGTGATCCCCGCCACGCGCAGGATCGAGAACGACCACGACATGGGATCGTCGAAGGTCGGACGGGCGCCGCGCCAGTCACCGCTGTATCCCGAGGGGCGCTCGCGTTCGTCGGGCTCCTGCCAGTCGGTCATGCCGCACCTCCCGCGCCTCGAGCGTGCAGGGTCCCGACCTGAGGGATCCCGGCACGAAGGGTCCAGAGAAGATACGCGCCGAGCGTCTTCCCGTCGGTGACGGCGCCGGAGGCAATCTGTTGGGAGAGGGTGCCCGGGTCCATTTCGACCACTTCCAGTTCCTCGCCTGGCTCAAGCCGCTGGGGCACCGGTGAGAGACCCGTCGCGAGGTACACGTGCATGATCTCGTCGGCAAACCCCGGCGAGGTGAAGAACGCACCGAGCTTCTCGATCCGTTCGGCGCGGTAGCCGGTTTCCTCTTCGAGCTCGCGGGCGGCGGCGGCATCCGGATTCTCGCCGCGTTCGAGCTTGCCCGCACAGAACTCGACCAGCCAGTGCGCGACTGCCACGCGGCGGTTCCGGACGAGAACAAAGATACCATCGTCCTTCTGTGCAACCACGGTCACCGCGCCCGGATGACGAACCACGTCACGGAAGCCTGCGGGGACGACAACTCCACCCGCCGTTTCGCGCTCGGCGTACTCCAGCCGCTCCACTCGGATGATTGGCCCCGTGTGGGTGACCTCAACCCGCACCGGAGGCGCCTCGGGGCGTGCACGGAAGGAAAGGTCTCCGACAGCCAAACCGGCCGGCGTCGTTGACGCGCGCGCCGCATCGGTGGAGATCGCCTGAATGTTTCTCTTCGATGTCAAGGGAAACCTCGCCGAACCGTCACCACCGACTCGTGTTTGCCGGAGAGAACTCAACGCCACGAACGAACACCACTTGCGGACAGGGTATGGGAGGGCCGATGATATGGGCGTGCACGACCCGCCGCGCCCCGCGACCGCCCAATACGTCATTCCGCCGAGGGAAGGCGACGATGCCCCCGTCCGGGTGGTCGGGCTCTTCAAGAGCTTCGGCCGTCAGAAGGTGCTGAAGGGCGTGACGCTCTCGTTCCCGCGGGGCAAGACCACGGTTGTGCTGGGGCCATCGGGATGCGGAAAAAGCGTGATGCTCAAGCACCTCGTGGGCTTGATTCGGCCAGACAAGGGCCAGGTGATCTACGAGGGCGAGCGGATCGACACCCTCTCCGAGCGTCGGCTCGGCCCGATTCGGCGGCAGTTCGGGTTCCTCTTTCAGCAAGGGGCGCTCTTCGACAGTTTCGATGTCTACGGCAACATCGCGTTCCCGCTTCGCGAACTCGAGGGCGAAGCGCCCTACGACGAGGAGGCGCGGGTGCGCCGCGTGTTGCGGCTCGTCGGGCTTGAGAGCGCGATCGCGAAGATGCCGAGTGAACTCTCGGGCGGACAGCAGAAGCGCATCGCCCTCGCACGGGCGGTGGTACTCGAGCCGAAGGTGCTGCTTTACGACGAACCAACCACCGGGCTTGATCCCATCCGCTCGGACGTGATCAACGAACTCATCATCAAGCTCAAGCAGGAGCTCGCCGTGACGAGTATCGTGGTCACGCACGATCTCGCCAGCGCGTTCAAGGTTGCGGACCACATGGTGATGCTCCACGAAGGTAACGTCGTACTCGAAGGTGAACCCGAGATGTTCCGGAAGTCGACCGATCCGATCGTTTCGCGCTTCCTCCGTGGCGAGGCAAGCGAGGAGGAACTGCGCGCGATCCGCGAGGTGACCTCTGCCAACCGCGAGGCCATCCGATCCACCGGAGGCACTCCATGAGGGAGCGCGTCCGAAACGTTCTTGTCGGCCTGTGCACGATCGGGGCCTTGGGCGGCGGTGCGGGGCTTCTCTTCTTCTTCGGCGAACTCGAACCATTCTTCGCACGCCGCTGGCAGCTGCAGGTCGCGTTCAACGACTCCGGCGGACTGCGCAAGGGAAGTCTGGTGACGCTGAACGGCGTGCCGGTCGGCGCGATCGAACGCGTCGAGATCTGGACCGACGCCGACCGGCCCGTCCTCATCACCGCGGCGATCGATGACGGCGTGCGCATCCCGGACCCGGCGGTTCCCAGTGTGCAGGCGTCGCTGCTCGGCTCGGGCGCGCGGCTCGAGTTGACCGCGCAGCTGCCGATGGCCGTTCCCGTGCGCAGCTACGCGATCGACCGGCAGCTCGTGCTGCGCGGCACCGTCGTTCCGCTCGAGAACCGTCTGGTCGAGCGCGTCACTAAGGAAATCAAGCCGCTCGTCGACAACTTCAAGGAGATCGGCGAACTCGCGCGCAACCTCAACACGCTGGTCAAGCCGATCGAGCCCGGAGCTCCAGAGGACCCCGAGAACGTGCGCACCGCGATCCGGCGTCTCACCGAGACGCTCGCGCGCGCGGACGCCGCGCTCGCCGACGCGCAGGTGTGGCTTTCGGACGAGCAGCTCCGTACCGACGTGCGCGACGCCGCGCACGGGGCAAGCGAACTGATGGCGAACGCCTCGCGTATGGCCCAGCGCATCGAGGCGCTGGCGGACAGCCTCGCGAAGGACGCAGGGACGCTGCGCGACGGTGCACTGCCGATGCTCGACCGGGCGAGCGTCGCCCTCGACGAACTACGTGCCCTCCTCGTTACGGCTCGAACGGGTGACGGCACCGTCGGCCGCCTGATGAAGGACCCCACGCTCTACGAAGGTCTCGCCGACGCGGCACAGCGCCTCGACGACGCGCTCGCGAAGATCAACCTCCTCATCGAGAAGATCCGCGCGGAAGGCATCGAAGTCGAGTTGTTCCCGAAGTGAGCCGCGCGTTTCGCGTAAAGCGAGTGCCGCACACCACGATCTCGCATCGCGCCGCGCGCCGATCGTCCAACTCCGCAAGTGAACAGGGCGGCCCAAAGGGCCGCCCTGTTCAACCTACATTTCATTACGGTCACGAACTCCTCGCGGGTCGTCCAACCGGTGCGAGGCACCGAATCACTCGTTGACGATCGCGATCTCGACCCGGCGCGACTCCTTCTTCGACGACTTCGCCATCTCGGGGCCGAACGACGAGTACTCGATCTTCGAGTTCGCGATGCCCTTCCCGTTCATGTACTGTCCGACTGAGAAAGCACGCTCGAAGCCGAGGTGGTAGTTGGTCTTGAATCCCGACTTCTTGATCGGGTCGGTGTCGGTGAAGCCCGCGAGACGTAGACGCTTCTCGGGATACTTCTTCTTGATCTCGGCGGTCACCTTGTCGAGGGTCGACTTCGCGTCGGTCTTGAGCGTGGCCTTGCCCGAATCGAAGAGCACGTCGCCTTCGATCGTCAGCGTAAGGACGCCGTTCTGCATGTTCGCGGTGACGCCCTCCGGAAGATCGAGGTTCGGAGAGCCGCTACCGCTCGCCTGCGCCGTCGTGGGCGGCTGCTGCTTCATCTGATCCTGCAGGCCGGCGATCTCCTGGTCGAGGCGACGGCGCTCCTGCTCGCTCTGATCGAGCGCGTTGCGCGCGTCGTCGCGCTCGATGGTGAGCTGCGCGTTGGATTCCTTGAGCATCGCGAGCTCGTCCTTCTGCGCACTGTTGCAGCCGACGAG
>Ga0172372_10002269_pt1 | contig 29381 bp, 17 predicted proteins | sample LakKiv5m_2_FD_114544 | JGI IMG/M metagenome (GOLD analysis project Ga0172372, IMG submission 114544) | Freshwater microbial communities from Kabuno Bay, South-Kivu, Congo - kab_092012_9.5m | ecosystem: Environmental > Aquatic > Freshwater > Lake | place: Democratic Republic of the Congo...
AGCGTCAGCTCGCGCGCGGCGTAGACGAAGAGCGCGAGCGACTTCGACCAGGACTCGAAGGTCTTCGCGCGCTGCGCCTCGGGCGGGAGCGGCCCGAAGCGCGCCTCGGCCACGGGCACGGCCGCGAGCGCCTCGAGCTCGTCGAAGTCGCTGGCGGCCTCCCAGGGATTGCTGCCCTGCGCCAGCGGGGCGAGCAGCGCGAGCGACTGCCAGTGGTCGACGCCGCGCTTCGTGTCGACGAAGTGCACGCGCGTCTCGCCGAGGAGGTGCGCGACGTAGCGCACCGGGCCGGCGGCGACGGGCGGGAGGAAGAGCTCGAGCGTGCCGGCAGGCAGCGGGGGCCGCACGTCGGCGGCGGGCGCGCCCGCGGGGACGGGGGCGGGCGCAGCGGGGGATTCCGTGGCCTTCGGAGCCGCGGCCGGGCGCGGCGCGGGTTCGCTGCCCGCCGCGCTCGCCTTGCGCGGGGCCATCAGGCTGGCGATCTGCGCCTTCGTCAGCGGTCCGCGCAGATACGACATCACCCAGCGCGTCTGGAACAGCGTCGGATGGTCCTCGTGCACGCTGTGCAGCAAGAACACGCGCTTCCCGAGGCCGGAGAGCGTGCGCTCCATCGCGGCGCGGTCGAAGCCCTTGCCGCTCGCCGCCGTGGCGCCCTCGAGGCCGTCGAGCACGCGCAGCTTGTCGCGCTCGGTCTGCAGGCGTCCGAGGAACCACGTGCCGCAGTTCGCGAGGCCCTTGTAGTCGAGGTCGACCGGGTTCTGCGTGGCGAGCACGCAGCCGAGGCCGAAGGCGCGGCCCTGCTTCAGGAGCGTCAGGAGCGGCGTCTTCGTCGGCGGGTTCGCCGTGGGCGGGAAGTAGCCGAAGATCTCGTCCATGTAGAACAGCGCGCGCAGGCTCGAGGTGCCCGACTGCGTGCGCATCCAGCTCACGAGTTCCTCGAGCACGAGCGTCACGAAGAACATGCGCTCGGCGTCCGAGAGGTGCGCGATCGAGAGGATCGCGATGCGCGGCTTGCCCTCGCTCGTCCAGAGGAGCTTCCCGAGGTCGAGCGCCTCGCCCTCCATCCAGGCCTGGAAGCCGGGCGAGGCGAGCAGGTTGTTGAGCCGCAGCGCGAGCCCGGCGCGGTCCTTGGCGGGGAAGAACGTCTCGAGGTCGAGCACGCCGACGCGCTCGATGCCCGGATCCTGCACCGCGCGCACGAGGTCGGCCAGGGACAGCGCCTGGCCCGCGCGCCAGGCGCGCTCGAAGACCAGCGCAAACAGGATGTGCTCGCGGCTCATCAGCGGGTCGGCCTCGATCCCGAGCAACCCGAGCAGCCCCGAGACCGTGCCTTGCACGCGCTCGCGGAGGCCGTCGGCGTCGGCCAGCACGGCCGCCGAGGGCGGCGCGAAGGACTTCAGCAGCGAGAGCGGCAGCCCCGCGCTCGAGCCCGGCGTGTAGATTGCGAGGTCGCAGGCCGCGCGGAAGCGCGCGATGCGCTCGACCGGCTGGCCGGACTCCGCGAGGCCCTTCCTCCACTGCTCCGCGGTCGCGCGCGCGAACTCGTCGGGCGTCTGGCCCGCGCGTGCCGCCTCGCTCTCCTCGATCCACGGCCGGAAGTCCTCGGGCCGCAGCTCGGGGAACGACAGGAGCAGGTTCCCGAGGTCGCCTTTCGGATCGATCGCGAGTGCCGGGATCCCGTCGATCGCGGCCTCCTCGAGCAGCGCGAGGCAGAGGCCGGTCTTCCCGCTGCCCGTCATGCCGACGCACAGGGCGTGCGTGACGAGGTCGCGCGACTCGTACAGCAAGAGTTCCTCGCGCGGCCCCGCCTCGAGGTCGTGCTGGCGGCCCAGATAGAACAGACCGAGCTTTTCGTAGTCCTGCATGGGTGTCGCGGAGGGGAAGTGGCGAGGAGGCTACACTCTTCGCGCGTGGGGCAGGAGTTCGCGAAGCGTCGGAACGTGGCCGCGCTCGTCTGCGCGGTGGTTGCGCTCGCTCTCGCCGTGCTGCTGTGGCCGCTCGTGCGTGCGGGGCGAGGCCGGGAGGCCGAGGAGCCTGCACAGGCCGCGCGTCCGGCGGATGCACCGCTCGCGCGGGCCGAGGTGGCGGCCGATGCGGCCGCCGTGGCGCCGGTCGAGCCGGGGGACGAGTCGCGCGTCGTGGCGCTGGCGGAGGACGCGGTGCCGCCGAATTGCCGTCGGGCTGGCACCAGTACCTCGAGAATTCGCCCGTCGAGACGGACGCAGAGGGTCGCTTCCGCCTGACGGCGCGCTCGGGCCGCCGCGGATCTTCGGTCAGGTGCTCTTGAATGGGCACCCGACGGGGATGGACGCGCGCGTGCGCTGGCGTGGGCCGAGCCGCTCGGGTGACGCGCTGGCGACGCCCGAGGATGGCCTCGAGCTCGTGGTCGAGCCGGGCCTGGTCGCGCTCGAGGCGGAGTTCACGGCGTTCCCCGGGCGCGTGTCGCTGCCCCTGAGCGTGACACTCGGGCCGAGCGCCGCGCGCGTCGTGTACCCCGACGTGCGCCTCGAGGAGCTCGAGATCTCCGGCACGGTGCGCGATCCGTCCGGCGCTGCGTTCGCAGACGTATCGCTCTGGGCGAGCGCGCCCTGGCCGGGCAGCGTCCCGCGCGAAGGCTCGACCTTCGACGCCACCACGCGCTCGGGCGAGGACGGCCGCTACCGCCTGCGCGTGCCCGCCCTGGGAGTGCCCTTTCAAGTGCAGGCCTTCGCGGGCGGTGCCTGGAGCGTGCGCGCGGGCGTCGAGGCGGGCGCGAGCGACGTCGACTTCGTCCTCGCGCGCGGAGAGGGCCTCTTCCTGCGCGTGCGCGACGGGCGCACGGGCGAGGTACTGACCCCGAGCGAGTTCACGCTCTTCCTCGACGGGGGAGAGGCGGGCTTCCAGCCACTCGACACGCTCTTCGAGCGCCCCGATCCCGGCGGCTGCCACGAGTACGCACTGGCCGAGGAGCGCGTCGACCTGCTCGTCCTGCCGGAGGAGCGTCTGCGCGCGCTCGCACCCGGGATCCGGACCGGCGTCGCGCGCGCGGGCGAGGAGGCACTGCGTCTCGACCTCGTGCTGCAGCCCGGCGTCACCCTGGAGCTCGAGTTCGCCGGCGAGCCGCTCCCTGACGCACACGAGCTCTATCTGGTGGAGGAGGCCCTGCACGCCGCGCTCTACCCCTCGCGCCACGAGGAGCCGCTCGAGCTCTACCAGAAGCGCCGCCGGGTGAACTTCGATGAGCACGGCCGCGCACGCCTCGAGGGCCTCGCGCCCGGCCCGCTGCGCTTCCGCCTCTTCCCCGACGATCGGCTCGTCACGCCGGCCCTGTTCCGCCTCGATCCGGGCCAGCCGCCGCTCGAGGTGAAGCTCGAGCCGCGCTAGCCAGCCGGAGCGCCGCGAACTTCTGCCGGAGCGCCGCGAAGGCCGGCGTCTTCGTATCGTAAGGGCGTCTCCATGTCCCTCCCGGCGATCCTCTACACGCTCTCGGCGGTCCCGATCCTTGCCTCCCGGCCGTTCACGGCGGCCTTCCTGACCGCGGTGGTGGCGCGCTGGGGGGTCAGCTGGCCGTTCGTGGGGGACAGCGAGGTGGTCGTGGCGCTGCACGCGGCGCCGGAGTGGTTCCAGAGCGCGACGTGCCTCTCCGTGCTCGGCGTGCTGGCGCTGCTGGAAGTCCTTTCCGCGAAGTCGCCCGAGGTGCAGGAGATCAAGGAAGACGTCGACCGCTGGATCAAGGTCGCGCTCTCGATCGTGGTCGCCTTCGCGCTGGTCGACGGCGAGACGAAGCAGACGATCGAGGCGATCCAGAAGGCGGGCTTCGGGCTCGAGGGCGTGTGGGCGGGCGCGGTCGGGGTCCTGACCTACTTCGCGGCCGGGTTGCGCGCCCAGGTGGTCGAGCTCGTGACCGAGGCGGACGATGGCGACGACATCGGGCTGCGCTCGATGCTGGCCTGGGCCGAGAACAGCGCCGCGCTGCTCGGGGTCGTGTTCCTGCTGCTCTTCCCGCTGGCGGCGGTCGTCCTGTCGGCCCTGACCACGCTCGCGATCTGGTGGGTGCGTCGGCGCGCGGAGGAGAAGGAGGCGAGCTCGCGCGTGCCGTGCACGCAGTGCGCGACGCCGATCCTGCCGCACGCGAGCGCCTGTCACCGCTGCGGGCTCGCGCTCGCCGAGCCGCGCGCGGTCGGAGTCTTCGGCCAGCCGAAGGCCGCGCCGACGCCCGACAAGACGTGCCACGCCTTCGAGCTCGTCTCGCGCAAGCGCTGCCCGACCTGCGCCTCGCGCCTGACGAAGCGCGCCGTCCGGCAGAGCTGCGCCACCTGCGGCAAGGAGACCTTCGCCAGCGAGGCCGAGTTCGAGCGCTACCTCGCCGTGATCGAGGCGCGCCTGCCGCGCACGCTGCTCATCTCGCTGGGCCTGGGCGCGATTCCGCTGCTCGGCGTCATCCCCGGGGTCATCTACTACCGCCTGAACCTCGTGGCCGGCCTGCGCGGCTATATCCCGCCCCTGCGCGGCTGCACGACGAAGTGGGTCGTGCGCCTGATCCATTTTGGCGTCATCGCGCTGCAACCGATCCCGCTGGTCGGCGCGGTCGTGCTGCCCTTCATGTGCTGGAGCACGTACGCGATCTACCGCCGCTCGCTGTCCGGCCGCGCGCGCGAGGACCTCGGCGTCGAGCCGGCCGCGGCGCGCGGCTGAGAATCGAGCTCGATCGGGAGCGGGGCGAGGAGCTCGAGGCGGCGCGCCTCTACGCGCGCGGTGTAGGCGACGAGCTCGACGCCGGCCTGGGCGGCGCGGCGCAGGGCGCGGCCGTACTCGGGGTCGATCGAATCGGCGGGGCGGAAGCGCGTGACGTCGGCGCGCGACACGAAGAAGAACTGCACGGCGCGCTGGCCGGCGCGGGCGAGGCGCGCGAGCTCGGCGAGGTGTTTCGTGCCGCGCTCGGTCACGGCGTCGGGGAAGAGGGCGCAGCCGTCCTCGGCCAGCGTCGTGCTCTTCACCTCGACGTGGCAGGTGCCGCGCGCGGGATCCTCGAGCAGGAGGTCGATGCGTGAGTTCTTGCCGTAGGCGACCTCGCGCCGCAGCGTGGCGTAGCCGGCGAGCGCGGGAATGCGGCCGGCGGCGACGGCCTCGGCCGTGACTCGATTCGGCAGGGACGTGTCGACGTTGACCCACGCGCCGGCGAGCTCGATCGCCTGCCAGGTGTGGCGCAGCTTGCGCTCGGGGTTGCCCGAGTCGCGCAGCCACACGCGCGCGCCGGGCACGAGGCAGCCGAGCAGGGAGCCCGTGTTCGGGCAGTGCGCGGTCAGGGCAGTGCCGTCGGCGAGCGTGACGTCGGCGAAGAAGCGCTTGCGGCGGGCGACGAAGCGCGCCTCGAGGGGGGCGTCGGGGAAGTCCACGGGGCGCGCAGGATAGGGCGCCGGTGACGCGGCCGGATGCGCCAAGCTCGAACCGAGCCCTGACGCCGGTGCGGCGGGGGCGGGGCTATCCTAGGGCCGTCATGAAGCTCAAGCTCCTCCTCGCCGCCGGGCCGTTCCTCTCGAGCTGCATCTTCGTTTGGGAGCGCGACCTCGTCGCGACCGTCCCGCCGCTCGACGAGGAGCCGGTCGCGCTGGCGCGCGTGGGCGACGGGAAGCCCGTGTGCGGGCTCGGGAAGGAGTTCCACGCCGGGCGGCGCGCCGAGCTGATGAAGCGCGTCGGCGAGGAGCTGCTCGTGTTCCGAGGTCTCGCTTCCCCGCGCGAGAACCTGGCCTTCCGCCAGGACAAGAACTTCTGGTACCTGACGGGTATCGAGAGCCCGAACGTCGCGCTCGTGCTGGACGGCAAGACGCAGCGCGCGATCCTGTTCCTGCCGGCCCAGGACCTGCGCGCCGAGGGCTGGGAGGGCGAGCTGTGGGACGCGAGCGACGCCTGGGTGAAGGACCTGACCGGCTTCGGCGAGGTGCGCGAGCTCGACACGCTCGTGCCGACGCTGAAGGAGCTGCTCGACGGGCGGAAGAAGCTCGGCACGAACCTCTCGCCCTCGATCGTGCTGGCCGGCAGCTACGACGCGGCGATTCCCTTCGAGGACGCCCAGGCGAAGGACCCGCTCGACGGGCGCGTCAGCCGCGAGAAGGCCCTGGCCGCGAACCTGACGAAGGAGCTCGGGGTCGAGGTCTTCGACGTGTACCCGACGCTGGTCGAGATGCGCCTGATCAAGACGAGCGAGGAGATCGCGGCCATGAAGCGCGCCGCCCGCGCCGGGGCGCTGGCCCACATCGAAGCCATGCGCTCGACGCGGCCCGGGCTCGGCGAGTGGGAGCTCGACGCGCTGATGACCTTCGTGCAGAACCGCGAGGGCTCCTTCGGCAAGGCCTACGAGGCGATCGTCGGCTCGCACCGGAACTCCTGCGTGCTGCACTACGTGGCCAACGACCGCAAGGTCGGCGCGGAGGACATCCTCCTGATCGACTACGGGCCCGAGCTCGACCACTACGTGACCGACATCACGCGCACCTGGCCGGTCGATGGCGAGTTCTCGAAACGCCAGGCCGAGATCTACGACGTGGTGCTCGAGGCCCAGAAGGCCGGCATCGCGGCCGCGAAGCCGGGCGCCACGATCCAGGACGTCTCGAAGGCCTGCGACGAGGTCTTCAAGGCGCGCGGGATGTTCGCCCTGAAGCGCCACGGGCCCTGCCACTGGATCGGGATGGAGGTCCACGACCCGGGCGACATCCGCCGCACGCTCGAGCCCGGCATGGCCTTCACGGTCGAGCCGGGGCTCTACGAGCTCGAGACCGGCATCGGTGTGCGCATCGAGGACGTGGTCGTGATCACGAAGACCGGCTGCGAGGTCATCAGCGACCTCGCCCCGAAGGAGCGCGCCGACGTCGAGCGCACCGTGCGCGAAGAAGGCATCTTCGACCGCGAACGCCGCGGCGAGTGAGGGCCGGCGGGGTCGAGCGCGGGGCCTTCGCACGAGGCGCGCTCGATCCGTATACTCCCCGCCCCCATGGCCTCCCTCAGCGATTTCCAGGACCGGTCCCGTGCTCTCCAGGTGCGCCTTGCGCAGCTGAAGGAGGGGCTTTGACTACCCGCGCAAGAACGCACGGTTCGAGGAGCTGAACGTCCTCCAGGCGCAGCCCGAGTTCTGGTCGAACCAGGGCTCGGCGCAGAAGATCGTGGCCGAGGCCAAGGCTCTGCGGAAGGTGGTCGAGTGTGTGCGCGCGGTCGACAAGGCGCTCGAGGACACCGAGCTCCTGATCGAGCTCGGCAAGGAAGACTCCGCCAGCCTGGCCGAGGTGCTGGGCGAGCTCGAGGCGCTTCTGACCCGGGCCGAGACCGACGTCGGCGCGCTCGAGTTCCAGCTCTTGCTCGGCGGGCCCCATGACGTGGCCGGCTGCTTCCTGCAGATCTCGGCCGGCGCGGGCGGGCTCGACTCGTGCGACTGGGCCGGGATCCTGTTCCGCATGTACGCGCGCTGGGCCTACGCGCACCAGTACGAGGTCGAGGAGGTCGAGCGCATCGACGAGCCCGAGGCCGGCATCCGCTCGGCCACGATCAAGGTCTCGGGCGAGTACGCCTTCGGCTACCTCAAGGCCGAGTCCGGCGTGCACCGTCTGGTGCGCATCAGTCCGTTCGACAGCCAGGCGCGTCGCCACACGGCCTTCGCCTCGGTCGACGTGACGCCCGACATCGAGGAGAGCGACGAGATCGAGCTCGACGAGGCCGAGATCCGCGTCGACACGATGCGCGCGGGCGGCGCCGGCGGCCAGCACGTGAACAAGACCGAGTCCGCCGTGCGCATGCTGCACGTTCCGACCGGGATCCTGGTGCGCTGCCAGAGCCAGCGCAGCCAGCACAAGAACCGCGAGATGGCGCTCAAGCTCCTGAAGGGGAAGCTCGCCGCGCTACGCGACGCCGAGCGCAACAAGGAGCTCGAGAAGCTCTACGGCGAGAAGGGCGAGATCAGCTGGGGCTACCAGATCCGCTCCTACGTGATGCAGCCCTACCAGATGGTCAAGGACCACCGCACCGACGTCCAGGAAGGCAACATCCAGAAGGTCCTCGACGGCGAGCTGGACGGCTTCATCCACGCCTACCTGCGCTCGCAGGGCGGCAAGAAGTAGCGCCTCAGAGCCCGCGCGTGACCGTGCCCGAGATCGGCGGCGGGACGGCGGGGCCGCGCGGGGTGCGCGGCAGGAGGCGCAGGGTGAAGAGCTCGATCTCGTCGTTCACGTCCTGGTCGGCGCGGTAGAAGAGGCGGTTGCCGCGCGCGATCAAGCGCACGTCGGGCTCGACGTCGCCGCCGGAGGGCAAGGCGAGGTTGACGCGCACCGGCGCGGCGCTGCCGTCGATCGGCACGCGGAAGAGCTCGAACACATCGTTGGTGGTCTGATCCGCGCGATAGAAGACGGTCGAGCCGTCCGCGCTGGCAAGGACACCGCCGAAGCGCACGTCGCCACCTGTGGGGAGTTGAGTGTTCAGGCGCACGGGTGGCGCGCTGGCGTCGACAGGCGCGCTGAAGAGCTCGATCACTTCGTCCTGGAGCGCGTCGGCCGTGTAGGCCACGCGTCCCTGGCCGAACTGCACGAGTCCGTCGCGCGTCGCCGCCGCGAGCACGTCGCCGCCCGCGACCAGCGTTCCGCTGAGCTTCACGCGCGCGCTGCTCGCGTCGATCGGCGATGTGAAGAGCTCGAAGACCTCATCCGTCTGCGCGTCGGCCACGAAGAAAACGCGTAGGCCGGCGGGATCGAGCTGGAAGTAGGACTGCACGCTTCCGGTGAGGGGCAGCGTTCCGCTGAGCTTGACTGGTCCGGCGCTGTCGTCGGCGGGGACGCTGTAGAGCTCCAGCCGGTCGTTCATCTGCTGGTCGGCGAGGTACACCACGCGCGCGCTGTCGGCGGAAATCCGCACGTAGCCAGCGAGTCCGATGCCCTCGGACAGTTGCCCGACGTCACCGCCCGTGACCAGCGCTGAGTTGAGCTTGCCAGGCAAGGCGCTGCCGTCGACGGGCACGCTGTAGAGCTCGAAGCGGTTGCGTTCCTCCTGGTCGGCCACGTAGATGGCGCGCGCGCCGTCGGGCGTGAGCTCCCAGTTACCGTACACGCCCGTTCCCGCCTGGGTCAGTCGGCTCAGGCGGACCGGAGCCGTGCTGCCGTCGAGCGGCACGCTGAAGAGCTCGATGATCGTGCCCGACCAGGCGCGCGCCGCGTAGACGACGCGCGTGCCGTCCGGCGTGAGCTCGAAGGCGCGCTCGCGTGCAAGCGTGGAGTTGTCGGCATCCCACAGCACCGCGTCCGTGCCCGTTCCGTTCAGGCGCACCGGCAGCACACTGCCGTCCACGGGAGCGCGGTAGAGCGCGAGTCCTGAGACGAACAAGAGCGTCTTTCCGTCCGGAGCGAAGCGCGGGAGCAGGGCCGGAAGGTCGGCGATGCGCTCACCGTCGTGGACCGGGGCGCTGACGACCACCGCGGGCCCAGGCGGTCGCAGGGGCGCGCACAGGAGCTTCACGGGCGAGCCTCCAGCAAGGAAGGCGGCGTGGTCGCTGCGCGGAGACAGCACGAGGCTCTTCTCGATGGGCAGGGACAGGCGTTCGACGAGCTCGACCGGCGCGTCCGCAGACCCGCCGCCGACGCCGACGACGTGCAGTCGTCCGTCGCCGGTGGTGTGGTAGACGACCTGCAGGCCGTCGGGTGTCGGCTGGAACGTGCTCACATTGCCGTAGACCGGGCCCGTGGTCGTCGAGCCGCTCAGAGGAATAGCGTCCGAGCCGTCGAGCGCGTAGCTCCAGAGCCGCCCCGGTTCGCTGCCGGACCACTCCTCGACGTCGATCACGCGCGTGCCATCCGGCGAGAACTCGAACGGCATGAAGCAATACGCCAGTTCGCGCGGTAGCTCGCTTCCATCCGTGGCGAGGCCGTACAGCACGCGCGTTCCGACCATGCTGGCCAGGAGGAACGCTGCATGCGAACCATCCCCGGTGAAGCGTAGCTGGAGGATGCGCACTTCATCGACCGGCAAGAAGTGGGTCAGGCGGACCGGTGCGCTCGCGGCGTCCAGCGGAACCCGGAGGAGGTTGTGGGCGGTGCCGATGTAACCGAAGGGGCCGGATTGCGTGTGCTGCTCGACATAATAGAGCGAGGGGCTTTGCGGGTCCGGGTGTATCTCGATCACGCGGTCGAGAGCGGAAACGCTCGCGCCGAGCAGCACCGGCGTTCCGCCGCTGGCCGACACGCGGTAGAGGCCAGTCGAACCTCCGCTCACCGTTCCTCCGAAGGCGATCGTGGCCGAATCGGGCGTGTGGCGAAGGGTATGGACCTGGCTGCCCGCAGCGAGCAGCCCCACGGCCGGAGCCGAACCGTCCAGCGGCGCGCGGAAGAGCCCGAACTCGTCGTTCGTCTGCAGATCGCCGATGAACGCCACGTGCGTTCCATCGGGAGAGATATCGAAGAGCTCGACGTCCCCGCCCGCGACCGGCGTCGCGTTCAGCTTGACGGGCGCCGAGCTGCGATCGACCGGCACGCTGTACAGCTCGACCACTTCGTCCGTGGCGCCGTCGGCGCGGAAGACGAGACGCTCCTCGTCCGCTGCGATGCGGAAGTCCAGCACCCCGCGATCGGCCGGCAGGGCGTCGTTGAGGCGCACGGCGGGCGCGCTCAGGTCGAGCGGCACCGAATGGAGCTCGAGTACGCCGTCGATGGCCGCGTCGGCGCGGAAGTAGACGCGCTGTCCCTGCGGGCCGAAAACGAAGTCGAGCACGTCACCGTTCGTCACCAGGCTGCCACTGAGCTTCAGCGGTGACGCGCTCGCGTCGATCGGCACGCGGTAGAGCTCGAAGCGCTCGTCGAGCTGGGCATCCGCCAGGAACACGGCCGTCGTTCCGTCCGGCGCGATGCGGAAGGAGCTCACGTCGCCGCCGGATACGAGGGCGCCGTTCAACCTCAGCGGCGGGGCGCTGCCGTCCAGCGGGACGCGGTAGAGCTCCACGACGTCGTCGAGGTCGCGGTCCGCCAGGAACAGGGCGAAGCCATTCGCGGTGAGCGCGAGCGCGCCCTGCGTGTTCAGGACGTCCCCGCCGGGAACGAGGTCGCCGGCCAGCAGTAGCGGAGGCGCGCTGGCGTCGGCGGCAACGACGAAGAGCTCGAACTGCTCGTCGACGCGTTCGTCGGAGACGTAGGCGAAACGGCTGCCGTCCGGGGTCTGGGCGAAGGGTCCCACCCTTCCCGTCGTCAGGCGCGGCAAGGGCGCGCTGAGCTGGGTCTGGGTGGCAGGGGCCGTGGCGAGGAGCGCCAGAGCGATCGAGGTCCGGGGCACAAGTTCCATGAGCAGCCTCCAGCCCAAGGGTAGCGCGCCGGGCGCTCCGTGGGGCGGAATGGGGGGCGGTTCGATCCGTGCCGGGCGGGCGCTAGCATGGGGGGCTCGACGTCCCTCCAGCGAATCTCATGAGCTCCCCCAGGATCCAGCGCGCGCTCCTCAGCGTTTCCGACAAGACCGGTCTCGAGTCCTTCGCGCGGATGCTTGCGCAGATGGGGGTCGAGCTGCTCGCCACGGGCGGGACCCTGAAGCTGCTGAAGGAGCGCGGGATCGCGGTGCGCGAGGTCAGCGACTACACGGGCTTTCCCGAGATGATGGACGGGCGCGTGAAGACGCTGCATCCGAAGGTGCACGGCGGGCTGCTTGCCCTGCGCGACGATCCGGCGCACCGCAAGTCGATGGAGCAGCACGGCATCGCGCCGATCGATCTCGTGTGCGTGAACCTGTATCCGTTCGAGGCGACCGTCGCGAAGGAGGGCTGCGAGCGTGCGGAGGCGATCGAGAACATCGACATCGGCGGGCCGTCGATGGTGCGCTCGGCGGCGAAGAACCATCGCTTCGTGACGATCGTCACCGACCCGGCGGACTACGGGCGCGTGCTCGACGAGCTGCAGAAGCAGGGCGGCGCGACCAGCGAGAAGCTGCGGCGCGAGCTGGCGCAGAAGGCCTACGCGCTCACCGCGCGCTACGACGCGGCGATCTCGCGCTGGCTGTACGACGAGGAGAAGAAGAGCGAGCCGGCGCTCGGCTTCCCGAGCGCGTTCTCGCTGGCCGGTCCGCTGGCGCGCGGGCTGCGCTACGGCGAGAACAGCCACCAGAAGGCGGCCCTGTACCTGACCGGCGAGGGCGGGCCGAGCGCGGCCAAGGCCGAGGTCGTGGGCGAGGGCAAGGAGCTCTCCTACAACAACTTCGTCGATCTCGATTCGGCGCTGGCCCTGTGCCTCGAGTTCGACGAACCGTTCGTGTGCGTCCTGAAGCACAACAATCCCTGCGGCGCGGCGGCGGCGCCGCGGCTCGTCGACGCGCTGGCCGGGGCCTGGGCGGGGGATCCGCTCTCGGCCTTCGGCTCGGTGCTCGGTTTCACGCGCGAGGTCGACCTCGCCTCGGCCGAGTTCCTCGTGAGCGAGAACCGCTTCGTCGAGGCGATCCTGGCGCCCTCCTTCGCGCCCGACGCGCTCGAGCGCCTGAAGACCGGCGCGAAGTGGGGCAAGAACGTGCGCCTGCTGGCCTGCGGGCCGCTCGGCACGGCGCAGAAGAAGCATGCGCCGCTCGAGGTGAAGCCGCTGCGCGGCGGTTTCCTCGTGCAGGAGCGTGACCTCGCGCTCGGTGGCCTCGAGCGCTGCGAGACCGTGACCGAGACGGCGCCCACGAAGGAGCAGCTCGCGAGTCTGCTCTTTGCCAACAAGGTCGGGAAGCACGTGAAGTCGAACGCGATCGTGCTGGCTGCCGGCGCGCGCGTGCTCGGCGTCGGCGCCGGGCAGATGAGCCGCGTGGACTCGGTCAAGCTGGCGCTGTCGAAGGCCGGCGCGGCCGCCCAGGGCTCGGTGCTCGCTTCCGATGCCTTCTTCCCCTTCCCGGACGGCGTCGAGCACGCCATGGAGGGCGGCGTCGCGGCGGTGATGCAGCCCGGAGGCTCGCTGCGCGACAAGGAAGTGATCGCGGCCTGCAACGCCCGGCGCGTGCCGATGGTGTTCACCGGGCTGCGGCATTTCCGCCACTGAGCGGGCTTCCGGCAGGGGGCGGCGCCGGGCCTCCGCGTGGCCGCCTCCTTGACAGTCCCGGACGGCCTGCCCACCTTGGGCGCCCGATGCAGAAGCCCCTCGTGATCGTCGAGTCGCCGGCCAAGGCCAAGACCATCGCCAAGTTCCTGGGCAGTGACTGGGTGGTCGAGGCCTCGATCGGCCACGTGCGCGATCTGCCCTCGAGCGCGGCCGAGATCCCGGCCGCGGTCAAGGCCGAGAAGTGGGCGCGCCTCGGCGTGAACGTCGACGACGGCTATGCGCCGCTGTACGTCGTGCCGGGCGAGAAGAAGGCCAAGATCCGCGAACTCAAGGCCAAGCTGAAGGACGCCAGCGCGCTCTACCTCGCGACGGACGAAGACCGCGAGGGCGAGGCCATCTCCTGGCACCTGATGCAGTTGCTCGCGCCCAAGGTGCCGGTCAAGCGCATGGTGTTCCACGAGATCACCAAGGCGGCGATCGAGGCGGCCGTCAAGAACTGCCGCGAGGTCGACAAGCACCTGGTCGACGCCCAGGAGGCGCGCCGCATCCTCGACCGCCTGTACGGCTACGAGGTCAGCCCCGTGCTGTGGCGCAAGATCGCGCCGCGCCTCTCGGCCGGGCGCGTGCAGAGCGTCGCCACGCGTCTGATCGTCGAGCGCGAGAAGGAGCGCATGGCCTTCCGCTCGGCGGCCTGGTGGGACGCCAAGGCCACGCTCGATGCGCAGGGCACGCGCTTCCCGGCGGCGGTCGTGTCGCTCGACGGCAAGGTGCTGGCCCAGGGGCGCGACTTCGGTTCCGACGGCAAGCTCGTGGCCGGGCGCAACGTGCTGGTGCTCGACGAGGCCGGCGCGCAGCGGGTCGCCCAGGGACTCCAGGGGCGTGGCGCGCGCGTCAAGAAGGTCGAGGAGAAGGAGTTCGGCTCCTCGCCCAAGCCGCCCTTCACGACCTCGACGCTGCAGCAGGAAGCCGGCCGCAAGCTCGGCATGACCGCCAAGCGCGCGATGCAGGGCGCCCAGCGCCTGTACGAGAACGGCTACATCACCTACATGCGCACCGACTCGGTCGCGCTGTCGGCCCAGGCGATCGAGGCCGCGCGTGCGCTGGTGCAGGGGCGCTACGGCGCCGCCTACGTGCCCAAGGCGCCGCGCAAGTGGGAGGGCAAGTCGCGCAACGCGCAGGAGGCGCACGAGGCCATCCGCCCCGCTGGCGAGCGCTTCCAGGATCCCGAGGCGGTCGCCAAGGAGGTCGGCGAGGACGAGGCGCGGCTCTACGAGCTGATCTGGAAGCGCACGGTCGCCTCGCAGATGGTCGATGCGCGCCAGAAGAGCGTCACGGCGACGCTCGAGGCCGAGCTCTCGACCGGCGGGCGCTGCGAGCTCGTCGCGCGCGGCCGCACGGTGCTGTTCGACGGCTTCCTGCGGGCCTACGTCGAGGGCCGCGACGAGGGCGATGCGGCACCCGACAAGGACGAGGAAGAGGCCGTGCTGCCCGCGCTCACCGCGGGGGACACGCCGCGTGTGCAGGACGCGCGCGCCGATGGGCACCAGACGAAGCCGCCGGCGCGCTACACGGAGGCCGGGCTCGTGCAGAAGCTCGAGGAGCTGGGCATCGGCCGGCCCTCGACCTACGCCAGCATCATCGCGACCATCATCGACCGCGAGTACGTGGCGAAGCGCGGCGCGGCGCTCGTGCCGACTCCGCTCGCCTTCGCGGTCGTCAACCTGATGACCGAGCTCGAGCCGACCCTGGTCGACTACCAGTTCACGGCCTCGATGGAGGAGGACCTCGACTCGATCGCGCGCGGCGAGCTGGCCGGGCGCGACTTCCTCGAGCGCTTCTACCGCGGCAAGAAGCCCGGCCTGCACGCGATCGTGACCGAGCGCGCGACCGCGATCGATCCGAAGCGCGTGGGCACGATTCCGATCGGCGCGAAGGACGGCAAGCCGGTCTCGCTGCGCGTCGGACGCTATGGCCCCTACATCGAGCACGACGAGAGCCGCGCCAGCGTGCCAGAGGGGCTCGCGCCGGACGAGATCACGCTCGAGAAGGCGCTCGAGCTGATCGCCACCGCGAGCCAGGCCGAGGCGCCCATGGGGCACGCCGCGGACGGCGCGGCCGTGTACTTGCGCACCGGACGCTACGGACCGTACGTGCAGCTCGGCGAGGACACGGGCGACAAGAAGAACCCGCCGAAGCGCGCCTCGCTCCTGCGCACGATGAGCCCGAAGACGCTAACGCTCGAGGACGCGCTCAAGCTGCTCTCGCTGCCGCGCAAGCTGGGCGACGACGTCGACGGCAATCCGATCGTGGCCAACCTCGGACGCTTCGGGCCCTACCTCGCGAAGACCATTCCCGGCGCCGAGAAGCCCGACTACCGGAACCTCAAGACCGAGGAGCAGCTCTTCAGCGTGACGCTCGAGGAGGCGCGCGCGATCTACGCGCAGCCGAAGGGCGTGCGCCGCGGGCGTGGCGGCGTCCAGCAGCCGCCCCTGCGCGAGCTCGGCGTCGATCCGGCCTCGAACGGACCGATCGTCATCAAGGACGGGCGCTACGGGCCCTACTGCACCGACGGCGAGACGAATGCGTCGCTGCCGAAGGGCGCCAAGGTGGAGGAGTTCACCCTGGCCGAGGCCGTGCGCATGCTGGCCGAACGGCGCGAGAGCGCGCCCAAGAAGAAGCCGAAGCGCAAGGCCGCCAGGCGCTCTGCGGCCCGCAGCGAGGGCTGATCCGGGCGCGCGCCCGAGGACCTGCTTTCCTCGGGCCGGTGCGCATGGAAAGCTGGGGCCAGGTCAAGTCACCTCCGGTCCGCCTCCGATGAGGCCGTTCCCCCGGATTTCCATGCAGCGTTCCTCGACCCGGTTCCTCGCTCTGCTCGCCTCCCTGTTCCTCGCTGGCTGCGGAGGGGGCGAGACGCCCGCTCCCGCGGGGGGCGGACCGTCAACGCCGGCCGCACCGACGGCGCCGGTCAACGTGATCCTGATCCTGGTCGACACCCTGCGGGCCGACGCGGTGCTCGATCCGGAAGGGCAGTACGACACGCCGAATCTCGACCGCTTCGCCCAGGAAGGCATCGTCTTCCCGCGCGCCTTCGCCTCGGCGCCGATGACCCTGCCCTCGCACGTCAGCCTGTTCTCGTCGCGCCCGCCGCTCGAGACCAAGGTGCTGAACAACAACCAGACGGTGCCGACGGGCCTGCCGCTCGTGGCCGAGTGGTTCCGGCAACACGACTACGACACGCGTGCGGTGCTCAGCCTCGCGACGATGAATCCGCCCGTGGCGAAGACCGGCGTCAGCCGTGGCTTCGCGAGCTACGACGTCAACTACTGGATGATGTCGCGTGCCGAGGACACGGCCCAGCGCCTGTGGCGCAGCCTGGACGCGCGCGACGGCGACGCGCCGCTCTTCTTGTTTGCGCACTTCTCGGACCCGCACGAGCCCTACAACTCGCACGGCAGCGAGCAGCGGCGCGTCGGGGTCATGCTGAACGGTGTGGAAGTACAGCAGATCCTGGCCAGCGACTGGAGCCAGACCACGCTGCAGCTCGAGCTTCCGAGCGGGCGCTCGACGGTCGAGCTGAAGACCCTCGAGAAACCGGCGCGCCGCTTCCGCGTGCGCATGGTCGACTGCAAGGACGACGAGGGGCCCGTGGCGTTGACCTGGGAGCAGGGCAAGGAGATGGAGCGCGTCACGAACGCGCGCCTCGTCCTCGACCGCGGCGAGCGCGATGCGGCCATCTGCACCCTGCGCGTGTGGGTCAACGACGTGCCCGACCGCGAGCGCCTGGACGACCGCTACCGCGGCGAGGTGGCCTACGTCGATCGCTATGTGGGCGAGCTGATCCAGAAGCTGAAGGACCTCGGGCTCTACGAGGACAGCCTGGTGGTGTTCACCTCGGACCACGGCGAGGCCCTGGGCGAGCGCAACTTCGTCGGCCACGTCGAGTACCTGACCGACGAGATGATCCACGTGCCGCTGATCGTGAAGCCACCGCGCGGTGATGCGCGGCGCGCCCAGCTCGAGCAGCGCGCGACGAGCCTCGTCTCGCACCTCGACCTCGTGCCGACCCTGCTTTCGATGGCCGGTCTGCCGCCCCTGCCCGGACAGCGCGGCAAGAGCCTGCTCGAGGCGAATGCGGCCGTGCACATCGCCGAGACCCACAAGCCCGAGGCGAAGAAGAACCAGATCGCGCTGCGGGATGGCGAATTCAAGATGATCTACTTCGCCGACGAGGAGCGCTTCGAGATGTACGACCTCGCGCTCGATCCCGGCGAGAAATCCGACGTCTACGCGAGCCAGTCCGGCCGTCGGAAGGACTGGCCCGAGAAGCTCGTGGCGCTGTACCAGGAGAGCCAGGTCCAGGCCGACGCCAGCCAGGCCGGCCACGGCGAGGTCGATCCGGCGCTGCTGAAGGCCCTGGGCTACGGCGGCGGCGACGAAGATTGATGCCCGCGGGCCGCCCCCGGGCGGCCCGGGATCGGGCGGGAACCTCGCGCGGGAACCAGGTACCGCCCCGGAGTGCCGCGGTGCGGCCCGGAATCGGGCGTCGCCGGCATTGACGCTTCTGGAAGCCTCCACGAGAATCCCGGCCCTTCCGCAGCCGCGGTCCCCTCGAGCGGGTCCGGCGCCACCCCCCGCGGAAACCGTGGCCTCTCCCCCGGGACGTCGCGGCCCCCCAAGCTCTCGCTTCGCCCCCCCGCACCATGCTGTTCACCACGGCGCTTCTGGCGTCCTTGCTCGCGTCGTTGCAGGTTCCGACGGGTACCGGTCCGGCTGGGCTCGAGTTCGAGCTCACGCTGCAGCCGGGCGAGCTGCTGCTCGAGTACGCCTGGGATGAGGCCGGCACCGTGCCGTTCCTGCGCCCGGATCCGGTCGTCACGATCCCCTTCGGCGAGCACGGCCTGCGTCCGAGTTCGCTGCTCTACCTGCCGGGCAATCGCCTCGACGAGAGTGTTGCGAGCGGCGCCTCGGCCGTCGCCCTGCAGAACCTGGCACTGAGCGACGGCCGGTTCGGCAGCGCCCTCGCGTTCGCCCCGAGTACCTACCTCCACTACCGGTTGCCGCGCGTGAACGGGCGCTCGCCGGGCTGGACGGTTTCCTTCTGGCTGCGCCCCGAGGCGGTCGCCTTCGGGCGCGCCTTCCTGACCCTCGACGGCGCGCTCGATCTCAGCCTGCTGGGCGACGGACGCGTGCGCGCGACGCTGGCCGGCGGCACGCTCCTGCTGAGCGGGCCGCGCCTCGCCGCGAGTCGCTGGAGCTTCGTGAACGTCAGCTACGATCCCGACCAGACGCGCCAGCTGCGCATGACGGTCGACGGCGCCTCGAGCGGGATCCTGCTCGCTCCCGGACAGCCGCCGCGCACGCCCGGCGAGCTGAAGCTCGGCGACCTCGGTCGCGGTGGCGGCGGTCCGAGCGCGACGCTGGACGAGTTCGTGCTCGAGGTCGGTCCCGTCAGCACGGACCAGGCGCGCGAGCGCGCAGCGCCGCCGGTCGCGCCGGGGCCGCATGCGCTGGCGATCCGGACCTCGCTCGGCCTGCGCTCGGTCGAGCCCGTCGCGGGCGTGATCGGCTCGAGTTACGTCGACACGCCGGCCGACCTCGCCCTCGGCCAGCTCGAGGGCGCGGCCGTGGCGGGCGGCGAGCTGCGCTGGGCTCCGGCCCGCTGGCGCCGCGTCGTGACCGACGACGCACCCGCGCCGCGCACCACGCATCCGACCGTGTCGCTCGGTGGCGGTCGCACCTTCGTCTTCGGCGGAGAGACGCGCGACACCGAGCTCTGGCCGATGGTCAACACGAACGACACCTGGCTGTTCGATTCGGCACGTCAGACCTGGAGCTACGTGCCCGCGAGCGTCGCGCCCGAGGCCCGCTGCCACATGCCCGCGGCCTACAGCCCCGACCACGACCTCGTGCTCGTGCACGGCGGCTGGCGCAACGACTTCACGCCCGGCCAGGTCTTCAACGACACGTGGGTGTTCCACGTCGGGCAGCAGGGCTGGGAGCGCGTCTTCCCGACCGGCCCTGGTCCCGGTGCCTCGTCCGACCACGGCCTCGTCTACCTGCCCGCGCTGCAGAAGTTCCTGCTGCTGCGCGACAAGGCGGCGTGGCTCTATGACCCGGTGCTCGCCAGCTGGAGCGCGCTCGGCCAGGCGCGCGCCGTCGATACGTCCGGGCAGCCGACGAGCTACGCCTTCGGCGCCTCGACGGCCTGCGTGCTCGATCCGCGCACGGGGCTCGTCGTGCTGTACGGCGGCTCCTACGGCAACCCGCCGACCCAGTTCACCGACACGACCGCGTTCTACGACGTGGCGACGCACACCTACACCGTGCTGGCGCCGCCCGTGCGTCCGCCGGCGCGCGTGCGCGGCGGCTTCGGCTTCGACGAGCGTCACGGGCGCGTCGTGCTGTTCGGCGGAGTCCTGGACCAGTTCTCGACGCGGCGCGACGACCTGTGGGTCTTCGATCCGCTCGCGCAGACCTGGAGCGAGCTGCTCGCCTCGGGTGCTCCGGGCCGACGCGGCGGCTACTACGGCATGGCCTATGACGAGACGCGCGGCTCGTTCCTGCTCTCCTGCGGGCGGCGCGAGTACGCCAGCTGGACGGACGAGACCTGGGAGCTCACGCTCGCGCCCGCGCGCCCGGGCACGGCGCTCTACACGCTCGATCTGCAGCCGGCCGGGGCCCAGGGCCTCTGGTCCGCCGATGTCGACGCGCCCGCCGACGCCGAGGTGCGCTTCTGGGTGCGACGCTCGGACAACCTGCGCACCTTCGAGCCGTGGCGGCCGGCCGGCGGCCTCTCGGGCACTCGCCGCTACGTGCAGGTCGCGGTGCGGCTGAAGCCGGGCTCGGCGGGCGAGGCTCCGCTCGTGCGCGCCTTCGGCTTCCGCTGAGGCTGGCCGGAAAAGGTTTCCGACGCGCTGCAGCGGGCCTCCTGCGAAGTCGGAAAGGAAGGCTCCCCGCCGCGGCGCGCCTGGAATAAAGTGCGAGACGTCATGCGCTCCAGCCGACCCGCACTCGCCCTGGCACTCCTGCTCTCCGGCTGTGGTAACCAGGGGGCTGCCGTGCTGGCCAGCGGCGCCGGCGTCCCGGCCCCCCTGGCGACGTTCCCGCTCGATCCGGTACGTCCGCTCCTGAGCTACACCTGGGCCGGCGACGCGCCGGTCACGGCCCTGCCGGGCGCTCCGGAGGCCCTGGTGTTCGGGGAGCTCGGGCGCACGCCCGCGACGCGTCTGTACCTGCGCGGCGAGGACCTCGAGGCCGAGCTCGGTCAGCAGGCGGGCTGGGCGATCGTCGAGCAGACGAGCCTGGAGCCGGCGTCCGGTCGGTTCGGGGGCGCACTCGCCTTCGCGCGCGGTAGCCGCCTCGTGCTGGACGCTGCGGAGGCCCTGCGCGCGCCCGGGGAGGGCTGGTCGCTCGAGCTGTGGCTGCGACCGGACGCGCACCAGGCCGGTGTGATCCTCTCTCTCGTGGGATTGCTCGAGGTCGCGAGCGAGGCCGGCGGCCGGGTCGTCGCGAGCACCTCGATCGAGACCCCGGAGGGTCCGAAGAACGTCCTGGCGCGCTCGCGCGGTGCGCTCGTTCCGGGCGAGTGGAACCACCTCGGGGTCGTGCTCGACACGGGTCTCGTGAAGCACCTGCGCGTCGTGCTCAACGGCGAGGTGCATAGCGAGCGCCTGGAGGGGACGCCGCGGCGCTCCTTCGAGCGCCTCACGCTTGGCGCTTCGAGCGGGGGCCGATCGACCCTGCCGGGCGCGATCGACGAGCTGCGCCTGCAGGGGCGCGTGGCGAACTCGTCCGAGTTCGAGGCCCACTGGCGCGCAGCGCCGCGGCCGCTGCAGCGCCTGACCGTGCAGTACGCCGACGGTGTGGAGGAGCGCGAGTTCTGGACGCGGGCGCTCTCCGTGCCGCGCCTCGCGCCGGGCGGGGACTGGACGGCCGGTGAGCTGACGCACCTCCGCCCCGACGAGCACGGCCTGAGCTGGGTGGCGGCCGACTGGCAGCGCATCCCGGCGCTCGATCCGCCGCTGGCGCGCACGACGGCCCCGGTCGTTCCTGTGGGCGACGAGAAGCTCTTCCTGTTCAGCGGCGAGGTGCGCGATTCGCACTACGGGCGCATCACGAACAGCCCGGATACCTGGCTCTTCGACATGCGCTCGGGAGCCTGGGAGGAGCTCGACACGCCCGTCGCGCCGCCCGGACGCTGCCACCAGCCGGCGGCCTACAGCCCGGACCACGACGTCGTGCTGATGACCGGTGGGTGGATCAACGACCGTAATCCGGGCGAGCTCCTGTCCGACCTGTGGCTGTTCCACGTGAAGGAGCGCCGCTGGGAAGAGCGGCACCCCGCGGACATGCCCGAGGCCCTGTCGGACAGCGTGGTCGTGTACCACCCGGGGCAAAAGGTTTTCGTGATCCTCTCGGGCGCGTGGGCCTACACCTACGATCCCGCCCGCGACGTCATGGAGGCGGCCGGGAAGCTGCGCCCGGCCGGTGCCGCGCGGCCGGGGGTGCAGCTCGCCAACGGTCCGATCGGCGCGCTCGATCCGCGCACGAATCTGCTGTGGCTCTTCGGCGGCGCGCGTCCCGTCGAGGGCGGCGAGGAGTTCAGCGACGAGCTCGCCAGCTTCGACCTCGAGACGCGCGTCTTGACCTACCACGAGGGCCCGCGGCCTTCGGCGCGCGTGCGCGGAGCGTTCGCCTGGGATCCCGTGCGCGCGCGCTTCGTGCTCTTCGGCGGCGTGCGCGAGCAGGCCTCGCAGCGCTTCGACGATCTGTGGACCTTCGACCCCGCCACGCTGCGCTGGGAAGAGCTCCCCTACGCGGGCGCGATCACCCGCCGCGGCGGCTACTACGGGCTGGGGCACTCGGCGGAGCAGGACCGCTTCTACCTTCTCACCGGCCGCCACTCGAAGGAGCGCTTCCTCGAGGAAGCCTGGTCCCTTGCGCTCGATCCGCAGGCCGAGGGCCGGGGCCGCTGGCTGTTCGACCGCGCCGCCTTCCCGGGCGAGGCCGCCTGGTTTCTCGAGAGCGAACCCGCCGACGCCGAGCTCACCCTGCGCTTCCGCGCCAGCGACGACGGGCGCAACTTCGGTCCGGAGCTCGCGAGCTGTCCGCCGACCGGCCGCTACGTCGAGGTCGACCTGCGGCTCGCGCCCGGGCCCTCGGGCACCGCGCCGCGCGTGCGCGCGCTCGGCTTCCGCGCGCCGCAGTAGCGCGCGGCCTCACGACCCATCGAGCCCGGCCGTGCTCAGCGGCTCGTGGCCGGGCGCGCGACGGCCGTGTCGCGCTCGTCCGGGATCATGGCCGCATAGCCTTCGCGCTCGAGCCAGTCGTAGACGCGCGTCAGCGGCGTCACGAGGCCCATGTGCGGCACGATCGTCGGGCGCAGGGAGCCGTGCGTGTAGATCTTCGAGAAGATCCCCATCAGCTCGTGCGTGTCGGCCGCGAAGATCCCTCCGCCCGAGTTGCCGATGTAGGTCGGCGCGTTGATCATCCAGTAGCGCTCGCCGTCGACCTCGTGCTGGCAGGTGGCGATCTCGCCGCGCGTCGGGATCGGATCGTTGCCGAGCGGGCAGCCGACGGCCACGACGCCGTCGAAGATGCGCGCGGACTCGAGGCGCGAGCGCGGCGCGAGGCGCGCGCCGAACTCGAGCGCATCCTCGGTGACGAGCTCGAGCAGGGCCGCGTCGAGCTTCGGATCGTGGGCGATCAGCTTCGCCTCCGCGTGGCGCGTCGTGCCATCTTCGCGGTAGATCTGCACCGGCACGGGCAGGGTCAGCACCGGCGGATCGCCCTGGATGTCGCGCACGACGTGCCAGGCGGTCAGGAGCGGCGTGCGGAAGCCGCCCTCGGTGCGCGCCTCGGAACGCAGCAGCACACCGCTGCCGACGCTGTTCTCGCCGGCGAGCTGCACGACCGGGCCGACCAGCTCGCGCCACATCCCGCGCAGATCGGGCTCGCGCGCGAACTCGCGGTCGAGGGCCTCGAGTCGCTGCTGACTGGCGTCCAGGTCGTGCTGCGTGTGCGTGAGCAGTTCCTGCAACGTCTCGTAGCGTTGCGCGAGGCGCGCATCGCGCTCGGCGAGCTCCTTCTCGAGCCCCGGTTCGAAGCTCGCCTGGGTCGCCTCGAGCTCGGTCAGCGACGAGTCGTGGGCCTCGATCGCCGCGCCGATCGCGCCCAGGTTGCGTTCGGCCTCCGCGAGGCGAGTCGAGAGCGCGTTCGTGCCTTCCACGGCGCGGTGGGTCGAGGCCAGCTCGTCGCGCAGCGCGGTCAGCTCGCCCTCGACCGAGTCGAGGTCCGTGCGCAGGTCCTGCGAGAGCCGCAGGCGCGCCGACTCGGCCAGCTCGAGGCGCTCCTTCAGCCCGCCGATCCGGTTCGAGACGACGGCCGCGGCGGAGAGCACGAGGCCGGTGGCGAGCGTCACCGGCAGCCAGGCGCCGGTGCGGGAAGTGGGGGAGCTTTGCGAGGTGCGATCCATGCGGCTTCTGCCCCCGGGGAGGAGCGTGTGACCGAGCCCTTTTCGGCACGCCCGCTGCGCTCAGTCCAGCCGAGCCGGAGGAAACCTGGGCCCCGCGCCGGACCCGTCCCGGGCCCCCGCGGGGTGCAGAAGTGCTTCTAGGACATGGAGTTAGCGGCGTCCGTCCGGCCCCGCCCGCGGGCAGCGGCGCGCAGCAGCGCGCGCCGCAGGGGGGTATGGGCATCCAGGGCGCGAACGAAATCCGATTCGCGGCGGCCACCCTTGGCGCGCACCACCTCGAGGGCCGCGCGCCGCTCGGCCGCGCTCCACTGCTCGAGCTCCGGCAGGGCCGCGAGCACCGGCGCAAAGCGCCGCCACCACAGCCGCTCGCCGGCGCTCCAGCCGCGCGGCGCGCGCTGGCCGAGACGGCGCGTCACCTCCTGCGCGAGCTCTTCCTCGCTCCCGCGCGCGGCGAGCCGGCGCGCGCCCGGCTCGGCCAGCGCCGCCAGGGAGAGCACGCCGATCACGTCGTCGCGTGGCGCGCCGGTCGAATAGTAGACGTTCTCGCGCGCGAGCCGGCGCAGCACGGCCGGCGCCGAGCGGTAGCCGGGGCGCGCGGCCTGGCGCGCGAGCTCGCGGCGCATCAGCGCGAGCGTGGGCGCGTGCCGCGGCCGGAAGCCGAGGCGCTGGTAGAACCACCACGCGCCCGAGGCGATGCCCTCCTCGTTCTCGTGCCCGAGCTGGTAGGGGTAGACCGTGAAGGTGTCGACGCCGAACAGGTGGTGCACCGAGGCCAGCACCCAGCCGTAGACGTGGGCCGCCTCGGCCCCGCGGAAGGCGTCGAAGACGTTGTAGGCGATCTCGGCCGAGCCGAAGAGCGCGCTGTTCAGGACGTAGCCGATCGGCACGTCGTTCTGCAGCGTCAGGAAGCCGTACACGGCCTCGAACAGGAGCCGTCGCTCGGGCCGGAAACCGATCGCCACGAAGGCGAGCCCGTCCTCGCACTCCAGCACGCGCACGTCGCGCGCGTCGCCGTGCACGAAGACGTCGAGGTCGCGCGAGCGCGTCGCCATCGCGTTGCGCGCCAGCTCGATCAGGCGCGCACCCTCGCGCGGCGACACGGCGCGCACGCGGGGCCGCTGCGCCAGCACGTCGGGCAGCACCGGGCGCGTGCGGCGCAGGGCCGCGCGGCGCGGGACGAAGGTGCCGAGGCCGGCGCGCGCCAGGGTGCGCGAGGGCGTGCCCGGCCCCGCGCGCAGCACGAGCTCGGGCTGCACCTCGTCGTACAGGATCTCACGCACGAGCGGATCGGCCGCGAGCTCGTCCAGGCGCCGCGCGAGGAAGGCGCCGTCGGCCTCGTGCGGACCCTTCAGGCGCGCCAGCCACGCGCGCAGCGGCAGGTCGAGCTCGTCGACGAGCGGTGCGGCCGCGTGGGCCGTCAGGAACTCGAGCCGGTCGAGCAGGCGTTGCTCCTCCGCGTCGTCGAGGCTCTCCCAGGCGACCTCGAGCCGGGCCGGGAAGGCGCGCGCGAGGCGCGCGGCGGTGGCCTGGTAGAAGGGATAGCGCAGGTCGGTGCCGGCGATGCCGCTCGACTCCAGCGCGCGCTTGAAACGGCGCAGGTCGGGGCGGGCGGCGAAGGCGGTGAGCGCGCGCTCGACCGCGGTGCGCAGGGCCGCGTCGTCGGCGTAGGCGCACAGGAACAAGAGCACCTCGTGCAAGCGGCGCACGGCGGCGGCGCTGCCGAGGCGCGTGCGCGCGAGGCGTGCCACGAGCGCACGCTTCGCGCGCGCGGCCTCGGCCGAGAACTCGAACCGCAGACGCTCCAGCCGCGCGAGGTCGCTCATGGCCGCGATTGTGCGCGCCTTCGGCGCCCGCGTCGATGCGCCCGCGGCCGTAGGGGGTCAGGCGAGCAGGGTCGCGAGCAGCCGCTCGTCGAGCTCGACCCCGTGCACGGGGTCACCGGCCGCGCGCAGCAGCACGAAGCGCGGCCGACCTGCGGCGCCCTTCTTGTCGTGGCGCATGGCCTGCACGAGCTCCTCGGCCGCGAGCGCGAGCCCGTGGCGCGCGCGCAGCTCGCCCAGGGAAGCGGGCAGCCCGAGCCGCGTCCCGAGCTGCGCCACGCGCGCGGGAAGCGCCGGATCGCCCAGCAGCCCGCTCCGCGCGCTGGCCTCGAGCGCGAGTCCGAGCCCGACCGCGACCGCGACGCCGTGGGGGATCGTGCCCGGCCCGGCGGCCTGCTCGAGCGCGTGCCCGAAGGTGTGCCCGAGGTTCAGGAACTTGCGCACGTCGCGCTCCTCCTCGTCGGCGGCGACGAGGCGCGCCTTGACGGTGACGCAGCGCGCGACGAGCTCCTCCAGGCGGTCCGCGTCGCGCGCCAGCACGGCCTCGGGCGCGGCCTCGAGCTCGTCCAGCAGGCCCGCGTCGCCGACCAGGGCCGTCTTCAGCACCTCGCCGAGCCCGCTCGCGAGCTCGACCGCGGGCAACGTCGCGAGCGTCTCCGTGTCGGCCAGCACCGCGCACGGCTGGTGGAACACGCCGGCCAGGTTCTTGCCCGCGCGCAGGTTGACGGCCGTCTTGCCGCCGACCGACGAGTCGACCTGCGCCAGCAGGCTCGTCGGCGCCTGCACGAACTCGATTCCGCGCTGGAACAGGGCCGCCGCCAGGCCGGCGACGTCGCCCACGACGCCGCCGCCGAAGGCCACCAGCCGGCTCCGACGGTCGAGGCCCGCCGCCAGCAGGAAGTCGAGCACGCGCTCGAGCGTCGCGAAGCTCTTCGAGCCCTCGCCCGGCGCGAGCGCGAGGCGCGGCGTCGCGGACAGCGCCGCGAGACGTGCACCCTGGGCGGCGAGCACGTGCTCGTCGCTCACGAGCGCCGTGGCCGAGCTTCCCGCGAGGGCCTGCGCGAGCCCACCGAGCGCGCCGCGCCCCACGACGACCTCGTAGGGGACGCGCGTCGCGACCGCGATCCGACGGGTCACGGCGCGGCCGAGCTCGTCAGGCTGCCACCCGAGCGCGCGCGGCGGCGGCGCACGAGCTCCTGCTGGAACTCCTCGGCGCGTCGTCGGTCGCGACGGGTCAGGACGACGAAGGCCGCCACGAGCGCCGCTCCCACGCCGCCGACGATCCAGCCGACGTTGCCGAGGGCCGCACTCGGCTCCGGCACGAAGCGCTCGATCGACGAGAGCACGAACACCGGCGCGACGCACAGTCCGGCCTGCGAGGCCTCGTAGGCGAAGTTGTGCAGGAAGAAGCCCTGGCCGTAGACGAGCTCGCCGATCTGGAAGTCCGTGTGCAGCACCGGCGAGCGGAACTGGATCACGCCCTTCCAGGTGTTGTTGCCGATCCAGCCCTGCATGTAGCGCCCCATGCGCGCCGGATTCTCGCCGCCGAGGCTGACGCGACCGTCCTGCAGGCGGCTGATCGGCACGACCACCGGCTGCAGTCGCCAGGCCTCCGGATCGGCCTGGATCTGGTCGAGCAGGCGCTGGTCGAGCACCGGCGCCGCACCCCAGTCGACGTCTTGCGCGCCGTCGCGCGCGAAGGCCATCAGCGTCCAGAACGGCTCGAAGGGCGTCTCGGTGACGAAGCGGATCTCCTGGCCCGGGTCGGGCGCGAGGTCGGCGTCCTGGATCCCGTCGAAGGCCTGCAGCGAGAGCTTGCTCAGCGTGCCGAGCGACGGATACGAGCGCTCGACGCGTGCGCCGACGAGCAGCGGTCCTTCGTTCCAGGTGCCCTTCTGCAGCGCGTCCTCAGTCGCGAAGACCTTCAGGAACAGGCCGTCGAGGCGCACGAAACCACCGGTCGAGGCGGAGCCCTCGGGCAGTTCCAGGGCCAGGAAGTGGACCACGGAGCCATCCTCGAGCTCGAGCTGGCCGAGCGTCTCCGCCTCGTGCGCGGCGCCACTGCGCGCGCGCAGGTCGACGATGCGGCCGCGGGCCGTGAAGGGCTGGCCGCGCGCGGCCGCCGGCGCGGCGCGGAGCTCGCCGCACAGGGCCTGGTCGAGCTCGCGCGTGGCAAGCTCGGCGAAGTGGCGCGGCGTGTAGCGGCGTGCGGCGTCGAGCACGAGGTCGGCGGCCTCGCTCTCGAGCACGACGCGGTCGGAGGTCTCCTCATCGCGCACCAGCGTCGCGAGGCGCGCGAGGTCGAGCTCGGGCACGGCGAGTAGCGGCTCCGACTGCAGGCTCTCGTCGGTGATCGCGACCGGCTCGGGCGCCGCGCCGCTGGAGAGAGCCTGCTTCAGCGTCGTGCCGAGCCCGATCGCCACCACGGCGAAGCCGCCCAGCAGGAGCACGAGGCGCTTCTTCTCGCGCGCCGCCATGGCTTTCTGCTGCTCGAGCGCCTTCTGGAACTGGACGGTCATGCTTTCGCTCCCAGGATGTGTCTCTGTGCGGCGTGCTCGCGCGCGGCCGCGACGAGTCCTTCGAAGAGGCGCGCGTGGCCGGGCTCGCTCGAGAGCTCGGGGTGCCACTGCACGCCCAGGGCGAAGCCGCGCGCGCACTCGATGCCCTCGATCAGGCCCTCGCCGTCCTGGGCCGAGGCCTGCCAGCCCGGGCCGACGGCGGAGAGCGCCTGATGGTGTCGCGAGACCACGTCCAGGCGGGCTACCCCGGCCAGGGCGCGCAGTTTCGTGCGCTCCGCGAGCTCGACCGGATGGCGCACGCCGCCCGAGTGCGGTTGCGTGCCCGGCCGGTCGTCGGGCAGGTGCTGGTGCAGCCCGCCACCGCCGACCAGGCCGAGGAGCTGCATGCCGTAGCAGATCCCGAGCGTCGGCAGCCCGGCCGCGAGCGCGCGGCGCGCGAGGAGCACGTCGAAGTCCTGCTTGCGCGCCGGGACCGGCTTCGCCGCGGGGTGGGTCGCTCCGAGGCCGAGGCGCGCCATGTCGAAATCGTCGCCGCCCGAGAACAGGAGCCCGTCGGCGCGCTCGAGCAGTTCGGCCACGGCCGCCTCGCTCTCTTCGGCCCGCGGGTAGGCGACCACGAAGGGCCGCCCGCCGGCGCGCTCGACCGCCGCCGTGTAGCGCAGCGAGAGCCGCACCTCCGTGCGCTCGCCCTCGACGAGCTCGCCGACGATCGCGATCCAGGGACGCATGACCGCCATCCTACCGCTACCGCTCGTCAGGCGCCGCTCGCGAGCATGGCGCCGATCAGCTTGTAGAGCAGGCGCGCGCCGACGTTCTCGTCCCAGCCGTCGCCGGGCTCGCTTCCCTGTGCCGGAGCGACCTCGTTCAGGTCGCAGCCGACGATGCGGCGGCCCGAGCGCACGAGCTCCTCGAGCCACAGCAGGGCCTCGTTCCAGCCCAGCCCGCCCGGGACCGGCGTGCCCGTGTTCGGGCACAGGGCCGGCTCGAGGCCATCGATGTCGAAGGTCACGTAGACGTCGCGCGGCAGGGGCTCGAGCGTGCGCCGCACGAGGGCCTTCAGGTTGTGGCTGGAGTGCTTCGCCTCGGCCCAGTCGAGATCGAAGAGCGTCTGGATGCGGCCCTGCGAGGCGGAGATGAAATCGCGCTCCTCCTCGCTGAAGTCGCGGATGCCGACCTGCACGATGCGGGTCACGTCGATCTTCTCGGCCACGTTGCGCAGGATCGAGGCGTGGGACCAGGTGAAGCCCTCGTAGGCCGGACGCAGGTCGGCGTGGGCGTCGACGTGCAGCACGCCGAGGCCCGGGAAGCGGCGCGCGTGGGCGCGGATCGCACCGAAGGGCGTCGAGTGGTCGCCGCCGACGAGCGCGCACAGCTTGTTGCGCGCCAGAATCTCGTCGGTGCGGGCCTCGACGAAGCGGTTGAGCTCCTCCTGCAGCGCATCGACGCGCGCGGCGGCCCGGACGAGCTCCGGATCGTGGCCCACGCCGGCCGCGGCGATCACCGGTTCGGCCGCGCGCGAAGCCTCGGCGTTCCAGCGCTCGACGGCCGGATCGAGCGGCGCCATCCAGATCCCCGC
>Ga0172372_10002272_pt1 | contig 29354 bp, 32 predicted proteins | sample LakKiv5m_2_FD_114544 | JGI IMG/M metagenome (GOLD analysis project Ga0172372, IMG submission 114544) | Freshwater microbial communities from Kabuno Bay, South-Kivu, Congo - kab_092012_9.5m | ecosystem: Environmental > Aquatic > Freshwater > Lake | place: Democratic Republic of the Congo...
ATGATCATCGATCAGCTGAATCTGAATCATCTGCGGATTTTCGAAGTGGTGCTCAGAACCCGGAGTGTCACTGCGGCAGCCCGAGAGCTGCACCTGACCCAGAGCGGAGTCAGTCAGCACCTCAAGTCGTTTGAAGAGATGCTGGGAGTCAGGCTCTTTGACCGGATCAAGGGAAGAATGGTTCCCACGACTCAGGCGCAGGCGCTCTATGAACGGTGTCAAAAAAGCCTGGGTGATATCGAGCAGGCTTTGATGGAGACCCGCAGCGGTGGCCGGGAAGTATCCGGCTTGGTGACGATCGGGATGCCGATTGAGTTCGGTCATAACGTGATTCTGCCGCTGCTTGCCGAGTTCGGAAAACTCCATCCATCGGTCAAGTTCAATGTTCGATTCGGGTTTGCCGGAGTGATGAGCGAAGCTTTGATTTCCGGCGAGATGGATTTCGCATTTGTCGATGAGCTCGGCGTTGACCGGCGGATCGAGAAGGATCCGGTTTACGACGAAGGGCTCGATCTCTGTGTTTCGGGCGCGCTCCTGCGCGACCTTCCTCTTCAGGAAAAATATATCAAAAAAGGGGTTGGCGCGCTTCCCGCGACGCGCGATCGCAAGTTTTTCGAAGCCCTTCCCTATGTCGATTATCAGCGCGATGAGGCCATTCTCAGGCTCTGGTTTCAACACCACCTCGGATCTCAGCACCTCAAACTCAATGTCCGTGCCACCGTTGTGGATGTTCAGGGCGTCGCTCGACTGGTCATTGGCGGACTGGGTGCCGGGGTGCTCTCCGATCACCTGATCCAGAAACTCCAGTCCGAAGGGCACGATATCGTCACCTTTGCAGGCAGCGGCCGTACTCTCAAAAACACGATCAGCGCCGCTTGGCTCCGGGATCGGTCGTTGACCCCTGCCGCGGATCTTTTGCGCGGTTGGCTCAAGGAAAAGTTGCGGGGCGCAGTCGGACAACGGGAGCGACGTCCGGTCAAGCCTCGTCCATGAATTGCAGCTGTAAGTTCCCAACCTCTCTTTGAAAGGAAATTCCATGAAGAAGCACAACGAAGGATTTCTCAGAATGGTCAACCAGAGCAAGAGCCGGATCCGGGAAACGGATGTTCCGACGGTTGCGGCGCGCTTGAAGCAAGGCGACGCGTCTTTTGTGCTGGTGGATGTGCGCGAGGACGAGGAGTGGGCCGAGGGGCGTATCAAGGGTGCAGTCCATATCGGCAAAGGGGTGATCGAGCGTGATGTCGAAACCATGATCCCGGACAAGGACCGGGAGATCATCCTGTATTGTGGAGGCGGATTCCGCTCGGCGCTTGCGGCCGATGTCCTGCAGCAAATGGGATATCAGAATGTCCTGTCCATGGATGGCGGATGGCGTGTCTGGACCGAGGCGGGTCTACCCACTCAGAAAGACTGAATTTCAGAGGAATTCCATCATGCTTTTCAACGGCGCTCAGACTCATATGCTCGTCAATCACTTCCCTGTCATGGGATCCCTGTTTTCACTCCTGGTTCTCGGGGGAGGGTTTTTACTCAGGAGCGTCACTGTGCGTCGCACCGGCATGGCGCTTTTGATGTTCAGCGCGCTCATGGCTGTTCCTGCGCAATTGAGCGGAGAGCCCGCCGAGGAAGTGATCGAGCATCTCCCCGGTGTGAGTGAGTCCTTCATCCACGATCACGAAGAAGCAGCCGAGCTCGGTTTTGTGCTGATGGCGGTGGCGGGAGTTGCGGCCGTAGCAGGCTTGGCGGCGGGGCGCATGCGCAAGGACTCCATTGAGTCCAAAGTTCAAGTAGCGGCGCTCATGATATCCTTGGTCGCAGCGGGGGCTTTGGGACGTGCCGCTCACCTCGGTGGCTTGATCCGTCACACCGAGCTTCGGGGTGATGCATCAGCACCGGTGTCCGGGGCCGACGGCGAGCACGGTCGGGACGACTGATCATGGATATCAAGGCGGCCGGGAGTTTTGTTTTGTGGGCGACTCCGCGCAGTCCCTTTGCACGGAGGGTTCGACTGGCATTGGGGCTGAGGGGAGTATCCCACGAAGTACACATGACGAACGTGATGGAGCCTTCGCGTGAGTTCCTCGCAGCGAATCCTCTGGGGCTTGTGCCGGTTCTTTTCGATCCGGGAATCGCCGAGTGGGTCGCGGACTCGGATACGCAGCTCGATCTTTTGGATGAATCCCCCCTTCTTGCGGAGGCTGCGGTGCGGCCGGTCTGGCCGCTGCGCTCGACTGATCGGGCGCGTGTTCGGGCCCGATCCCGCTGGGCCACGGGCATGATGACAGCGGCCGTTGCCCACTTTTTGGAAAAAAACCGGACCCATGGTCCGGATCCCGAAGTACTCAAGGAGCACCGGGATGCGATTTCCGCGGCGCTCGGGCATGTTGCGCGTGATATGGAGCGTAACGCCGTTCTTTGGGCGGGAAGCGAGGGTTTGACCCAGGCTGGATGGGACCTTGGAGTCGCCCTCGAATATCTGGACTTGCGGATGCCTGACTTGGAATGGCGGAAGCTTTGTCCCGGCCTGGACCCTGTCCTGCAGGTGTGCAGGCGGAATCCGATTTTTGCAGGGACCACGCCTCCGCCCGTATAAAAACTCCGAGGCTTTTTATTGTCGGAGTTTGAAAGCCTGGGGTAATCGATGAGAAACACGGAACCATCGGGGAGGCTTTGGCCATGCGCATGCGGGAATGGGTGATTCTTTCAGGGAATGCCAATCGTCCTTTGGCGGAAAAAATCTGCGCAAAGCTCGGTAAATCGCTGGGGCATGTCGAGTACCGTCGCTTCAGCGACGGGGAGATGTTCATCGAGGTCAAGGAGAACGTCCGGGGGCGTGACGTGTATGTCGTGCAAAGCACGTGTGCACCAGTGAATGAAGCGCTCATGGAGCTGCTGATTTTGATCGATGCCCTCAAGCGCGCGAGCGCCAAGGAAATCAATATCATAGTGCCTTACTTTGGATATGCCAGGCAGGACCGTAAAGTGGCTCCTCGCACTCCGATCAGCGCCAAGCTCGTGGCGGACCTGATCGCCACTGCGGGAGCAACCCGCGTGGTGTCGATGGATCTGCATGCGGGCCAGATCCAGGGTTTCTTTGATATTCCTTTCGACAACTTGTTTGCACTCCCCGTGCTTGTGGATCACCTCCGCAAGGAGATGGCCGGCAAGACGGATCTGGTTTTTGTGAGTCCGGATGCGGGCGGTGTGGAGCGTGCACGCGCCTACGCAAAGCGACTCGAGGCAACTGTCGCCATGATCGATAAACGCCGTACCGGACCCAATGTCGCGGTCGCCATGAATGTGGTGGGGGATGTCACCGGCAAGACGGCCGTGATCATCGACGACATGATTGATACTGCCGGCACGCTTACCCAGGCTGCCAACGCCGTGCTTGACCAGGGCGCGAGTCGCGTGTTTGCGGCGGCCACGCACGGGGTCCTTTCCGGACCCGCGATCGAGCGCATCGCGCAGTCCCGAATCGAGAAGGTGATTGTGACGGACACGATTCCGCTGTCGGAAGCCGCCAAAGCCTGCCCCAAGATTCATCAGCTGACGGTTTCGGATTTGCTCGCGGAGGCGATTCACCGGATTCACAATTACGACAGCGTGAGCAGCCTGTTTATTTGATATCAGGAGCGGCTCGTTCATGAAGATCATCGCAGGTCTTGGTAATCCCGGACCCAAGTACGAGACGACCCGCCATAATGCCGGTTTTTTGGCTGTGGATCGTCTCGTCGATCGCTTGAGGGCCAGTGGTCCGGTCGTCAAGAATCAGGGTGAGGTTTTTGAGACGAGTGTCGGGGGAGAGAAGGTCCTTCTCATCAAGCCGCTCACGTACATGAATCTCTCCGGACGCGCGGTGGCGCCGCTCTTTAATTTTTACAAGTGCACCCCCAATGATCTGATTGTGATCCACGACGAGCTGGATCTGGATCCCATGGTGTTCCGCCTCAAGACCGGGGGGAGTGCGGGTGGTCACAATGGCCTTAAATCGATCGATGAATCGTTGGGTGCCGGGCAGAACGGCTATCACCGGATCCGCATCGGGATCGGGCATCCCTCCAAATTGCAGCTCCGAATCGCAACCGTCGACTGGGTGCTGCAACACTACTCTCAGAACGAGCTCAATCAGTTGGACCCCGTGCTTGATGATGTGGCTGACGCAGTCGAGCTGATCGTCAAGGGTCAGATCACCCAGGCCATGAACAAGTTCAACAGGCGGGAGCCTCCCAAGGCGTCCGGTTGAGGACTTGAATCCATCAGGGATCAACTTTTTCCCTCGTTGGCGCACTTTCGGCTCAACTTTACCCTGCATTTGCCCTAGGGTGGGGGCACTTCAATCCAATCTTTTTGTGGTGGTGAATCATGGGCTTTCAGTGCGGTATCGTTGGTCTTCCGAATGTGGGTAAATCCACGATTTTCAATGCTTTGACGTCGGCCAAGGCCGAAGCGGCCAACTACCCGTTCTGCACGATCGATCCCAACACCGGAATCGTCAAGGTACCGGATCCCCGTCTCAAGGAGATCAGCAAGTACATCGTCCCGCAAAAGCTCGTGCCTGCTGACATGACCTTCGTGGACATCGCAGGTCTCGTCAAAGGCGCCTCCAAGGGCGAGGGGCTGGGTAACCAATTCCTGGGGCACATCCGTGAGACCAACGCCATCGCCCACGTGGTCCGCTGCTTTTCGGATCCCAACGTGATCCACGTGGATGGTTCGGTGGATCCGATCCGTGATATCGGTGTGATTGATATGGAATTGATCTTTGCCGACTTGGACACCATCACCAAGCGGTATGCCACGCTTCAAAAGACCGCGCGCGCCGGCGACAAGAAAGCTGCGGCGGTTTTTGGAGTCATCGAGCGCGTCAAGCCCGCGCTTGAAGCCGGAAAAACCGTGCGTTCGCTCAATCTCTCCGCCGAAGAACTCCTCTTGATCCGTGACTACCACCTGATCACCGCCAAAAAAGCGATGTATGTCGCAAACGTCGATGAATCCGATCTGGGTGCGCTGGACAAGAATCCCTACCTCAAGCGCGTGATGGACCATGCCGCAAGCGAGGACAGTCTCGTGGTGCCGATCTGCGGAAAAATCGAGAGCGAGATCGCCGAGCTCGATGAGGCTGAAAAAGCTGCTTTCCTGGCTGACATGGGGATGGAGGAACCTGGGCTCAACCGGGTCATTCGCGCGGGCTATGACCTTTTGGGGCTGCAGACCTACTTTACGGCAGGCGAGACGGAAGTGCGCGCTTGGACGATCGAAAAAGGCTTCAAGGCGCCGCAGGCGGCAGGCGTGATTCACACGGACTTTGAAAAGGGTTTCATCAAGGCGGAAGTGTTTCACTACAACGACCTGATGAAACACAAGAGCGAGCAGGCCATCCGGGATGCGGGTGCGCTCCGCTTGGAAGGCAAGGAGTATATCGTCAAGGATGGCGATATCATGCATTTCCGCTTCGCCGTCTGACCTGTGGTCCGTACTTTCGGTTTGATTCTGGCGGCGCTCGCGGGTGCGATCGTTTTGTCGGGAGACGCGGATCGGTCGACTCGCGCACCGGGAACGCTGCGTGCACTCACTTATAACAGCCGGGTCGGTGCGGGGGGCGTCATCAAGGCTGATCTGACTGCGATCCCTCAAAATCTTTTCCGGATCTCCGAATTTCTGAAGAGCGCCGATGTTGATATCATTCTGCTCCAGGAAGTGGATCAGCTGACCGAGCGTTCGGGCCAACGGGATGAGGCCGCGATTTTAGCCAGGGCTCTGGGATTTCATCAGGCATTTGCTCCTGCCGTGGATCTCCCGAGGGGGCGATATGGAGTTGCGGTCCTGAGCCGCTTTCCAATTCTGGGAAGTCGTGCGATCCCGCTACCGGTGACCCCTGGAGAGGAATTTCGATCCGAAAAATATTTGGAGCCCCGGGTGCTGCAGCGGGTGGATCTGGATGCCGAGGGCCAGCGTTTTTGCGTCTTCAACACGCACTTGGGTCTCAGTGCCGATCAGAGGCGTGAGCAGTGGGCCCTGATCCGTGCGGAACTGGAACGAGCCCAAGGCAGTTGTCAGATCCTTCTCGGAGGCGATTTCAACCTGGACTCCCCGGACGAGCTACCTGCTGAGCTTCGAGGCTGGAGCGGCAGTGACTCAAATGTGCCTACCTACCCGATTTGGAGGCCCGAGAAAAAGCTCGACGCCATTCTCGCCCCCGCGGTTGGAACTCCGCACCGGGAATGGGTAATTCCCGTGCGGTATTCAGATCATTTCCCGGTTCTGGTCGAATTGAAAAACTGACTCGGCAGTCCCTCAGTTTGCTGCCGCAGGCTCCTCGACTGCCGGGAAAAACTCCTGTTTCTCGCCAATCGCATGACCCGCCGGGATTCCCGTGCCGAGCTCTTCGATCGTGAACACGCTCTCCGGTAGATTGAGGGATTGCCGGAGTTTGTCCATCGTCGACGGCACGAACGGGTGAAGCATGATCATCAGGTTCTTGAGTACATAGAAACACGAGTAGAGCGCATCGCGCCGCTCCGGTTCCGGGAAGCGGTCATCGTGCGGCTTGAATTGGGTGAAAAGGCTATTGATCTGACGCGCGTAATTTTCGATCGCGCCGAGCAGCACGGGATAATCCGCTTTTTCCATGGCCTTGAAGTAACGCGCGACCAGACGCGTGGTCTCTTGTTCGACCTTTTCGTTGAGTTTTCCCTCGGGCACGCGGCCTCCGAATTTGGAGTGGCAGGCTGAAAGGGGTTTTTCGAAGGCGGCGTTCATCGGGCCCGCCAGGAAGCGGTTGCGCTCCTTGAAGACCGGCATATCAAAACTCGAAGGCTTGTCGGGCAAGCTCAAGAGCGAAAGGTAATAGCGGACCTGATCCGCCGAGAAGCCCATCTGATCGATCAGGTGCTCGTCGGTGTAGAAGTTGCCTTTGGACTTGCTCATTTTTTCGCCGTCCATGAGCAAGTGGAAGCAGCCCAGGATCTCGGTCATCTGCAGCTGTCCCGGGTGCGGGAGTTCCTGAGGGTTGTCCTGCGTGCCGAGCCACATGGCGCCTTGCATGAGGACGTAGAAGTACACGTTATCCTGGCCGAGGAATTGATATACTTTGGCTGCGGGGTCATTCCAGAATTCCTTGTGGAGTCCGGGTTCACGGCCCTGTTCTTTGAGCGCCACTTGGGTGAAGGCGATCGGAGCGAGCAGCGAATCCGGCCAAACGTAAAGGGTTTTGCCCTCCATCTCGGGGTCGAGATCCTTGGGCATCGGAATACCCCACGCCACATCCCGCGAGATCGAGCGATGCGCCCACGCATCGAGGATCTCGCTAGGTATTCCGTGGGATTTCAGGATTTCCTGGCCCTTCATGAGCTCTTCTTTGGAGTCAAACTGCGCTTGGACCTTTTTACCGGGGGCGTACTTGCTCTTGTGTCTGGGGAGCTCCCCCTTGATTTCCTTGTACTTGGGCTCATGCACGTTATCGAAGCTCAGTGCCGGCAGCACCGTGTTGAGCACCTCGGTGAATACATTGGATCGCCAGGTTTTTTCCTTGGTTTGGATCCATTTGCGCAGAGGCTCGGAAACCTTCCACATATCAAGCCACCAGTGGACCGTGGCCCGCAGTTCGGGAGTCGCATCCGAGAGCGCACTTTTGGGATTCAGAAGCTCCGTGGGATCGTATTTCGAACCGCAGGCGTCGCATTCATCACTGTAAGCGCCGGTGTTCTCGCACTTGGGGTTGGGGCACTTGCCGCGCACGAAACGATCCTGCAGGAACCGCCCCAGTTTGGGGTCGAACCATTGCTGGGTGGTGCGCTTTTCCAGCATCCCGTTTTTGTGGAGTTTGCGGATAAAATCTTGAGCGAGTGGCGCTTGGATCGGGAAGCACTCCGGGCGCGAGGTCCCGGTGTAGACATCCACACTGATATCAAAACGATCGAGCGTGCGTTTTTGCCGGGCGTGGATGGCGGACAGGTGCTCCGGGATGCTCTTGCCTGCCTGGAGTGCGGCAAGTTCGCTCGTCGAGCCGTGATCGTCACTGCCGTTCACGTAGAGGACGTTTTCCTTGCCGATCAGCATCCGCAGGTAGCGGGCATAAACGTCGGCGGGGACCTGCGTTCCGGCCAGGTGGCCGATGTGCACCGGTCCGTTTCCGTAAGGCATGCCGGCCGTCACGATGGCGCGGCGCGGGCGGTAAGCTCTGGCTTTAAGGGTCGCGAGATCTGGGGCTTTGTTCGGGGCGCCTTCGGGTTTTCCGTGAGGATTGCTCATGGATCTGTCTTAGCGGCTCGCACCGTTCAAAACAAGGCACGGCGACTCCAGGGTTTAGGCTTTTCTAAAGGCCAGGGTGAATTTAGATTTCCAACCATGAAAACCATGCACGACTTGCACGCCGGCCTCTCCACCTTGGGTAAAAACGATTTGATTCTTGATGTGCGCTCCCGCGAGGAATTCGCGGATGGCCACATCGCAGGAGCAAAGAACATCCCTCACGATGAGGTGGCAACACACGCCTCCGAGTTCAAGGGTTATGATCGGGTGATCATCCACTGCATGCGCGGCGGACGCGCCACCATGGCATATCAATCTCTGACTCAAGCCGGTCTCAAGAACCTGGTTTGCATCGGCACTTCCGGTATGGGGGATTGGCTCGCTGCCGGCTACCCGGTTACTCGCGGCTAAAGCGTATGGATGCGGGCAGTCTCGCCTGAATTTCGCGACGGCCCGGACCGTCGCGTTCAATCGAGCAGTAATTGCCGTCAAACGCAAGGATCGGATAGGATCCCGCTTCGCCCGTTGCAGTGTCGCATCGGATCCAAAGCGGGATTTCCTGCGAGTGGAAGAACTCCTGTGCCCGTGACTCGTCCGTGATGGAGCCGAGGGGATCGCCGCTCAAATTAGCGCTCGTGCAGAGCGGAGCCGAGTAGGTTTTTCCTGCAAAAAGCCCCGGCTCGGCGAGTGAGCGGAGGGCTTCTTCGAGCTCACTGAGGAGCGTTCGGTGGGGGCCTCGGGGCAGCAGGAGTCCCTGGTGGGTTCCCCCGCGAATGGCGGTGGAGTTGTCTTGAGGGTCAGCCACTTTCAAGCGGATGAAGGCGCCCTCGAGGAGACTGAGACTTTCTGCATTTTTGAACTCGCTTGGGAGGTGTTCTGGATCTCCGAGCGCATGAAACTGAGAGACTGAGCCAATCGCCGAACCGTAGTTTTTGGAAGGGAGGCGGTTCTTGGTCGAGTTCAAGGCTTGGACTCCCGCCTGAGTGGAGGGGGCGATGAGCGTTTGAACTGTCGGCATCTGGAGCATCACTCGCGGGTTGCTGCTGCGGAGCACTTCGATCACGGCGGGGATTGCAGAGGGCTCGGAGATATGGATTTCGCGGCGGTTCATGCAGTGACGGACGCTCCGACTTCAAATGGACTCTGTCTGGGAAGCAGGCTTACAGCTGGGATTTCGGTCCCCGCGAGCAGCCGGCCCGCGCCGTGGATTTCCGGCTGAATGCCCAGCGCCTTCAAGCACTGATATGCTGTAGCGGTGGCGGCCGATATCACAGGTATTTTCAGTTCGTCCTCCACCCTTTGGATCATGTCCAACGAGGGCATCTGGACGCAGGCGGAGAGAACTACGGCGTCGATATCCCGGGGGAGGGTCCTTGCGAGCTCGAGCAGCTCGAGTTGGTCGAGTCTCCCCACCTCCGAGTTGTTGGTTAAGTTGCGGGACCGGGATGACACTACCTCGATCGATTCGGCAGCCAAGTACTGACAGACCTTCTCGGTGAGCGCCGGCGCATAGGGCGCGATCAATCCTATTCGGCGTGCCCCCATATCGTGCAAAGTATTGACGAGGGCGCCTGCACTGCTGATGACAGGGGCATCCCTTCCTGATTTTTGAAGAGCGTCCTTCAACCGGCTTTCGGCCAGGCAATGGGCACCCGGGCCCTCGACCATGACTGCCACCAGGCAGGCGTACAGAAGGACATCGACTTGGGCGTCGGCAAGTTCTTCCGCAGCTCGGGAAGCCTGTGAATTCATGGACAAAAGTTCTTCGGGCGAAACGTTCCGCATTCGTACCCGTGCCGCATGAAAGCCGAAATCCTGGCTCATGGCTCGGGCCTGTGCACTGAATAACTTGGGGAGTTCGCGCTCCATGGTCACGTTTGAGCTCGGAACGATCATTCCGATGCGGAGGGCGGCCGGGGATATTTGAAGTTGCACCTGTGTCATCGTTGCCACGTCGCTTCTCCAAAATAGGGCGAGAAAAAAAGAGCAAAATCCGCGTTTTCCCAAATTGTCGCAGGTGACACATCGAGTTTCCCGGCCCGGTTACCGTAAAGTGGAAGAACACATCGGTTTCAGCTGAACGTATGCGGAGGGCATATCGCCATGAAAAATAAGTTTTGGTTCGGATCAATCGCGGCCGCTGCCATGGCCTTGAGCGCTTGCGGGGGTGAGACCGCCAGCAAGAGTAATTCAACGTCTGACGATGTCTATGAGCCCCAAAATCTGCCCGGAGTCTATTCTCTCGAGCTGCCGCAGTCGCTGACTGCGGGTGCGGAGGGTGGATCGAGCACTCGCATGGCGCGGCTCAAGTCGCGTTCCGCGCGCAAAAGCTCTCGATCGACGCTCAGTGCGGGAACCGAGGATTACACCCAAGCGCAGGGGTACAGTGAGCTCACGAGTCTCGTGGACATGATGAACATGCAGAAGTCCACGATCACGATGAGCTTCTTGCAGGCGGATGTGATCTATGAAGACGTCCTCGCGGAGTGCAACGGAGTCTCGGGACTCTGTACGATTCCCTCAGGCACGCTTAACGTCAAAATTACCCGGAAGATCATCAACTATATCATCGAGTCGATGGGCGGCGAGGACATGCTGAGCGGGGATGACCTTGCGGGCCTCGAATCCATGATCGGGGAGACGGTCCCGGTGCCGGAAGTGCGGTTCCAAGTGCTCCTCGGTGAAGGGGGCTATGATCTTTCGATCGCTTTTGTCGAGGATGGCTACACTTCCACCCTCAAGTGGAATCTCGATCGCACGCGCGTGGACATCCATTTCGCATACAGCGATCCCTCGTGGGGGGACGGCTTCGATTCGTTCACCTATGACGACACGGAAAAGCTCATGAGCTATCGCAATGAGTTCTCCTATGACGGGAGCACCACAAAATACACGGCTTCAATCGGGTCCGACTCCGACAAGGCCTCGCTCCATGGAGTCAAGTTTTCGGTCGGAGTGGATGTGGAAGGCTATGGTGGTGCCTACGGCATGAGCATTGCCGGCGTGGCGGACGACGAGGGAGGATTTGCGGAGTCCACTTATCGCTACACCGAAGTCCAGATCACGATCAGCAGTGGCGCGAATAATCTCATTCCGGGTGAGTACTACGCACTCGTGAACGCGACCGAGGATTGTGCGGCCCTTGAGTGGGAAGACATCTGGGGCGGAGTGTATGGGGACGGCACCAACGGCTACGCCTATTACTACGGCCCTGTTTCCGGGGTCTCCAACACCAGAATCTGCAGTTACAGCTATGACGAGGAGTTCAACCTGGTCGGAGGAAGTCAGGTGATCGGAGTTGCCTACTATGCAGGGACACCTCAGGATCAGGTTTACTACTACCGCGAAGTCTTTGATGGCAGCGGCACCCTGATCAAAGCCGGTTACAAGGATGATGCAAACGATCCTTACAGTTATTACGAAGGGGCCGACGTCTCTTCCGGGTACGAGGATTATTACTACGAGGAACAAGCCTCGGGGGATTTCCTCCAAGGCATCACAATCTCGGTCACCGGGATGGGAAGTGTCAGTACCGAGTCTGCCGTGGTGATTGTCCGGGAGGGCGGTAGTTACGATGGCGAGGATTGGACGGACGTCATCGGTTACGGCTGGTACGATCCGGATCGGGGTGGATTCGAGTTCTCCTACTGGGGAACAGCCGAGGAAGTGTCCACCGCCGATGTATATCAGGATGGATATGGTTCAGGCGGCACTCGGGTGCTCGGACTTGTGAGCGGCGCCGCAGTCGTCGCCAACTGAATCGAGGCGAGTTGCTGATCAGCTCTTTTTCTTGAAAAGAGCGTCGGCGGCGGCCTTGAGTGAATCCCGGGAGGGGGCCTGCGGGCCCCCTCCGCCGTTTCCGGGTTTGAACCAATCACAGAAGTTGGAGCGCTCTTTGTCCACGACTCGGTCCGCCGAACTCTCCCGGCACTGGTTGTTGGCCATGGGATCAAAGTAGATGCAGTTCTTGCAGACTTTGGTGTCGTGTCCGCATTTTTTGCACGAATCCGCTCTTCCGTAATCCAAGGCGTCGAGATTTTGGCCGCAGTGCCAGCAGCGGGAGGGGGACGGGATGGGTGATATCATAACGGAAAAACCTCCCCGGACCAGGTGCTGCCCGGATGATTGCGGAGCTCCTCGATACTATGGAGCATGGCCCGGGCGGAGGAGAGCACCGTGCTGTAGGGCATGCGGCGTTCGAGTGCCGCCCGTCGGATGGTAAAACTATCGACTACGGCCATCTCGTCGGCTGTCGTGTTGATGACAAACGAGAATTTGCCCTCGCGGATCGCATCCACGCAATGCGGGGAGCCTTCGGAGACTTTGTTGATCCGGGTCACGTTGAGTCCCTGCCGGTTGAGGAAGTCCGCCGTCCCACCGGTTGAATGAATTTCAAAATTCAATTCGGAAAGCCTCCGGGCGAGCGGGAGGATCGCAGGCTTGTCCTCGTCGCGGACTGATATAAATACCGATCCTTTGACGGGCAGGCGCGTACCGGCTCCGAGCAGGGCCTTGGCATAGGCTTCCGCAAACGAATGGGCGCGTCCCATGACTTCGCCCGTGGATTTCATCTCGGGTCCGAGGAGCACATCCACGCCGGGGAACTTATGGAACGGAAATACTGGCGCTTTGACGTTGTAGGTCTCCAGCCTCAAATCAAAGTCCCGAGTCAGCCCCAGCGAGGCGAGCGATTCTCCGAGCATGACCCTTGTTGCCAGCTTGGCCAGAGGGTGTCCCACGGCTTTGGAGACAAATGGCACGGTTCTCGATGCGCGCGGATTGACCTCGAGGAGAAAGAGCGTCTCCCCTTGAACGGCATATTGCACGTTCATGAGTCCGCGGACTTTGAGTTTTCTTGCGAGCTCGCGGGTGAGGGATCGGATCTTGTCCTGCATCACCCGAGGTAGGAGGGCGGCTGGCATCGAACAGGCGCTGTCGCCGGAGTGGACGCCTGCTTCTTCGATATGCTCCATGAGGCCGCCGATCAGGGTGATTTCGCCATCGGACAGGGCATCGACATCCACTTCGATGGCGTGATCGAGGAAACGATCGATCAGCACGGGTTGATCCTCGCTGACTCGGATGGCCTCGTCGATGAAATGCTCGAGCGAATCCAGCGAACGGACGATGCGCATTGCTTTTCCGCCAAGTACGTAGGAGGGACGGACCAGCACCGGGAAGCCGAGCTCCCGGGCTTTCTGGATCGCTTCTTCGCGCGTGCGGGCGATGGCAGCGGGGGGCAGCTGGAGTCCCAAGGGTCTGAGTTCCCGTACCAGGGCATCGCAGCGCTCTCGGTTTTCGGCGAGATCGATGCTGTCGACCGAGGTCCCGAGAATGGGGATTCCGCCCTTTTCGAGCGCACGGGCGAGCTTGAGCGGCGTCTGACCGCCGAACTGCACGATCGCACCGACGGGCTTCTCGACTCTGGCGATATTGAGGATGTGTTCGACCGTCAACGGCTCGAAATAGAGCTTGTCGGAGATATCAAAATCCGTGCTCACCGTCTCGGGGTTGGAGTTGACCATGATCGACTCGAATCCCATCGCCCGGAGTTCCTGCGCGGCATGGACGCAGCAGTAGTCGAATTCGATTCCTTGTCCGATGCGATTGGGGCCTCCTCCGATGACGAGAACTTTCTTGCGGTCGCTCGCGCGGGTCTCATCAGTGCCAAAGTAGGAGCTGTAGAGGTAGGGAGTCTGTGCCTCGAATTCGGCGGCGCAAGTATCCACACTGAGAAACACTCCATGAATACCTGATGTTTCGCGATGATTGCGGATATCGGTCTCGGGCTGATCGAGAAGTTGCGAGAGCGCCCGATCAGTCCAGCCGGCTTGCTTCGCACGCTTCAGCAGGGCTTTTTCGATCGGATGACCTCGATCGAGAATTTCCTTTTCGAGTTGGACGATTCCCTCGATCCGCCGCAGGAACCACGGGTCGATGCCGCTTCGGGCGGAAATCTCGAGGATCGGCGCATGATTCCGGATCGCATCCGCCACGGCCCAGATACGGAACGGGGTGGCCCGCTCGATCAGATCCCAGCGGATATCACTTTTCGAGGCGCCGACCGGAGGGGCCGGCAGATTCTTGATCCGCTCGAGCGGAGCAAGCCACGCGGGATCGCTCTCGAGTCCTGCAAGCGCCTTGGCAAAAGACTCTTCAAACGTCGCACCCATGGCCATCACTTCGCCCACGGATTTCATCTGCGTGGTGAGCCACGGCTCTGTCGGCCGGAATTTGTCGAAATCAAAGCGGGGGATCTTGGTGACGACGTAATCAATGCTGGGTTCGAAGCCTGCCGGAGTCGTACCCGTGATTTCATTCCTGAGCTCGTCCAGATGATATCCCACGGCGAGCTTGGCTGCGACCCGGGCGATCGGGAATCCGGTCGCCTTGGAGGCAAGGGCGCTCGAGCGGGAGACGCGTGGGTTCATTTCGATCACAATCACGCGACCGTCGCGGGGGTTGACGGCAAACTGCACGTTGCTCCCGCCGGTCTCGACACCGATGGCGCGGATGATCCGGATCGATTGGTTGCGCAGCTCCTGATACTCCTTGTCGGTCAGGGTCTGGGCAGGTGCGACTGTGATCGAGTCGCCGGTGTGCACTCCCATGGGATCGAGATTCTCGATCGAGCAGATGATGATCACTTGGTCGTTCTTGTCCCGGACCACTTCAAGCTCGTACTCCTTCCAGCCGAGCAGACTTTCTTCGACGAGTACTTCGCCCGTAGGGGAAAGAAAGAGGGCGCGATCGAGTTTTTCGAAAAACTCTTCTGCGGAATAGGCGATACCCCCGCCCTCACCTCCGAGTGTGAACGAAGGTCTCAGGATCAAAGGCAAGCCGAACTCGCTCAGGATTTTTTCACCCTGGCTGCGCGAGTCCGCAACGCGCGACCGAGCGCTTGCCACACCGATCGAGTCCATCGTGCGTTTGAACGCGTCCCGATCCTCGGCGCGGTGGATGGCAGCAGGGCTCGCCCCGAGGAGCTCCACCCGGTGTCTTGCCAGTGTGCCTCGGCGATGCAGCTCCATCGCAAGATTGAGTGCCGTCTGACCACCCATCGTCGGCAGGATGGCCTCGGGCTTCTCGATTTCGATGATGCGCTCCAAGAATTCGGGCGTGAGCGGTTCGATATAGGTACGGTCCGCCAGGCCCGGATCGGTCATGATGGTGGCCGGGTTGGAGTTGACCAGAACCACCTGGAATCCTTCTTCTTTGAGGGCTTTGAGCGCCTGGGTGCCCGAATAATCGAATTCGCAGGCCTGTCCGATCACGATGGGACCGCTGCCGATCAGAAGGATTTTGTTGATATCATTCCGTTTGGGCATCCCGAGCTCCTTTGTCCGCAAAAGCGGATGGCTAGAAGGCGAAAGTGGTGGAGAACTGCAGTTCCACCGGATCCCGCGGATTGGCTTGGTTGTAGAGCCTCACCGCATTATCCAGGTGCTTTTCATTGTTCCTGAGCGTGACCCCGCCAAAAAGCACGACCCCGCCCGTAAGTCCGATTCCTCCGTAAGTCAGGATGGACGAGAGCGTCGATTGAATCGCGGGATCGGGAATGAAACGCGCGATCGTGGGGCCCAGGAAGGCCAGGGCGAGTCCGCCTGATCCGATATAGGCCAGACGCCTGATATCCCTCCGTCCCTTCTGGTAGGCTTCCAGTTCGGCAAGTGCTTCGGGGGTTTGATCGAGGATGGGTCGAAGGCCTGCGGCGTCACTCGCAATGACCGAGTCGCAACTCAGGATTTCCCCGCGGTAGAGAATGGTCCGCCTGCAGCGCTGGCCGTGGATCGGGGTTTCGCTCCACAGTTGAGTGGGTGCGCTGGGTTGGGTCGGGATCGCACTCTCTTCTTTTTGGATCGTGGACTTGGGGACTGAGCGGGGAATATCGCTGGTTGGCTGAGTCTGAGCGAGAGCTTGGGCGGAAAATAAGATCAGGAGGAGGATGAATAACGGACGGTGCAAAGCTCTGGTCCCTTGGAGGAGCCAGGCGGGCAGAAGGACTGAATGGTTGAAACTCCCGCGGTTTCGAATCATCGTTCTTGGCGCCACAGCGGTTTTTGTTGGGAAGGGTGTCTCATGAGGTCGAATGCTCGGGCAAGAAAACAAAACCTGAAACCTTTCTTGGAGAGTGTCTTTCGGGAGCACCACCGGACGGACCGTCTGAGCAGCGATCCTCTGGAGTTCGTTCATCGTTACTCACAGCCACTCGAGCAGGAGGTCGTTGCTCTGGTGGCCGCCCAATTGGCTTATGGCAATGTGGTTCAGATCCGCCGTGCGGTTGAGGAGTTTCTGGTTCGGGTCAACCGCGGGCGTGCAGGATCGCTTCTCGTTTGGGTTCAATCGCTGCGAGACGAGCCAGGCGTACGCTCTGCCGAGCAGGATCTTCAGGATTTCGTGCACCGATTTCACCGGGGGCGGGATCTGGTCTTGCTTTGCCGCTTGCTCCAGCGATCTTGGCGGGAGCATGGCTCACTGGGGGGGCATTTTGCCGTCGGGCACTCCGACAGTGCAGTTGATATCACAGTCGCACTGGATCGCCTGCTGCTGGACTGGCGGGCGTGGTCTATGGAGTTGGATCCCGAACTTGCGCGCTCCCGCTCTTTTCAGCATTTTTTGAGTGCGCCTGCTCAGGGGAGCTGTTGCAAAAGGTGGTGCATGTTCCTCCGATGGATGGGGCGCAAGGATCAACTGGATCCCGGACTCTGGACGCCGGGCAGCCCGCTTGTCCGTACTTTTTCAGGTGGAAGTGCGCTTCAGGCTCGGCAGCTGGTCATCCCCTTGGATACTCACACGGGGCGGATTTCACGCTACCTGGGGCTGACCGAACGAAAGAATCTGGGCTGGAAGGCAGCGCTCGAGGTTACAGCAGGCTTGCGGGAGGCGGATCCGCTCGATCCGGTCCGTTTTGATTTTGCGCTGGCACGACTTGGAATCCTCGACCTTTGCCAAAAGCGGTTTCGTGTGGAAATCTGCAGGGAATGTCAGTTGCTGCCCGTGTGCATTTTCGCAAAATCGGAGATGAAGGCGCAAGCCAAGAATCCCGGCCCTTGAATCCTGTTCCTGTCGATTCGCGCCCGGTGGTTCTCATTGATGCACGTCTCGTCGGAGAAGCGGGCGGCGGCTTCACCACCTACCAGACGCAGCTCGCGCAGGGGCTTTTCCAAGTGGCGAATAGCCTGCCTTGGCGTCCCGTGCTTCTTTTGCGGGAGTCGGGTATTCTCAAGCTGGATCGTCTTGGGCTGCGGGGGGCGGAGTTTCTGGAGACTGATATCTCTTTCCTCTCGCCCGAGGAGCTCTGGAAAGTCCCGCAGCTGATCCGCAAGGCCCGCGCGGCGCTCTGGGTTTCGACGACCTTCTCGAGTCTGCCGGCACTGCTCATGCCTTGCCCGTGGCTGATCGCCATCCACGATCTCAATCATTTGAAGTGGGGTAATATCGGCCAGAAACTTTATTACCGGCGCATCCTGCGGCCGTTTGCCCGGAAGGCGAAAAGGGTGCTGACCGTCTCCGAGTTTTCGCGTCGCGAGCTTGCAGGCTGGCTGCGCATTCCGCGGGAGAATATATCTCTCGCGTTCAACGCAATCGATTCCGCCACGGCCCTTCCGGTGAGCGAGACCGAGCTGGATTCGGCATTGGGACGTTTCGGAGTGGAGCGGGACGGCTACTTTCTCGTGCTCACCAATCCCAAGCCTCACAAAAATTCCGAAGTGCTGATCCGGGCTTGGCGCGAGTGGGCGGACTGGCAGGAGGAGCGCGGTACTCGAGTTATTCCGCTTCTGGTCAGCTTTCCGGCGCCGGTCCATGGCGGTACTCGTGGCGTCAAATATATAGGTGGGCTGGGCTCGCGGGAAGCCCGCAGGCTGGTGCGGGGCGCCCGCACTCTTTTCTTTCCATCGCTCCATGAGGGCTTCGGACTTCCACCGGTCGAGGCCATTGCGCAGGGGACTCCGGTCTGTGTCTCTGGAATCGCTCCTCATCGGGAAGGTCTTGCGGAAGTGGATCCGGTTCATGTGCGTTGGGTGACGGAGCCCGGAAGTCAAGCGGCCTGGGTTTCGGCGATCGAAGCCCTGGCGCAGGAGCCACTGGCCAGGCCGGGAGAGGGCGAGCAAGGCAGGATGCGCTCTCGATTCACGCCGGAGCGGCTCCGGGATTCCTGGATTTCCGAGATTGATCGCGCGCTGGGATTGAATGGGGCAGGGAGCGGGTCATGAAGTCCTTGCGAGTGGCAATCGCGCATGACTGGCTCAACGGCATGCGAGGCGGCGAAGCTGTCCTGGAGGCTATCGTCGAACTGTTCCCGCAAGCGGAGCTTTTCACTCTGGTGGCGGAGCCGGGGAAAATCTCCCGAACTCTCCGGCGCCCCAGGCTCACGACGAGCTTTCTTCAAAATCTTCCTGGTGGCGTGTCCCGGTACCGGCACTACCTGCCACTCATGCCGCGTGCGATCGAGAGTCTGGATGTCGCGGGTTATGACCTTGTTATTTCCTCTTCCCACTGCGTCGCCAAAGGAGTTCGCAAGGACGCGGATGCATATCATCTGAGCTACGTGCATGCGCCAATGCGATACATCTGGGATCGTTATGAGGACTACTTTGGTCCCGGGCGGGCGTCGCTTCCGGTCCGTGTTGCCGCGTCCCTCGTGCGGGATCGGCTGCAGAGTTGGGATCGGGGCTCTTCGAGCATTGATCGGATCGATCAGATCATCTGCAATAGTCGTTTCATTTCGGAGCGGGTCCGGGAGTTCTGGGGGCGCGAGTCCGGCGTGGTGCATCCGTTTGCCGATCTTTCGCGATTCACGCGTCCGAGGCAGGCGGGTAAAAACTATATAATGGTTGGCGCGTTCGCGCCCTACAAGCGGATCGATCTTGCCATCGAAGCGTTCAATCGCCTCAAACTTCCGCTCTTGATTGTCGGTGGTGGACAGGATGCGGAAAAACTCCGGGCCATGGCCGGGCCGACGATCGAGTTCCTGGGGGCACTTTCCAACGAAGCGATCTCGGATCTGTTTTCGCGGGCCAGAGGCTTCGTTTTTCCGGGGCTTGAGGATTTCGGGATCACTCCCGTGGAGTCACTTGCCGCCGGCTGTCCGGTGATAGCCTATGGCAAAGGTGGTGCGCTGGAGACAGTCACCCGCGAGACGGGAGTGTTTTTCCAAGATCAGACCGTCGAGTCTCTCATGAATGCGATCGAGATCGTCGAAAAAGGCGCTTTCTCCGGGAGTGAGGAGGCTTGTCGCGAACGAGCCGCGCATTTCACCAAGGAACGCTTCAAGCGCGATTTTACGACCCTCTTGGAAGACGGCTGGATGTCGTCAGGACGGTCGCCCGAGTTGCTGCGTGCGGCACTTTGCTTGCAGGGGCCTGAAAACTGAAGGGCGGAACCGATCAGACGCGCTGATCGGTTCCGCCCCCGGAGTGATATGTAACTGATATCTTACAGGGTGACCATCCTGAGGAGCTGCTTCTGGCGCTCGACCAGTTCGTTCGCCTCAAGGCGCATCAGGCGGTGGAGACTGAAATCCTCGACCGTGAAGCTTGCGAGCGTGCAGCCGGCCAGCACGGCACGGCGGAGCGTTTGGTCCCACTTCTCAGGGTTTTCTTTGGCCCATTTGCGGTCGATGCCCGCTTCCGCCAGGTAACCCATGAATGCGCCGGCAAAGCTGTCGCCTGCCCCGGTCGGGTCCACCACTTTGTCGACCGGGTAGGCCGGAGCGATGAAAATGCCCGTCTGGGTGAAGAGCATGGCGCCGTATTCGCCGCGCTTGACGATGACGACCCGGGGTCCCATATCACGGATTTTGGCAGCAGCGCGGGAGAGATTGCGTTCTCCCGTGAGCAGGTAGGCCTCTCCTTCGTTGATCGAAATGATATCAACGCGCAGGAGCGTCTTCTTGAGTTCTTCCGGCTTGCCGGTGATCCAGAAGTTCATGCTGTCGCAGGCGACGAGCTTGTGGTCGCTTGCCTGGTCGAGGACTCGCTGCTGGAGCACGGGGTCGATATTGGCGAGGAAAACGTAAGGGCATTTCTTGTGGTCGGCGGAAAGTTTGGGATCGAAGTGCTCGAAGACATTCAAGCGGGTCGAGAGCGTTTTGGCTTCATTCATGTTTCCATCGTAGGCGCCGACCCAGTGAAAGGTCTGACCCGTGACGACTTCGATACCCGTCACATCGATCTTGCGAGCGCTCATCCACTCGAGGTGCGACCGGGGAAAGTCTTCTCCCACCACACCGACCACATCGACGGGTGCGAAAAAGGACGCCGCCACCGAGAAGTAGTTCACCGAGCCGCCGAGAACCTTGTCAGCCTTGCCGGCCGGGGTTTCCACCGAGTCAAAAGCCAAAGAGCCTACCGTCAAAATCGAGTTTTTTTTCATAGGTGATGGGCGCGAGTTAAGCGGAGCGGTGGGCCAAGTGTCAATAGCGGAAGGCCCGGGGGTCGGAATTTCGAGGCGAAATCTGACCTCGCCTGGAAGGAGGGAACTGAGTGTGGGTGCAGTCGGAGACAGTTGAGGTGGAGTCCTGCGACTCGGACCAAGTTTTGAGAGCAGCCCAGCCCAGCCCGATGGGGACCCAGTCCATAGGAGAGGGCAGAGGGGCTTGCTTGAGCTCCGCCGTGTTACCGGTTTCCGAGCTGATCAGAAGCGGCGCCGCCTTTTTTCGTCGATTCCGTTTGGGATGGTTCCGAGTCGTTTCCTCGTTGTGATTCAAGGCCGGGACGGGGCATCGGAGTCTTTCGAAAACTCGCAGTTCGGGCGTGGCCGAGTCTTTGTCCGCCAGGAGGATCGCAATCCAGTGGGGGGAATCCTGCTTTCCGCTTGAGGCTCGCCAGGCCTCCCCAGGTTGATCCCAGCGGGCCGGATGATGGCGGATCAGACTGTTTTTCCGTGTGCCGTCGGGGATTTCCGTGAACTCTTGGCTCTTCAGAATCCCCGACCAAAGGGCGCCGGAGGGAGGATTTTGGGTCTCCCAGGTTTTGAGCGTGTTGCGGGCGGTTTGTTCGTGCGCCGTGATCCCCAGCAGGAGAGAGAAGATCAGAAGTGCGATCCCGGCGGCCAGTCGTCGGATCAGAGTTCGGACTTCCGGAGGTCCAGAATGGAATTGGCGGCCCGCTGCCGCCAGAGTCTCTGCCGCTCGTGCCTGAATGCTGTTGATATACTGGCCCAGAGAAGGGCGAAGAGGGGTATCCATATCAAGACCTCAATGAGGGATTGTCCCGATCGACGTCGGAGGTTGACGGGCCGTTCCTCCCCAGTGGGAGCTCCAGCGATCTCCGGGGGGATCGAGGAGTACCCGGGCTCCGGCGCTGCGGTGGATTTTTCCTGATGCGGATTTGATCTGAAATTCATGGGGCCCTTCTCCCGGGGGGATGAGCTCGAGGGGTCGCGGTCCGATCGGATCCGGGGCCGGGCGCCGCCATGGAACAAATCGGGGAGCGTGGCTGGTCGAATGGAGAGCAAGCCCTCGGCAGGGGCGGGCGAGCCACCAGGTTTGACTCTGAAACTGATATGCAGTGAGATCCATATCCTGGAGTGAGACGGTCGCGAGGAGAGCTGCGCTCAACTCCGGCAGGGCCGCGGGCAGAAGTGTGCTCGCCGCGATGGCGGCACGCGTGGTGCGAATGGCGTCGTTGGTTTCTTCGATGCGATTCTGCAGGTCCCTGAAAAGTTGAGCGCGATATCCGATGCAGTTCAAAAGATGGAGCTCGAGTTCCTCCGCTTTGCGCTCCCGCCTCAAAAGGGACCACGCACCGATCGAGGCAACGAAGGCGCACCCCAATAGGAGCGAGAGAGGCAGGGTGACGGCACCCGAGCGACTTCGAAGGAGTGCGCATCCCGAGTTCATCGAAACTCCTCGATTGATATCTCATCGAGAGTTCTCAGGACGAAATCCGGCTCTGTCGAAGTGCATTCGGGAGAGGGGCCCGGAGTCCGCGGAAAGTGGCTCGCGGTCGCCCGGTGGATCGCGTGTCTGAATTGCAGATGATCGCAGCGGGTGCGTTTCCAGAGATTTTGAACCAGAGTGGCGCCGGCCCCGGCAGCCGCCGACAGGATGAGGAGGGCGAACGCCGTCTCCAACAGTGCCTGTCCGCGAACTCCGGAAATCATGCCGGCACCGGGGGGGTTCATTTTTTCCGCTCCTCCAAGGTAATATCTTTTTCGATGTGCCGCTGGGCCAGCTGGATCTTGTCCTTGATCGTGCCTCCCAGGACTTTGACAGCCGATATCGAGATGACTGCGATGAGCAGCAGAAGTACCAGGTATTCCGTCAGGCCCTGGCCTGTTTGGTTTCGAAGGATGGATTCGTGTTTCATGAACGGGTTCCTTTTCCGAGGGTTTGCGGGCTTGCGCCCCGTTGGTGCGCTCCCCCTATGGAAGTCCCGTGCCGCTCGCATCCGGCAATTTCTGCCGGTCACTGCCCGAAATCGGGCGAAATGATTGAATTTCGGACACGAGGCCGGACCGGGGAATTTGACGGGATGGGACGGTCGCGAAGTACACTGATGGGAGGACACGAAAGGGAGGGGATCATGCGCAAACAGCATCCGCTCTTCATTTATGATGGCCGGGAGGTCGTCACCCTGGGATTGATGGCCTTTGTCGCCGGCTCGTTTCTTTTCACGGCCGGACTCCATTACGGTAAGCGCCTCGGGTTGAGGCCCGTGATCGAGATCCAGCCGGGCGAAGGCAAGGCATATCCGACGGTGACGGACAAGGTGCCGAATCGGCAGGAGCTCTTCGAGCAGGGGCGGGTATCCGCCGAAGCCGCCGAAAAGATCCTGGGTGATATCTTACGGGAGCAGGTCCTGAAAAACGGGGTGAAGCTGGACCGGGAGAGGCAGACCGAACTTCCCGGCGATACCGCTTCCAAGGCGGCCGGAGCGACAACCTCGGACCGTAAAGCCCGCAAACAGAGTGCTCACCAGGGCAGTCACGCGGAATCGCACGAGAAACCTGCCGATGAGTTGCAGCGGTAGCTAGCCCGCATTCATCATGGCGGATCGCATGCGGTAGCCCGGCCCTTGGGCCTCGCCGACCATCCTCGTGAAGAAACCCGTGATAAATCCGGGTTTGCTCCCGCTCATCCGCCCTTTTTAGTTTCGTTGAGGGCTTTGACGGCCGTCATGATCCGCTGGTATTGGTACGCCTGCAGGAACGGCTTGGCTTTGACCAAAGTGAGGGCGGCATCCGACGATTTCAGATTGATCTGGGTGCAGTAGCCGAGCTTGATGAGTTCACTCGTCTCATCGAGCCGGAACGCTTCCTTGCCGCGTGCGGCCGCTTCCACTTTGCGGATGGCTGCCAGGTTAACTTCACTCACGCCTTCCTCGTTCTCCGGGAAATTACCCATGTGTTTGGCGATGCAGGACATCATGAAAAAGCCACGGGGTGATAAATCGTGGCGTTTCGAGGGGTCGATCAGGTTCTCCTCATTGGCGTAAGCGATGTATTTCTCCAGAAAATCGGGCTGAAGCAGCGAGATATCTTCGCCGTTGTCGAGAATCTTGATCACTCCGCAGCCCGCCATAAGATCAAGGACCGACGTGACCTTGGAAGTGGGGAGCTGCATGATCTGACAGGCATATCGATTGAGTAGCCCACCGCTCACTGCGACTCCTCCATCGGGATTTTTTTGAGAGCTCCTGGCACCGACCAGCAGTAGCGCGGTGGCTGCCTTCATGACTTCCGGCATGCTCAGGTAGACGTAATGGGATTCCCGCTTGCCCGAGCGGTCGTTGTAATCGAACTGGGTGCTCGCACTCTCCAGCTGCCGGATGCGCGTGCTGGCCGCGCGTAGACGGCCCACCACCGTCTTGAGCAGGATCTTGAGCCATTCGGGCATGGCGGCCAGAGTTTGCTGGAATGCGGGCCCTGATATCTCGAGCAGTTCGCACTCGGTGAGGGCCTCCCCGCTGGCCGATCGGGGGTTGCCGTCGAGGAATGCCAATTCGCCGAGGATCTGCCCCGAGCGGATGGTGTCGAGCTCGATGGCCGAATCTCCCTTTTTCTTGAAGATCCGCACCATCCCGCTCTTGAGCAGGTACATGGCGCGCGAATTCTCGCCCTCCGTGAAGATCCGGTCTCCTTTGGTAAGTTTCTTGGCCTGCGGGCCCTGCGCAGCAGGGGCGCCAGCGGGTTTCTGAATCGGTGCTGCGGCGCTCATGTGATGTCTCTCCCGGGTTCAGTCCTCATTTGCTGTGCATCTCCCAACTTCCATCCCAGTCGGTTCCCGGAGGAGCTTTTTTGAAGTCCTCGCAGCGCTCGATATACATCAGCGAGGGGCCATCCTCCTCGATGCCATCGAGTTCCTTGAAAAGCGTGATCGCTTCCCGGAAAGCGGCGATGGCTTCTTCCCACTTCTGTTGCGTGTAGAGTTTTCTTGCTTCTTCGAACCGCGCGGTGCCGGCGGGTTTGCGATCCTGCTCGTAGATCTCGATCAGCTCGACAGCGAGCTTCTTCCCTTTGACTTTGACGAAGTCGAGGGTGCGGTGGGCCGGGTACTCGCCCTGGGCCTGGGTGATCATGTCGAAGGTGAACCGGGTCGTGAGGATTCCCGCATGGTAAGGCTTGGTCAAGCCCTCGAGGCGGGAGGCGAGGTTCACGTGGTCGCCGATGACCGTGTACTCGAAGATCCTTTCGGAGCCCATGTTCCCGACGTTGACGGTGCCCGAGTTGATCCCGATCCCGATCTGCACATCGACTCCGTACTTTTCCTTGTAGAGGGGCCGGAGGGTCGCGAGTTTTTTCTGCATTTCGCGGGCCGCGCGGAGCGAGTTGGAAGCGTGCTGAGGCTGATCCACGGGAGCGCCCCAGAAGGCCATGACGGCATCACCGATATATTTATCGAGCGTGCCTCCGGTCTCAAAAACAATATCGGTCATCTGCCCGAGGTAATCGTTCAGGAACCCTGCAAGCTCCTTGGCGTCCATTTTTTCGGAGAACGTGGTGAATCCACGGATGTCCGAAAACAGAATGGTCAGATCGCGTTTTTCTCCGCCGACAGTCAGCTTGCTCGGATCCTTGAGGATCGAATCCACGACGGCAGGCGCGACGTATTTCGAGAACGCGTCCCGGATGAATTTCTTGTTCCGCTCCTCGACGACGTACTTGATGGCGAGGGTGAAGACAAAAATGGCGACGAACTCCGCGTAAAAAAGTCCCGTATTCCAGTTGATCTGGTTTTCGAAAAGGACTTTGAGGTCCACGATGCTCATCCCCGTCATGAGGGTCAGGAAGAGGAGCAGCGCGGGAATGGATTGGAGGCGCTCGGTCGCAATCGCGAAAGCCACCGCGCCGAGCGAGAGCAGAAGGAAGAGCCAGAGGCTGTTGCTCCTGCCGCTGTCCATGAAGTCGCCCGAGAGTATGTTGTCCAGAATGTAAGCGTGGCCCTCGACTCCGGGCGAATTGGTCTCGAACGGGAAGGCGCGCATATCGAATACTCCGAGCGCCGTCACGCCGATCAGGACGTAGGCATCCTTGAGCATATCAAAGGCTTCGGATTTTCCGACACTTGCGATCTGGCGTCCGCGGGAGACATGAACCTTGGCGAGTTCGCCCCCGAGCCCCTCGGAGGCCTGCAGGACGTCCTTGGCTGATATGTATTGAAAAGTGTAGGCCGGTCCCCGGAAGTTGATTTCCATGGCGCCGGACGCCGTCGTTGAAAGTGTTTTTCCCGATTTGGAAAAGCCCAGTTGCCTGAGTTTTCCATCTTCGTCGAACTCGACCCGGAGGGGATCCCGCATGCCGATTTCCGCCATTTTGAGCGGCAACGTGGGATAAACCTGCTGATCGCCGGTGAAAATGAGCTGTGAGCGACGAACATAGCCGTCGCTGTCGGGAGAAACGAAGAACATGCCTGCGTGTTTGGCCGGGTTGGAGAAGATCTCATGAACGAAGACGCCGCTGATGATCTTATTGATTGTGGAAGTATTCATGCCCTCGGCGGAGGGGCGGACGATCTGATCCGCAGCGAGGGCGAACTTGGAGAAGTGATCCGGAATGTTGGTGTAAAACAGCTCCCCTGGGTGCGGGAGGGACGAGAAAAGGCGGGTGTGTGACCTCTGGGGCTCGGCCCGATGGAAGTGACAATAGGATTCGGCCCCGGACGGGCTCCGGGGAATGCACATGCGGTCCGGGGTCCAGCCGAGGATGATCTTGTCACCCTGTTCGGCCAGGAGTTTCGAGAGCGTGGGATCTGTCTCGAATTCGTCGACGAGATAGCCCATGTTGGAGCCGTCGAGGACCATCTTGAGGTTTTCGTCGATCCGGACATCGCGTTCTGAAAAAACGATATCGAGGCCGACCACTTTGGCGCCGGAGTCGATGATCGAGCGGATGAGCCGCGCCATCTTGTCGCGCCTCCAGGGCCAGCGTCCGAGGGACGGTTCGGACAGGGAGGCTTCGTCAACCTCCACGATCACGATTTTGTTTTTGGGTTTCTCCGGTCCCCGCATCTGGAATTTCCAGTTGGAAAAGGTGCCTTGAAAGGTCCGGAGCGCGGGAAAGACCTTCTCCATGAGAAGGACGTTCCCGAGTTCTCCACTCGCGCCCAGCGACGTGACCCAGAAGGCGGCACAAGTCAGAAAAATGACGGGCAATTGCGCGAGCCATATCTTGTGCTTCATGATTCATCGCTCCCATGCGGACCGAGGTCCCGCTTTGGTTTGTTGCGGGTTGAGGTTATGATCGGATGATGACCCAGCTTTCGCCAGCCAGTGCCGCTACGAGGATCGCCATCGTGGATGATATGCCCGCCATGAGATCCATCCTCCGGGAGATGCTGGATTCGGTCGGCAGCTTCGAGGTTGTCGAGTGGGAGGATGGCGAGTCGGCCTGGAATGCGTTGCAGGCGGGCGATGGGGTTCCCATGCTGCTTCTGCTGGATGTGGTGTTGCCCGGTATGAACGGACTGGATCTCGTTCGGGCTGTCCGGGGCCTTCCGCACCTCGCCGGCATGAGAATCCTGATGGTAACTTCGGAAGGTCGTCTCGATCACGTGGAGGAGGCGGGTCGGGTCGGAGCGGATGCCTACCTGGTCAAACCTTTTGATTTGCAGAGGTTTCGCGAAGCGATCGAGCCCCTTCTTTCCGGGATTCAATGACATATCATTTTTTCTCCCCGGCTTTTTTCATCGCGGGCTCGTGGGGCTTGAGCGCGGGTGCGTCGCTCAGGCTTCCGGGGGAGCGGCGTCCGGGCATATCAACGGCCTCGAGATTGCGGGCTTGAGGCAGGGGATCGGCGGCCTGCGAATTGCTCCGGGGAGCCTCCGAGTCGCCCATCCAGACAAGGGAGAAAGTGGCCAGAGCCACTCCCATGACAAATCCCAAGGTCAAGGCATCGGCCTTTTGGAAGCCTTGAACGGAGCGAGAGCCCGCATCAACGGGTGCGCGCGAGGGCTTGTCCTGGGAAGTGGTGGCCGATTTGAACGGCTCCTGATTCCATTGCAGCATGGCTCCTCACTGCATCGGAAACTTGAAGCAAATACTGAAACGTCCTAACCGGAGTTCTTAAATTTTTACAAAGAGATGGGTGTGTCTGTTGGGACCGGGCAGCAAGCGGAGGGTCAGTCTTCGCGGGTGAGGACTTCGAGGAGCTCAATGGTGAAACTCAGGTCGGAGTGGGGTGGGATCTTGTCTCCGATCTTGCGTTCCCCGTAGGCAAGGCGGGAGGGGACGAGGAGGTTGCGTTTCCCTCCCACCCGCATCCCAACGAGTCCTAAATCCCAGCCCTTGATGACTCGACCCGTGCCAAAAACAAATTGGAAGGGGCGCCCCTTGGATTGTGAAGAGTCAAACATGGACCCGTCACTCAGTCGGCCTTCGTAGTGGACCTGGACCAAGGCTCCGCGGGAGATTTCTCGTCCCTCTCCAATCACCACATCCTGGAATTCAAGCCCGGCGCTGTCCATGATCGCGGAGTCCTTGTTCGATCAAAGCACGTCGTCCGTGACCTTGGCTTCTTCGGTCATGGCGGCTTCCATCACGCGCACCTCGCGGTCCCGCTTGCGGGGGCGAAAACCTGAGAGCAGGGAAAGCGCCATGGAGACCCAGAAGATCCAGAACGCCGGGCTTTGGCTCGAGTGAAAATCGATGCCCTCGATTTTGAACCCTTCAATGAAAAGCTTGAGACCGATGACCAGGACGAGGATGTAGGCGGTGTCCTCGAATGCCGGGAATTTCTTGAGAATGGACAAGAAAGCCTGGGCGGCAAAACGCATGAGGATGATGCCCAGCACGCCGCCTGTGAAAACGATCCAGAACTTATTGGATACGGCCACTGCTGCGAGAATGCTGTCCACGGCAAAAGCGATATCAGTGAGCTCCACCATCACGACCACTTTCCAGAACCGATCGGAACCCAGTTTCTTGTTTTCGGACTCTGTACCCTTTTCTCCGAAGACCAGGTGCTTGGCGGCAAGAATGATCAAGTAGGCGCCACCGATGAACTTGACCCAGACCCATTGCATCAGTTGGGTGACGAGGGACAGCGCGATGAGACGGAAGATGACGGCTCCCACCAAGCCGTAAGTCAGAGCCTTTTTTTGTAGTGAAGGCGGAAGTCCGCGGGCAAGCATCGCCAGCACCAGGGCATTGTCGATCGAGAGAATTCCCTCGAGAAAGACGAAAAAGAGGATCGTCGTGATATCGTGCAGCGTGAATGGCATTTCTGGGCTCCAGTGTTGGAATACTGGGAATTAAACCATCAATTGCGGAAATAAAAAAACCCGGCTTTGAGGGCCGGGTTTTTTTAACGGGATTATTTTAAAAAATGGTGAGTCATGTAGGATTCGAACCTACGACCCTGTCATTAAAAGTGACATGCTCTACCGACTGAGCTAATGACTCACCGACCGTTTGTTAGGCGGATGGTTACCAGAGGTTTTTTCCCGCTGCAACATTCTTAGCGCCTCTTCCCAAAAAAAATGGTTCTTCCGACTTTAGTGTGGGCTGCGTAGCGTCGTAAGCACCTGAGTCAAGGGCTTGCACAGTAGGAGTTACTGGGTTTTGTTCTGCCCCTGGCCACTGGAGACCTGCAGGCCCATTCCGGTTTGATGATGGGCGTGGTACCCCCCCGGGCGGCGTGGGGCGTGCACTGGGGCTCGA